>Ga0102851_10000978_pt1 | contig 15570 bp, 15 predicted proteins | sample Mud3Dept3metaG_FD_79558 | JGI IMG/M metagenome (GOLD analysis project Ga0102851, IMG submission 79558) | Freshwater wetland microbial communities from Ohio, USA, analyzing the effect of biotic and abiotic controls - Mud 3 Core 4 Depth 3... | ecosystem: Environmental > Aquatic > Freshwater >... | reverse complement strand
TTTGATATTGGGCAGTGTCACCTGCTAAAAGGTTTGCCAACCACTCGCCCCCAGCACGACCGCAGCTTCTTCTTCTTCTTCAGTGCCTTGTGCCTGCATCAGTGGAATCAGCTCGCGTGCAATAAACGGAACCGTCACGAAAACGGTCGCCAGGACAATGCCAGGTACTGCAAATATAATTTTGATGTCATGCTCTGCCAGCCACGGCCCCAGCCATCCCTGCAAGCCAAAGACAAGTACATAGATCAGCCCTGAGACCACCGGTGATACCGAGAAAGGCAAATCGATCAACGTGATCAGAAGATTCTTGCCGCGAAATTCAAACTTGGCGATAGCCCAGGCGGCAGTAACTCCGAATATCAGGTTAAGTGGCACTGCAATAGTCGCAACTGTGAGAGTCAGTTGAATCGCTGAGACTGCATCTGGATCAATGATCGCGGCCAGGTAGACATCGACCCCCTTCTTCAGCGCTTCGTAAAAAACAGAAATTAAAGGAATAAAGAGAAATAACGTTAAAAACACGAGCGCCAGCCCGATCAAGGACCAATGTACCCATGCAGGTTCCTGGGTGGTTCGTTTTTTACGGGCATCAGGAGATAGGGGAAAAATAATAGCCGTCATTATCATCACCTCATGACGCAATACTGCGGCGTCGGCTCCACCATTGCAGCAAATTGATAATCAACAGTAAAATAAACGAGATCACCAGCATCACAACCGCTAGTGCCGTAGCGCCTGCATAGTCATATTGTTCCAATTTGGTGATAATCAGAAGCGGGGTGATTTCTGAAACCATTGGCATGTTTCCAGCAATGAAAATAACTGATCCATACTCACCAATCGCACGCGCAAAGGCGAGCGCAAAACCGGTCATCAAGGCTGGAAAGAGCGCTGGGAAAATTACTCGGGTAAAGGTTTGCAATCGATTGGCGCCAAGTGTCGCTGCCGCCTCTTCCAACTCCGGCTCAATATCCTCGAGTACCGGCTGTACTGTCCGTACGACGAAGGGGAGGCCGATAAAAGTCAGCGCCACAAAAATCCCAAGCGGCGTAAAAGCAACTTTGATACCCAATGGTTCAAGAAATTGACCGATCCAGCCATTGCCTGCATAAAGCGCCGTCAACGCAATACCGGCCACCGCGGTCGGCAGGGCGAAGGGGAGATCTACCAATGCATCGACTAACTTTTTACCGGGAAAATGATAGCGTACCAGCACCCAAGCCACCAGCAGGCCAAATACCGCGTTGACCGTGGCGGCAGCGAACGAAGCGCCGAACGTTAGCCGGTACGAGGCGATCACGCGTGGTGTTGTTACAATGGACCAAAATTCCGGCCAGTTAAGTTCGGCAGTACGAATAAACGCTGCTGAAAGCGGAATCAATACGATTAAGCTTAGATACAGCAGTGTAAACCCAAGCGCCAGATTGAATCCCGGCAAAATACTGTGTTGTTTAAAAGTATACAAATTTAACTCCTGTTAAATTCATTTTGCCCTCAAATGAATTTGATCTGTATTTGCTTTTCCAGAAAATTGTTGTGGTGCGATAATTCCGATTGCATGCGCTGGTTCAGCGAGTAAATTTCCTTGCAGATAATCTGCATTAGCTTGTCTGGCAGCAGCTAATTGCTCTGATGTTTCGATATCCCGTACCAACAAGCTTGCCCCAAAGCTGTGTATGGTATCCGCCAGTGGCGCAATTGCTTCGTGCCGCATCAGATCATCGCACGCCTCAATACGCACAATATCCGGATATAAACTACCTAGCTCTGTCATCCAATCACTGCTAGTACCGCTGTAATTGGCTGCAATTTGATAACCGTGAGAACGATAGTTGATGATTACATGCTTGAGCAGCTTCCAGTTGCGATTGACGATGGCCGGGATTTCAATAACCACCCGAGAAGTTCTCACACCGATCAGATCAAGAAAATTTTCGAAGGCACGACCGTGATCATCTTTAACACTTTCCAGAAGGCGTGGATGTACTTCGACAAACAAGTTGTCTAGTTTGGAAGTGTTGTTGAGATAATAATTCAACGCGTGGACTGCCCGGCATAGGCGATCCAGATCAACCAGTTGATTATCATTGGATGCCAGGGAAAAAACCTGCCAAGGCCAAAGCTCAGTCTCTCCGTTTGATTTGGAACGGACATACGCTGCGTGACCAATCGTTTTGTCTTCGATCATACTAAAAATGGGTTGAAAAACGCTGGTTAATTGGCAATGATAAAAATACCCGCTTATCCAACGATCTTCAGCGCGTTCCAGGGAATAGTCAGTAGCTGATTTGATGAGTTCGAACTCATCCTCGATAACGAAAGTTTTGTTTGTTGATGTATTCATGGAATAACTCCCACTTAAATTGATGTTGCTATCTGCTATCTATAGGGCAAGTCAATTATTTTTGAATTGACCTGCTCTATCATTTTTGTCTGTTGCCAATTGGATCCATTAATGGAATTTCTGAAATTGATCTTTGCTTCCACAAAAACTTTCACAACAATCCTCTTTGTCTGTTTAATAGGCATTCAGTAACTTGTGTTTCAGCTCATTGACCGAGCGATGGCAAAAAACTAACGGAATTCCGCTACGACTTGCTTTTTCCTTCACTGAGCTGGCAAGGCTGTGATTCACATAGTCGCAAATAACGACAACTAATCGTGTTGCGTTTGGAAGTGAACGTTTGTTAAATCCTTTCTTGCGGCCACTCCAGTGTTCGATACGCGCATGGCGCTGGGTGGAAATTTGATGCTTGAGCGATGTAACATAATCCCCACCCACAATTAGAACGGTCATATTCAGTCCTTTATATGTTGTAGCGCGCTGCAGCGCGCTACTTTGTCATTACTTCAGATAAATCTGATCAAATGTGCCGCCATCGGCAAAGTGGGTTTTGTGCGCATTCTTCCAGCCTCCAAAGGCATCATCGATTTTGAACAACTTGATGGTTGGAAATTTGCTGGCATATTTCGCAGCAATCTTGCTGTCAGTAGGGCGATAGAAATGCTTGGCTGCAATCTCCTGACCTTCTTCGGAATAGAGATACTGGAGGTAGGCTTCAGCAACCTGGCGCGTTCCCCTTTTGTCAATTACTTTATCGACTACAGCAACCGGCGGTTCTGCAAGAATGCTAAGTGACGGCACGATAATTTCGAATTTGTCTGGACCGTATTCCTTGATGGCCAGGAAGGCTTCGTTTTCCCAGGAGATAAAAACATCACCGATGCCACGTTCTACGAAAGTCGTGGTAGAACCCCGTGCGCCGGAATCAAGCACGGGCACATTCTTGTAGATATTACTGACGAATCCTTTTACTTTGTTTTCGCCAAAATGCCGCTTGCCAAATTCCCATGCCGCCAGATAATTCCACTGCGCCCCACCGGAAGTTTTCGGATTGGGTGTAATCACAGCCACACCGGGGCGCGCCAGATCGTCCCAGTCTTTAATTCCCTTGGGATTGCCTTTGCGCACCAGGAAAATGATCGTTGAGGTATAAGGCGTGCTGTTGAGCGCTAATCGTTTTTGCCAATCTTCCGGAAGCAACTTGGCATGCTCTGCAATGGCGTTGATATCGTTGGCCAGGGCAAGGGTCACGACATCCGCTTCTAGACCATCAATCACGGATCGTGCCTGCTTGCCGGAACCGCCGTGCGATTGCCGGATAGTCACTTTTTCGTTGGTTTTTTCCTGCCAGTCCCTGGCAAAGGCGGTATTAAACTCTTGGTAAAGCTCACGCGTTGGATCGTAAGAAACATTGAGTATCGTTTTTTCCGCCCGCACATTACTGCTGATAAAGAAACTTGCTACCAGAAAACCTGTTGCCAGCCATATTTTAACTTTCATGATTTCTTCCTCTCATAGAATAATAAGTAACGCTGTTCAAGATTATTTATAAAAGACTGATTAATACTTCAAAGTACAAGAAATCCGTGTCGCCCGAGCGTTGATCGACGCAAGGGTGCGAGTGGCCACCAGCGCAGGAGTTCGCTGCTATACGGTTTTTTACGAACTCACCCGCTGTGAAATGGGTATAACCCAATATGGTGTTAATTCGTGGTGTAGGCTGATAGCGTATGCGCCCTTCAAATGCATGGCCACCGAAATCACCACTTTGTCCAGTCTTGTCGCGATTGAATCCAGGATCCTTGATGGTATTACTGATGTTGCCGTCGAGAATATCGAACATGCGATCCCTGCTGCTGGCCAGCCAATACGCGCCATAACCGAGTTCAAATCCCAGTTTCTGAGTGGGGCTAATTTCAAATCTGACTTTGGGAGCCTTGAGATTCTCATAAATCACATAGTGATCTGCTGACCAAGGACGTGCAAATCCAAAAAAGCGGTCAAAACGATTGTCAACGCCGTCATTAGGATCTTTGTCGCCGCTGGCATACCCGTAAAAAGCACTGAGACGGGGTTTCCAAGCGACGTCAAAGTTCCGCCCTACTTCGATGGTATACCCATGTGCATCCTGCCGCAGGGGGCCGCTATAACCGAGCTGGTGGTTGTAGCTGGCATCGAAATCAACAATATTGCCTACCTTCCCGTAAACACGGAACCCTGGCATATGAATTTCCCGATCCAGCTTATTGGTGTTTGTAAAGCCGTTCGGATCACCTTGTTGCTTCTGACCCATGTAATACGGTTGTATCGTGACGATGTCGGACCATTTGCGCCAAGTGCCGATCGCACCAAAGAACCAGAGATTATCGTTGGCCTCATCAAATTTGGTTTGTAAGCGCCTAACCGGTTGCATGCCAAACAGATCGACTTCCCAATCATTGGCTTCACGTCCCAGATTCAGGCGGAAACCTTCAAATGAATTGGTGGTATTGCGCCATTCATTCCGTGCGATAAAACGCCGATCCGTCGTTTCATAAGCCATGCGGCCTACGCGGAATCGAACCGGCCGATTCTGATTCCTGTCATCTGCACCCAGCGCATTTTTGAAATATAACTCACCATACGCATTGATAAGATCGTACTCATTTCTTTCCTGATCCGTGATTGCATGTTTATTGTTAACTACCCTTGAGTCCTGAAACTCGACCGCAAAACGGAATGGATCCAATATGTCCCTTATCCCAATCCATGCTCGATTACGTAGAAAGAAGGGATTATCCTCTCCGCCCTCAATACGCCGTACATCATTATTGCGCCACTCATAACGAGTACGGTGCTCAAGGCCGATATCCAGCCAGGTAATATCTTTGAAAGACTCCACACCGATATCGCTTAATCGGCGCACATATCTTGGCGGATCAGAATCTGGGTTGGATGCATAGCTGTTGGAGCGCCGGTGATAACTGGTCTCTTGCTTGTTTGCTTCCGGCACAATGATGGGCAATGATTTTTCCAGTTCGGGTTGTTTAGCCTGATCGGATGGCTTGATCTGTTCCGATGATCTATTGATTAACGGCTTGCCGGTATCAACAGCGATCTGCTGTGCTAACTGCACGGTATTTCTTTGCATTGCTTGAAAATCTACAGATGATTTACTGTCTGAAGACGCCACAGCAGAGGTGGCAGCTAATGCGCTCAAAAATACAATGTTTAAGAAAAGCCAAATAAACTTCACTTTATTCTCCTGAGTGATCCCTCCGGTAATCCGGTTGAGTCACTGATATCGTTTTGCTCTTTCACCTCCTATTGCATAGGTTGGTGTTATCTTGTTATTTGTGAGGCCAGTTTGATCTTGGTCAGCCAGGCTTAGCATTCATCATGCTATGACTTCAAAGCCTTACGTCCGGATCCATGATGGCTCACGCGAATTTTTTCACGACACTCTATCTGCACGACTTTGCCCTCGTGTATGACGACTTCAACCGATCCATATTCGATACTGGCCACAGCACGCAGAATTTCCTGAGCGATGTCTGTAGGCACCCGCTTGACGGTGTGTTCAGTTGCAACAAGCTTTAGTTCTAAATCGGTATTGGCATCCATTGACATCGCCTGATTGGAAGAATATTAATGAGGACGAAAGATAACATTCTTCTTATATAAGCAAAAATAATATTTGATTACATGCTTATATTATCTGGTTATATAAATAGCTTTATAGGATGCTGGTGATTTGATGTTTAAAGATCGATAGGCATAATAAAAATTATGAGGTGATTGTGAGTATCCATGCAACCTGCGAAGGTTGCTGTTGCCATTAAAATATCCGCCTGATGATTTCGTACCGGTCAGATAAATTATCCAAGTCAGGGAAACGCCGAATAATTCGCTGAGCAAGATAAAGCGCCAGGTGCAAGGCGTGCAGAGCTCGATACCTATCCAATCGATAGACGCAGGATTGGGGTGCTGTGCAACGCAACAGCGCTACCACAAGCACTTTTCAGGTCTTTGCTTAGCTTAGTTCGGCTTTTATTTTGGATATACGTGCTTCACGTACTTTGGAATTGATTGTGGCGGGTAATTCTGTCGAATCTAGGAGTTTCTGGCTTAATTCGGCTGCAATTGCACCAGCATCTACACTTTTAGCTGCGTTAAATGCCTTGTTTAATCGTTCAGCCTGAAAATAGGGCTTTGCTGTATATCCTGGGCGTCCATGAAAATCACAGGCACAGGCTTGCAAAAATTCTTCGAATCTTGCAGGCTTCCGATAGGCATCAACCGCTTGCAACATATCAGCAATGGTGGTCGGTTTAAGTTCGTCCGTCCGATGAACATTACCGTGATATCGAGCAACCAGTAAAGCAAGATTGCGGGGATCCTTGGGAACTCTAATGCGTTCACATAAATCCTGAGTCAGATTGATACTGCGTGCTTCATGACCGATATGGCGCGGCCATTCCTCGGGGGGTGTCGTGCCCTTACCTAAATCATGCGTGAGTGTTGCAAAACGCACAGCCAGTGAATAATTGTTGGTTGCAGCGTAATCGATAGCGAGCATGATATGCACCCCGGTATCGATTTCAGGGTGCACATGTACCGGTTGCGGAACACCAAACAACACATCCACTTCGGGCATGATACGAGCCAAAGCGCCACATTCACGTAGTATATAGAACATTCTTGAAGGATTTTTTTCCATTAGTCCTCTTGAGAGCTCTTGCCAGACACGCTCCGGCACCAGCGCATCCACTTCGCCGTTATGCACCATTTCACTCATCAACGCCTGTGTTTCCGGGGCAATACGGAAACTGAAACGTGCCGCAAAGCGCGCAGCTCGCAGGATGCGTACAGGATCTTCGGAGAATGCAGGGCTGACATGGCGCAGTATGCCGGCTTCCAGATCAGCAACGCCATTAAAAGGATCAATAATATTGCCTGCTTCATCTTTGGCAATCGAATTGATGGTCAAGTCACGCCGCGCTAAATCTTCTTGCAAGGTGACCTGAGGCGTAGCGAACACTTCAAATCCTTTATACCCGCGTGAAATTTTTCGTTCAGTGCGAGCCAATGCATACTGTTCATGGGTTTGGGGATGCAAGAAAACCGGGAAATCCTTACCGACCGGACGATAGCCCAGCCGCGCCATTTCTTCTGGCGATGCGCCCACTACCACATAATCATGATCTTTTACGGGTAATCCCAGCAGTTCATCGCGAACGGAACCGCCCACCAGATAAGTTTTCAATGGTTTGCTCTGAAAGCTACATTATTAACTAAGAAAGTTTAACCGACTCTTATTTCGCTGCTACAACGCCCAGGCGTTCTTTGAGCGTTGGAGAACCATGTCCATGGTCCAGAACTTTGGCGTAATACATGGAGTTCTTCAAGACTTTTTTGACATAATCCCGGGTTTCATTAAAAGGAATTGTCTCAGCGTAGATGGCGCCCTCCAGTGGGCTGGTATTGTCACGCCAACGCTTCGCCCGTCCTGGTCCAGCATTATAAGCAGCTGAAGCCAATAGAGGTTGATTATCCAGCGTGCTGAGAACATGCTTGAGATAATAAGTGCCTAATCGCAGATTCGTATTAACATCGACCACTATATTTTGGCGAAAATTCTGTATACCCAATTGCTTGGCAACCCAGTCGGCTGTGGCAGGCATCAGCTGCATCAAACCCGCTGCACCGGCATGTGATTTGATATCGGCAATGAAACGGCTTTCCTGCCGAATCAGACCATATACCCAAGCCTCATCAAGTTGATGTTGTAGCAAAACTTTTCGTAGTACATCACGGTGTGGTGACAAAAAGCGCAAATTAAAATCATGTTGAGATACTGTTCTATTTGCAGTGTTAATTGCGCGGTCATACATCCCATAACGGCGGGCTACTTCAGCTGCAGCCAATAACTCTGCATCGCTAAAATCACGAATTGTCCAAATCCATTCACGATAAGCTTCGGTACGTAAATTCATTCGAGAAAAAGCCAGTACACGCTGCACACCAGGTCTTCGCTCCATTGCAGACACTTCACTATTGCTCACTCGATAAGCCTTATCTGCAATACTGAGTATCGATCCTAGCTCTTCTCTAGCCAATTGACCATAAAAACTATGCTCATCACTGAGCGGGATAAAAATACTGTTGGCATCCAGCGTTTTCCCCTTCGCTTTTAATGCGCGTGCTTTCCAGTAACGCCAGGTATCCGTCTGCTGTTCAGCTGCCGTCATCCGGTTGATGGTTTTCAGAACTTCATCCCAGTTTGCAACCCGTAATGCTGCGCGGACCTGCCAGGCCAGCACGGTATCCGAAGGCGGGTATGGTTTTGCGGTATTTTGCGCTTCCCTGAACCATTCCAAGGCGCGCGAATCATGCCGCATGGCTGCCCGATGCCCCAGCTTCCCAAGGAAATAGGAACGATCGGATGGGGTAAGTTGCTCTTTTACTTTCAACCACTGCACATAAGCCTGATTCGTGTCGTTGCGCAGCAGATGCAGTAACGCAAACAGGACAATCTCACGGTCGCTGCGCGTCTTGATTCTGCTTTTCTGCGTATCCAGGTAACGCAGCGGATTTTTGGCGGCATTATTCAAATCGGCGCTATTCAGTGCTTCATTGCTGGGTATATATCGATTAATGTGGGTGGCTACGCTTGTTTGACCTTCTTCCAATGCCAATCTGATTCGTGTCCAGATATCTTCCAGAGAAATCTGCCCACTGTAAATTAATGCCTGAAAAACGGGAGTGCAGCTATCCGGCATGCTGGTTGGAGTAAACCATAATGAACGAGCATCTGTCAGCACATCTTTATCTTGTTTATAAAGGCGCTGCTGATATGAGTAGCAGTTGAGCTCAGTATCCTTGTTAACCAGCAACGGGTATTCTGATTCAAAAAGTTGCCATTGTTGATTTTTGCCCAGAATCCTAAGCCAGTCACCCCGTAATCGATCTGCAACCAGATTGCCTTCGTAGCGTGAAATAAAGTTTCTGATAACCGTTATATCGGTAGTTCTCAACACCATGCGTAATTGAAAATAATCAATATAAGGCCATAGCGCATGGCGTTGTAGCCGTCTGGCATATTCATCTAAAAGCTTGGCATCTCCAGTTTGGAATGCTTGCCGAGCAGCAATAAAATCACTGTCTTGACTCGCTGATAACGTTCCAAAATAAGCTAAAAGGATTAATCCAATAAGATATTTTCTCATAGCCATTAAAAGTGCAAACTAAAAGGAAGGCGCTATAAAAAGACAAAAATTAGCATTCTGCACTCAATCTGAACACTGCAGCAGTGCTACGATAGTTCATGCATCCTGTTTGAGTCCATCTAAGACCTGCAGCGACCAACACACAACCGGGAAATATCAGTCAGATGACACCTTGTCCCAGCATTGCATCTGCCACTTTGACAAAACCAGCGATATTGGCACCATCTACGTAATTAACGCTACCGTCAGGCTTAGTGCCATATTTCAAACAAGATCTATGAATAGCTTGCATAATTTCTTTCAGGCGTGAATCGACTTCATCATGTGTCCAGGACAGGCGCATTGCATTTTGGCTCATTTCCAGACCTGAAGTTGCGACCCCTCCCGCATTACTCGCTTTACCAGGTGCATAGAGTACTTTGTTTTTTTGGAAACATTCCACCGCTTCTGCAGTGGATGGCATGTTTGCGCCCTCAGCAACGCAAATAACGCCATTATTAACCAAAGTCTGTGCATCTTCTCCAGTAATTTCATTTTGCGTCGCGCAAGGCAATGCAACTTGCACCGGCACATGCCAAGGTTTTGCACCCGGAAGAAAGGTTACGTTGACACGTCTGGCATATTCATCTAAACGAGCATACAAGTGATTCTTTACTTCGGCTAATATAGCCAGTTTCTCAGTGGTAAAACCATCTTCATCCACGATAGTTCCACTTGAATCTGATACCGTAACCACCTTAGCGCCCTGGGCCATTGCTTTCTCAACAGCAAATTGTGCTACATTACCTGAGCCAGAAACAGAAACCCGCATGCCCTCTAGATAACGACCTGCATGTTTCAATATCTCCTGAGCAAAATAGACGGTACCGTAACCAGTTGCTTCCGGGCGCACCAGTGATCCACCAAAACTCAATCCTTTACCTGTGAAAACACAGTCAGAACGATTGGATAATTTCTTCATCATGCCCGCCATGAATCCTACTTCACGGCCACCCACTCCAATGTCGCCAGCAGGAACGTCGGTGTCAGAACCGATATGACGAAATAATTCGCTCATATAAGCCTGACAGAAGCGCATAACTTCACCCGGGCTTTTTCCTTTCGGATCAAAATCAGATCCTCCTTTACCTCCACCCATTGGCAGCGTAGTCAGTGCATTCTTAAAAGTTTGTTCAAAAGCCAGAAATTTAAGGATAGACAGATTGACCGATGGATGAAATCGGGTACCTCCCTTATAAGGGCCAATGGATGAACTGTGCTGTATTCGATAACCTCGATTGACTTTGACTTCATCATGATCATCGACCCAGGCTACGCGAAATATAATCACTCGCTCCGGCTCGACCAATCGATCTAATAAACCATGTTCAGCATAACGAGGATGTTCCGTAATAAAAGGCCACAAGCTTTCCACGACTTCAGTAACTGCCTGCATGTATTCTGGTTGATTAGGATTACGCTCAGCCACATACGTACTGAACTCCTGAAAACTTTGATATTTCATTTTAAATTCCCCGGGAAAAGAAAGGTTATTCTCGAATAGCCCAATTCTGCCAAATTAATTCACATACTGCACTGTATTTTTATTAATAAATAGGATTATTACAAAAGTTTTTTTTATTCAAGTAATTTTTTGTCATTTATATGACAAAATCGCATACGTTTTTAACGTATGCAGTATGAGCAGGATGTCGATACAATCTGTTTTCATGGCCTTCTATATTTAAAAAATCACCTCCGATAGGCATATAACATCTATGAACTAATCGTGCTAAAACATCATGAAAAAGATTTCCAGAAGAAACATCGTTAAATTAAGCATGCTGGGTGGCATAGTAAGTGCGCTTGGTTTCAGGAGCAGTTTAGGTAAAGTATTAGGTATACCTACACCCAGTGAAACGGAGGGGCCATTCTATCCGGTAACAGATCAGAAAGATAAAGATGCTGATTTGACACAAATTGATGAACACACCGGTGTTGCTCAGGGTCAACACATCATCGTCAGTGGTCAAGTTACGGATGTCACCGGACATCCTGTCGAAAATGCAACACTGGATATCTGGCAGGCTGATGCGAATGGCCGTTACCGTCATCCGCTCGATTCAAATTCAGCGCCACTGGATAAAAACTTCCAGGGCTGGGCGATTATCAGAAGTGACATCAATGGCTTATTTCGTTTCAAAACAGTGATACCGGGCGCTTATCCAGCCAGTAAGACCTGGATCAGGCCACCACACATCCACTTCAAAATCTCCAAACAAGGCTATCCTACACTGACGACGCAAATGTATTTTCCAGATGAAGAACTCAACAAAATGGATTTATTGTTGAACAATAAATCCATGACAGAGCAGTCAGTCATGATTGCCAGAAAGATAGGCCAGCAAGGAAGTTTGCCCATTTACGAGTACAATATCGTTCTCGATTTACTTCGTAAATAAATTATGACAACCAAACACAGTTCATTGCTTATTCTGGGTTCCGGCCCGGCTGGCTATACAGCCGCAATCTATGCAGCGCGTGCTAATCTGAATCCGGTCGTGATCACCGGGTTGGCTCAAGGTGGGCAATTGATGACGACTACCGATGTGGACAACTGGCCGGCTGATGCAATGGGTGTACAAGGCCCGGAATTAATGGAGCGTTTTCAGAAACATGCGGAGCGTTTTAGTACCGAAATAATCTTTGATCATATCCATACTGCAAAGCTGACTGAGAAACCAATTACTTTAATAGGTGACCAGGGAACCTATACTTGCAATGCACTAATCATTGCAACAGGTGCTTCAGCTCAGTACCTGGGCTTGCCTTCAGAAGAAGCCTTTATGGGACGCGGCGTATCCGGTTGTGCAACTTGTGACGGCTTCTTTTATAAAGGGCAGGATGTCGCCGTGATTGGTGGTGGCAATACCGCGGTCGAAGAAGCGCTTTATCTTGCCAACATTGCACGCAGTGTGACAGTAGTTCATCGGCGTGACCAATTTCGTTCAGAAAAAATTCTAATTGATAAATTGATGGAAAAAACCCGCAGCGGCAATATTAAATTGGCGCTGAATCATGTACTGGATGAAGTATTGGGTGACCAGTCTGGGGTTACTGGCATGCGCATTAGAAGCACGCAGGATAATTCCACCAAGACGATAGACTTGCAGGGCGTTTTCATCGCCATTGGTCATAAACCCAATACCGATATTTTTACCGGGCAATTGCAGATGGAGAATGGCTATATCGTTACCCAAGGTGGCAATCAAGGTAATGTGACAGCCACTAATATTCCAGGTGTATTTGCAGCAGGTGACGTACAGGATCATATCTATCGCCAAGCCGTAACCAGTGCTGCCAGTGGCTGTATGGCGGCACTGGATGCTGAAAAATATCTTGATAATCTTAAATAAATTGATAAACCGAAGACCAAGCTACAGCTAGTCAACGATGTAATTGGATGGCTAAAAAAGATTCTAAGAAGGATGAAGACGAAATGGCGTTGTTTCATGCTGCGATGCGTGATGTAGCGCCATTACCCCCCACAGATAAAAAAGTTATTCATAGAGATTCACAAGTTCGCCCGATTCCCCAGAAAAAAAGTTATCAAGAAGAGGCTACGATTGAAGATTCTCTTTCGGATCATGTTTCAATAGAAATTGAAGCAGGAGATGAATGGTCTTATGTGCGGCCGGGCATGTCGCGCCAGACATTACGGCGGTTACGGCGTGGTTATTGGGGAATCCGGGAAGATCTTGATCTGCATGGATTAACTCGCGATGAAGCAAGGCAGGAATTGATTGCTTTTTTAGATGCATGTACTAGAAAAAAATATCGCTGCGTCCGTATCATTCATGGTAAAGGATTAAGTTCAAAAAATCGTGAGCCGGTTTTGAAAACCCGAATTGGGAATTGGCTTGTGCAACGTGATGATGTGCTGGCTTTTTGCCAAACCAGACCAGAAGATGGCGGCGGTGGTGCTATATTGATTTTACTCAAAGCCAATGCATGAGCCTGAAAAACAAAATCTTTTTTATAATGAAGGATTAGACTCGTGTGGAAAAGCCTTTTCATACTGACTCTGGCACTGAATGCAACGTTGCGCAGAAGGATGCGCAATCAATCGATCAAACCCGATCTCTTTTCCACAATCAATACATTCGCCGAATTCCAGCTCCCTCCAATACTTTAAAGACATTTCCAGTTCACGCATTTCATTGATCTGCCGATCAACAAGCGCCGTATCGATATCATCCGGTATAGTATTTAAATACTCGGTCAAATCAATATCACGATCATCGTCAGCATGTCCTAGCTCATTACAAACTTCATCCTGTAATTGCAAATAACGCTTTTGTAATGCCGCTTTCAGTTGCATTAATTGGTTTTCAGTAAAATTTGCCATCCCTCACCTTTTATAATGGTACTTCGTTTATTTTGTAAGAAACGTAATGTTTAATCTTTGATTGATGTCAAAAGAGTATAAACCAATTGAAATTGCATCATTCGTTAAATCGCTTGCAAGTGTTTTAAATCTTCGATTACTTCATTGGAATTACGTTCCGCACTTGCAGATAGATAAATCCTGGCAATTTTTCCCTGTGGATCGATTAGAAATGTATTGCGCTTGGCAAATTTAATAATCCCCAAGTTGATTAGGGAATGATAACGCGCAGCTATTTCTGCCTCGTTATCTGCCAAAAGCGGGAATTGCAGATGATATTTTTTAGCAAAATCAGCGTGACTGCTCGTGTCATCCACGCTGATACCCATTACCTCAGCCCCCAAATCTACCAGTTCGTGAAGGCCATCACGAAATGTGCAGGCTTGTTTTGTGCACCCGGGCGTATCGTCTTTCGGATAAAAATACAGAACCAGCCATTTGCCCTGAGAGCCTGCCAAGGTATGTATTTTTCCATGCTGATCAGCCAATGCAAAATCAGGCGCAGGCTGGCCCAACTTGAGTGATCTTTTTTGCTCGGCAATAAGCCAGAAGAAAAAGCCTATTGTAGTTATTAACAGGGCTAGTATTGTCCATTCCATGATATTTCTCCGTTTTATTGATCATATTTTTGCCTCACAGGCCAAGCCCATATGCGTAACAATAAGGTAGCAGATACCGCTAATATACCAACGAACAAAAATGCCGCTGCTGCACTAAAAAAATGCCATATGATTCCAAACAGCAATCCCGCCGGGATGGCAGCAATGCCACTGACTAAATGATACCAACCAAAAGCAGTGCCACGTTCATCCGGTAATGCATAATCACTAATCAGTGCGCGCTCTGCTCCTTCGCTCATACCCATAAACAAACCGTAGAAAATGGTTACTATCCACAATCCAGTATCTGTCGTTATCTGGCTTAATGCCAGGAACGATAATGCAAGCGCTGACCAGCCAATCAGAATCAAAGCGCCGCGCCCAAAATGGTCTGCTAATTGCCCTCCCTGAGTGGAGGTAATTGCTTTGGCAAGATTCAGTGCCGACCATAACAATAGCAATTCAACAACACCAATCCCTAACTCATGACCCAGTAATAAAATAAAAGTTTCAGAAGCACGCGCAAAGGTAAACAACATTAATACCCACAAGTAGTGCTGCATCGGTACAGATAGCGCAGACCATCTAAGTGGCGGAAGTTCCCGCTGTACTTCTAACGATTGAATCCTGTTAGTGTTTTCTTCTTTTACTCCCACACCCAGGAGCGCTATGGCAACAAATCCGGGAAGCGCTGACCACAAAATCACTTCGCTGAGGCTCAAATCAGACCACGCCAATACCGCTGCGGCTGTCAATCCTCCGGCTACAGCGCCCGCATTATCCAGAGCCCGATGGAAACCAAAAGCATAGCCGCGTATATGGGGTGGTGTTGCATCGGCCACCATCGCATCACGCGGAGCACTGCGCATCCCTTTGCCGACACGATCAATACTGCGCAACAGCAACACAGTGACCCAGGAACCCGCCAGTCCGAGGAGAGGACGAGCCAGATTAGAAAGCGTATAACCCGTCAGTGCCAAGCCTTTGCGTCGC
>Ga0102851_10000977_pt1 | contig 15570 bp, 15 predicted proteins | sample Mud3Dept3metaG_FD_79558 | JGI IMG/M metagenome (GOLD analysis project Ga0102851, IMG submission 79558) | Freshwater wetland microbial communities from Ohio, USA, analyzing the effect of biotic and abiotic controls - Mud 3 Core 4 Depth 3... | ecosystem: Environmental > Aquatic > Freshwater >... | reverse complement strand
GAATCCGCTGCTCGCCGCTTTCATCAACCGCAATTACGAACACGACGCCGCGGGCCGCTGGTTTTTCAAGAACGGGCCGCAGCGGGTATTCGTCGCGCTCGACTACACCCCGCTCGTCTACCATATCGGCTCGAATCCCGTGCGCGGCGCGCCGCTTACCATCGAAGCCCATACCGGACGCACCGTGGCCCGCGTTGACGGCGCATGGATCGACGATGCCGGTATCCTGCTGATCGCGACCGAGCACGGGCCCGGAATGATCGACGACCGCGATCTCGAACTGCTGCTGCCGTCATTCACCGACGAGCGGGGCGGCGCGTTGACGGAAGATGCGATTGCCGCTGCGATCGAAACCCTGCAGGATGGCGGCACGGCCCGGCTGCGCTTTCGCTATCGCGAGCACACGGTTGCGGTGCTGGCCATCGCATCGGGCGATGTGCCGGTCAGATTCGGCTTCGTGCAGCATCCGGAGCAACCCGCGGGCCAGGCAGAGTGTTATTGAAGATACAATCGCGTCCAGGGCCTTACCATGACATCGACACTGATCAGCACGACTCTCAAGGCCTGGCACTTTCTTTACAAGCGCGGGTTCATCGAAGGCTTCGGCCACATCAGCGCCCGGATTCCCGATTCCGACCGGTTCATCATCGCGCGGCATTCGCTGGGTCCGCGGGCAACCGCCGCGGATTTTCTCGTGCTGGACATGGACGGCCGCAAAATTTCCGGCGCGGGCGATATCACCGGAGAATATCCGATCCACCTCGACATCTTCAGGGCCCGGCCCGACGTCGGCAGCATCATTCATTACCACGGCATGTACTCCACGGCTTTTACCACCAGCGAACAGACGCTGCGGCCCATCCACCTGATGGGAACGATCTTCCACGACGGCGTTCCGGTCTACCCTGATCCCCGGCTGGTCAGCACCCGGCAACGCGGGCAGGCGCTGGCCAAGGCGCTCGGAGCGCATCGCGCGGTTCTCATGCGGGCGCACGGCGCGGCGATTACCGGCGCCAGTGTCGAGGAAGCAGTGGGCGGGGCGTTTCTGTTCGAGGAGAACGCGCGTCGCGCGTGCATAGCCGCCGGGCTCGGCAAGCCGGTCTGGATCGACGAACAGACGGCTGCCGATGCCGGCGCCGAGTTGCTCGCGAACCGCGGTCCGTTTCGCCGCGTCTGGGCGCTGGTCGAAAGCGACGCGCAGGAAATAGGGATGAAGGACGCAGGATGAAGGACGTCTTGATGAGTGCCAATGCGGCCGCTGGCTGAATTCCCGCTTGCCACGCGCAATCGCATCCGCGGTGTGCTGTTCGACATCGACGATACGCTCACGACTGACGGGCGGCTGACCGCGGCCGCCTACGCCGCGATGGAAAAGCTGCACGCTGCCCGGCTGCTGGTGATCCCGATCACCGGCCGCCCGGCCGGCTGGTGCGATCACATCGCGCGCATGTGGCCAGTCGATGCCGTCGTCGGAGAAAACGGCGCGTTTTACTTCCGCTATGATCCGGCGGCGCGAAAAATGCTGCGGCGGTACGCGTCGGGCAGCGAGCAGCGCGCCGCCGGTCGCGAACGCCTGGCGGCGGTTCGCGACAGGATTCTGCGGGAAGTGCCTGGCTGCGCCGTGGCGGCAGACCAGAATTACCGCGAAGCCGATCTGGCGATTGATTACTGCGAGGACGTCCCGCGGCTGCCGCCGGAGGCAGTCGCCAGAATCGTCGCGCTGATGCAGCACGCGGGACTCACCGCGAAAGTCAGCTCGATCCACGTCAACGGCTGGTTTGGCGGCTACGACAAGCTGACGATGACCAAAACCGTAATGCACGAATGCTTCGGCATCGACCTTGATGCGCGCCGGGACGAATTCGCGTTTGCCGGTGACTCGCCCAACGACGCGCCGATGTTCGCCTTCTTTCCGCATGCGGTCGGGGTCGCCAATATCCGGGATTTCGGCGGCGAGCTCACCGCAAGTCCGGCCTACGTGACGCAGGCGGCGAGCGGCGCCGGGTTTTGCGAGCTGGTGGATTTCCTGCTCGCCGCGCGCTAACCTTCACCGAAGTTCTTGAAGTTACCGGGAGCAACAATGATTGATCTGAGAAGCGACACCGTGACGCACCCCACCGAAGCGATGCTCGACGCGATGCAGTCGGCGACGTTCGGTGATGATTCGCGCGACGGCGACGCCACGGTGCAAAAACTCGAAGCGCTGGCCGCGGAGCGAACCGGCAAGGAAGCCGCGGTGTTCGTGCCGAGCGGCACGATGTCGAACCTCGTGTCGCTGCTCGCGCACGCCGACCGCGGCGGCGAAGTGCTGGTCGAAGGCACCTCGCACATCCTTACCGCCGAACTGGGCGGGGTCGGCAACCTCGCCGCGATGTTCTACCGCGGGCTGCCGGGCAAGCGCGGCGCGATGGAGATCGAGGCGCTGCGCGAGCACATCCGGCCGCGGATCAACCGCAATCAGCTCGGCACCGCGCTGGTATGGATGGAAACCACGCACAACGCGGCCGGCGGCGCGGTGCTGCCGCTCGCGCACATGGCCGAAGTCCAGACGCTGGCCCGCGACCATGGCGTGCCGGTGCATATCGACGGCGCGCGGATATTCAACGCCGCGGCAGCACTCGGCACCGGCGCGCAGGACGTCGCGAAGCACGGCGACACCGTGTCCTTCTGCGTCTCGAAAGGCCTGTCGGCGCCGGTCGGCTCGCTGATCTGCGGCAGCCGCGAGTTCACCGAAAGAGCGCGCGGTTTCCGGCGCATGGTCGGCGGCAACATGCGCCAGGCGGGACCCATCGCCGCCGCCGGCATCGTCGCGCTCGAAAACATGGTCGAGCGGCTGCCCGAGGACCATCGCACTGCGCAGCGGCTGGCGGCCGGGTTGCACGCAATCGATGCGAGTATCGTCGACCCGGCAACGGTGGAAACCAATCTAGTACGGGTGTCGGTGCGCGCGAGCGGCCGAAAGGCAGCCGAATGGTCGGCACAAATGAAGCAGCGCGGCGTACTCGTGAGCCCGTGCGCGACGTGGGATTTGCGCTTCGTCACGCACCGCCATATCGGCGATGCCGAGGTCGATCACGCGCTCAGCGCTTTCGCTGACGTGTGGAAAGGCAGGTAGTCAGCGGACGCGCTTTGCGGTGAAACTTTCCTCGATATTGTCGTGGAAATAGCTTCCCGGAGACGGCGCATTCATCAGGCGCCGGTAGACTTCTTCCGAAACACCCGAATACTGATAGATGCCGCCGTTCGCGAATTCGATTTCGAGCGTGCGGTTACGCGCGTCATACCCGGCCGCACGGATGTTGCTCGCATTCAACCGCTTGCGTTCCATGGCGCGAGGCGCCTATTTGAGCGCGTCCCGCACGATGTCGTCGAGCAGCTTGCCGACGTCGCGCAGCGCTTTCATCGATGGTCCCGACCCCACGGCGGGCGGCTTGCGGTACGCAACGTACACCTTGGCGGGATCGTCGGGAAGCGTGTAGACGGCGATCGCATACGGGCAGAACACGATGTTGCGCGGATCGGCCTCCATCGTCGCGCGGGACAAGGCTGCACTGCAGAATTCAAGCACCTCGGCCGTGCCATAGATCTGGCGCCCGCGACCGATGTCCTTGCCGGTACGCTCGAGCATGTTGCCGATGTGCGCGGTGTAGTTGATCACCAGCCCGCGGCTCTCGAGCGCCATCACGACGCGCTCCCTGACGTCGTCGAAATCGCCCTTCACGCTCCGGATGGTCGCGCCGGGCACGGTGGCTGCGGCCGCGCTGCCGCAGGCGAAAACGATGATCAACAACGCGATCGCCCGGGAAAATCGGAGTGTCATTTCAGCCTCCTTGGCACGAGCAATCCACCCGCGCATCACGCGTTATGTTAGGCGCTCTAAGGCTTGTTGCCCATCGGGAAAGGCCACGCCCCCGGCACCGGGACCGGCGCTGGAACCACCGGTACGGGCGGTACTGCCGGTGCCATGCGCGCCGCCGGCGGCCTGGCGGCGGGCCTGGCCGCGGGTTTCCTGGGTGCGGCCTTCTTCCGTGCCGCAGGCTTTTTCCTGGCGGCTTGCGTGGGCTTGCCCCTGCCCGCCGTTTTTCTGGCCGCTGATTTCCGGCGTGCCGGCCTGGATTTCCTGGCCGCGGTTACCTTCCTTTTTGCGGTGGAGGTTTTTTTCCGTGCCGCCTTTTTCTTTGCGGGTTTCTGCTTCGCTTTAGCCATTTGCGGCCTCCTTCTTTCAAGATTAACTAGTGTAAAGCGAACAGCGCCTTGCTTGCCAGGTCGCGATAAAGCACTTCCGGATCGAGCTTGATGCCGCCTTCCCAGGTCACCGTGTTTTCAATGGGGTCGAGCTCGACCCGCTTGAAAGTGTCGACGTCGCCCAACATCCGGAAATACGCGGTGTGCACGAGGTCGCCGAGGTAGACGTGCCCTTCGAGCCCGTCGGCGAATTTCAGCCACAACGTGTAATTATCCTCGGCACGGCATTCGGTAATGGTGTGCGTGCGGCGCCGACTCCGCGGATACCGTTTCGCGAGCAGGCTCAGTCCCAACTGAGCGCGCCTCCGGTCTGGTATTCGATTACCCGGGTTTCGAAAAAATTCCGCTCCTTCTTCAGATCGATCATTTCCGACATCCACGGGAACGGGTTGGTCGCCCCTTCGTAGATCGCATCCAGCCCGATCTGCTGGCAGCGCCGGTTGGCGATGAAACGCAAATACTCCTTGAACATCGGCGCGTTGAGCCCGAGCACGCCGCGCGGCATGGTGTCCTCGGCATAACGGTACTCGAGGTCGACCGCTCGTCTCATGATTTCGCGGATTTCCTCGCGGAACTCCTGCGTCCACAAGTGCGGGTTTTCCATTTTGATCTGGTTGATCAGATCGATGCCGAAATTGCAGTGCATCGATTCATCGCGCAGGATGTACTGGTATTGCTCGGCGGCGCCGCTCATCTTGTTCTGGCGCCCGAGCGCAAGGATCTGCACGAAGCCGACGTAGAAGAAGAGCCCCTCCATGATGCAGGCGAACACGATCAGGCTCTTCAGCAGTTTCTGGTCGGCGTCCGGCGTGCCGGTCCTGAAGTGCGGATTGGTCAGCGTGTCGATGAACGGAATCAGGAACTCGTCCTTGTCGCGGATGCTCGCGATCTCGTGATAGGCGTTGAACACCTCGCCCTCGTCAAGCCCCAGGCTCTCGACGATGTACTGATAGGCGTGCGTGTGGATCGCCTCTTCGAACGCCTGGCGCAGCAGATACTGGCGGCATTCGGGCGCCGTGATGTGGCGGTAGGTGCCGAGCACGATGTTGTTGGCCGCGAGCGAGTCGGCGGTGACGAAAAAGCCGAGATTGCGCTTGATGAGACGGCGCTCATCCTCGGTCAGCCCGTTGGGGTCCTTCCACAACGCAATGTCGCGGCTCATCTGGATTTCCTGCGGCATCCAGTGATTGGCGCACGCGGACAGATACTTCTCCCACGCCCATTTGTATTTGAACGGCACGAGTTGATTGACATCAGTCTGGCCGTTGATGATGCGCTTGTCGGCAACGTTGACGCGGCGCAGTTGCGCCGGCGCAACCGCCGCCAGCGCGGCAGCCGGATCCCGCGGCAGCATTTCAGCCCGCGGCGCGGCACCCGCCATCGGCTGCAGCCCCGCCGCGGCAAGGCCGCCGTGGGTCACGCTGTCTTCGAATTGCAACATGGTGATCTCCATTATTGGCACGCCTCGCATTCGGGATCGAGGATGGAGCACGCTTTCGGCTGCGGCTCCTCAGCCGCGCCGGCCGCGAACATGCCGCCGTCGGCGGGCACCGCATTCAGCGCGCCGGCCTTGACGGTCGATTTCTCGGCATGCGTGGCACCGAGCGTGCGCAGGTAGTAGGTGGTCTTCAGCCCTCGCAGCCAGGCAAGCTTGTAAGTCTCGTCGAGCTTCTTGCCCGATGCGCCCGCCATGTAGATGTTGAGCGATTGCGACTGGTCGATCCATTTCTGGCGCCGCGCCGCGCATTCGACCAGCCATGTCGCATCGACCTCGAAGGCGGTCGCGTAAAGGCTGCGGATTTCCGGCGCAATGCGGTCGATCTTGGCGAGCGTGCCGTCGAAATACTTCAGATCCGCGATCATCACCTCGTCCCACAGGTTGAGCCGCTTCAGGTCCTCGACCAGATACTCGTTGGCGACCGTGAATTCGCCCGACAGGTTCGATTTCACGTAGAGATTCTGATAGGTCGGCTCGATGCACTGCGACAGCCCGGTGATATTGGCGATGGTCGCGGTTGGCGCGATGGCGATGCAATTCGAGTTGCGCATGCCGACCTGCTTGATGCGCGTGCGCAGCCGCTCCCAGTCGAGGGTGACCGACTGGTCGACTTCGACGTAGCCGCCGCGCTCCGCGGCCAGGAGCCGCAACGTCTCGTGCGGGAATATGCCCCGGTCCCACAGCGAGCCCTTGAACGTCGAGTACGGGCCGCGCTCTTCGGCAAGATCGGCGGAAGCCGAGTACGCGGTGTAGGCGATCGCCTCCATCGAGCGGTCGGAAAAATCCACCGCCGCCTGCGAGGCGTAGGGGATGCGCAGCTTGTGCAGGCAATCCTGGAAGCCCATGATGCCGATGCCCACCGGGCGGTGCTTGAAGTTCGAGTTGCGCGCCTTGTTGACCGAGTAGTAGTTGAGGTCGATCACGTTGTCGAGCATGCGCATCGCGGTGCCGACGGTGCGCTTCAGCTTTTCGAGGTCGAGCTGGCCGGTCGCCGCGTCGAGGTGGGCCGGCATGTTGACCGAGCCCAGATTGCATACCGCGATCTCGTCCTCGTTGGTGTTCAGCGTGATCTCGGTGCACAGGTTGGAGCTGTGCACGACGCCGACGTGGCTCTGCGGCGAGCGGATGTTGCACGGATCCTTGAAGGTGATCCAGGGGTGCCCGGTCTCGAACAGCATGGTCAGCATCTTGCGCCACAACTGCGCCGCCGGAATCTTCTTGTAGAGCTTCAATTCGCCGCGCGCGGCGCGCTCTTCGTAGCCGAGGTAGGCCTGCTCGAACGCCCGTCCGAACTTGTCGTGCAGGTCGGGCGCATCGGAGGGCGAAAAGAGCGTCCACTCGCCGTTTTCCATCACGCGCTTCATGAAGAGATCCGGAACCCAGTTCGCCGTGTTCATGTCGTGGGTGCGGCGGCGGTCATCGCCGGTATTCTTGCGCAGCTCGAGGAATTCCTCGATGTCGAGATGCCAGGTCTCGAGATACGAGCACACCGCGCCCTTTCTCTTCCCGCCCTGGTTCACCGCGACCGCCGTGTCGTTCACCACCTTGAGGAACGGCACCACGCCCTGCGACTTGCCGTTGGTGCCCTTGATGTGGGCACCCAGCGCGCGCACCGGCGTCCAGTCGTTGCCGATGCCGCCCGCGTATTTCTGCAGCAGCGCATTTTCCTTGATCGCCTCGTAGATGCCGTCGAGATCGTCCGCGACGGTCGTGAGGTAGCAGCTGGCGAGCTGGGAGCGGCGGGTTGCCGAATTGAACAGCGTCGGCGTCGAACTCATGAAATCGAACGAGGAGAGCACGTTGTAGAACTCGATCGCGCGCGCTTCGCGCTGCTCGGCGGGCTCGTTCAACGCGAGCCCCATGGCGACCCGCATGAAAAACGTCTGCGGCAGCTCGATGCGCTCACCGCCGACGTGCAGGAAATAGCGGTCGTAGAGAATTTGCAGGCCGAGATAGCCGAACTTGAGGTCGCGGTTGGCGTCGAGCGCGGCGCCGAGGCATTTGAGATCGTAGTTCGCGATCCGCTCATCGAGCAGCTCGGCGGCGATGCCTTTTTCGATCAGCTGCGGGAACACGTCCGCGTAGCGCGACTGCATTTCGGACTGCATCACTTCCTCGCCGATCGTCTCGAGCCGCAGCGTATGCAGCAGCAGCCGTGCGGTAACGTAGCTGTAAGCCGGTTCTTTTTCGATCAGCGCGCGCGCCGACAGAACCAGCGACTTGCGGACCTCGTCGATCGGCACGCCCTCGTAGAGGTCTTTGAGCGTGCCCTGCAGGATCAGCTGCGGATCGACCGCACTGCCCAGACCTTCGCAGGCGTCCTTCACCAGCGTCGTCAAGCGCGCCATGTCGAGCGGGCACGATTTGCCGTCCTCGGTGACATTGATCGCCAGCTGCGCGGCGGCGTCTTGCGCCTGTGTGTCGCGCTGGCGCGCGCGCTCCTGCGAGCGTTGTTCCCGATACAACACATAGGCGCGCGCGGTCTCGTGCTCGCCGGAGCGCATCAGCACGAGTTCGACCTGGTCCTGAATGTCCTCGATGTGAAAAGTGCCGCCGCTCGGCTGGCGCCGCAACAGCGCGCTCACCACCGCTTCGGTCGACTTGGCGACGAGTTCGCGCACGCGCGCGCTGGCCGCGCCCTGACCCCCGTTGACCGCGATGAAAGCTTTGGTCATCGCGATCGAAATTTTGGACGGCTCGAATCCGACGACCGCGCCGTTGCGCCGGATCACCTTGTATTCGGTGTAGCGGGACTGCGCTGCGGGCGGCGCCTCCTCGGGGGTAAAGTTGACAGTGGGTGTTACGACGGGGGCGTCGGTGGCAAGCTGCATGGCGGTCTCTCCTTTATGCGTGCGTCTTAACGTATTTTTCTGGGCCGTACTGCCCAAGTCAGCCGGCAACACCAAACCACTATATGTTGTGTTGGAGTTTGATGTTGAGACTAATTCTAGTATCTCGATTTGGAGAGTGCAATAGCTTTCTTGGGTCTTTTTTGCCCTGTTGGAAGTGGCTGAAAATGGCCCGGCTTGGGCCGTTGTAGCGCGGAAAATCTGCTCAAAAAATGCACAGAAAAAACCCGCGGAAGGGCGTCACATGCGGCTTGGCGGCGGTGTGGCGCCGCAACAATCGCAGCCGGGTTAACCGCCTTTGATCATCGAACGGTAACGCGCCCAGTCGAAGCACGGGCCCGGGTCGGTCTTGCGCCCCGGCGCGATGTCGGAATGTCCGACGCTGTGTAGACCGGGATAGTCCGCTGCGAGTGCGCGCGCCAGCCCGGCGAGCCGCTCGTATTGCGCGTCCTCGAATGGCACGTCGTCGGTGCCTTCGAGCTCGATGCCGATGGAGAAATCGTTGCAGCGGCTGCGCCCGCACCAGTTCGACTCGCCGGCGTGCCACGCGCGCTGTGTGCACGGCACGAACTGGAGTAGCTCCCCGTCGCGCCGGATCAGGAAGTGCGCAGACAGCTTGCGCCCCGCAATCTCGCGATAATACGGATGCGCGCCCGGATCGAGACGATTGGTGAACAACTCGACGATGCCGGGGCCGCCGAATTCTCCCGGCGGCAGGCTGATGTTGTGGATCACCAGCAGCTCGATCGCACTGCCCGCGGGACGCTCGTCGCAGTTGGGTGAAGGGATACGACGGATTCCGGCGATCCAACCGGATTCATCCATGGTCATCGGCGTTCGCGGCGGGACATGAGAGGTCAGGCTAATGGATCCCCAGCCGCTCCATGCGGTAACGCAGCGCCCGGAAAGTGATGCCCAGCAATTTCGCGGCGGCGGTGCGGTTGAAGCGCGTTTTCTCCAGCGCCTGCAGAATCGCCTCTTTCTCGACGCGATCGAGGTGCTCCTGCAGCGGCAGCCCGGACAAGTCGCCGGCCGCGCCTTCGGCGCCTTCCGCCGGAGGCGTCAATTGCAGGTCCGCGGTTTCGATGGCGTCGCCTGAGCACAGCGCGAGCGCCCGCTCGAGGATGTTTTCGAGCTCGCGCACATTGCCGGGGAATTGATAGTCCTGCAGCGCCACGAGCGCCGCCGGCGACAGCGCCGGCACCGTTTCAACGCCGTCCTCCTGCGCGCTCCTGCGCAGGATCTCGCGCGCCAGCATCGGAATATCGTCGCGCATCTCGCGCAGAGACGGCATTCTGAGTTCGATCACGTTGAGCCGGTAATACAGGTCCTGGCGGAACTTGCCGTCTCGCACCGCATCGGCAAGCAGGTGGTGGGTCGCGCTGATGATGCGTACATCGACGTTCTCCTCGCCGGTAGAGCCGACCTTGCGCACCTTTTTTTCCTGGATCGCTCGCAGCAGCTTGACCTGCATCTGGATCGGCAGGTCGGCGACTTCGTCGAGGAACAATGTGCCACCGTTCGCTGCCTGGAAAAAACCGTCGCGGTCCTGATTGGCGCCGGTGAACGCGCCTTTCTTGTAGCCGAAAAACTCACTTTCCATCAGGTTTTCCGGAATCGCTCCGCAGTTGACCGGTACGAACGGTTCCTCGCGCCGCGGGCCCTTGAGATGCATCAGCCGCGCGGCGAGTTCCTTGCCGCTGCCCGACTCGCCGCTGATGTGCACCGGCGCCTGGCTGCGCGCGAGCTTGTCGATCATTTGCCGCGTCTGCTGCATGAGCGCCGAGTCGCCGAGCAACACCGGGAAGCCCGCTTCCCGGTCGCCGCTTTTTTTCATCTGGTCGGCGCGGGGCAGCTTCAACGCCGATTGCACCAGCGCCCGCAACTGGTTCAGGGACACCGGCTTGGCCAGATAATCAAATGCACCGGCCTTCAATGCAGCGACGGCGTTCTCGGTGCTGCCGTGCGCAGTGATCACCGCGACCGGCGTGCTCGCGTAATTTACGCCGATGTGCTCGAGCAGTTTCAGCCCGTCGCCGCCGGGCAGCCGCATGTCGGTCAGGCACAGATCGTAGCCGTGCTTCTGCAGCAGCTGCACCGCCTCGAACTCGCTCGCAGCGCAATCGGCATCGAGTCCCATGCGCTGCAGCGCGAGGCTCAACAGCTCGCGGATATCCGCTTCGTCGTCGACGACCAGGACCCTGCTTTTGTTCATCGGTGCCGCGCTCCCCGCGAGAGGACCGTGAACTGCGCTCCGGACGGCGTTTCGACGTAATCGAGCGTCGCGTCGTTGGCCGCGCAGATCTCGCGCGCAATGTACAGCCCGAGCCCGGTGCCGCTGCTGACGGCGGTAAAGAACGGCTCGAACAACTGGCTGCGCAGCGCGGGTGGCACGCCCGGTCCGTCGTCCAGCACATCCAGTTTTACGAAATCCCCGCCGCTCACCACGCTCACCACGATGCGCATGCTCGCATCCCGGCGGCGGCAATGCCGCAGCGCGTTGCGGCACAGGTTCCACATTACCTGGTTCAGGTGGCTGTGGTCGAACGATACTTCGGGCTTGGCATTCAACTCGAGCCCGATGACAGAGCGCGGTATCTTCTCGGTCTGGCAGAACTCATCGGCGAACTTCTTCAGGAATTCGCCGACCTTGAACACCTCGCGATGCGCGCGGTCCCGGCGGTTCAGCTGCATGACGTCCTGCACCATGCGGTCGAGACGCTGGGTGTTGTCGTGAATGATGGCGAGCAGCCGCGCGACGGTGTCGCCCACCACCGGCTCTTCCTGCAGCAATTCGGTGGCGTAGCTGATCGCCGACAGCGGGTTCCTGATTTCATGCGCCATATTGGCCGTAAGCCGGCCGAGCGCCGCGAGCTTCATCTGGCGCGCTTCCGCCTGCACCCGCGTCAAGTCCTCGAGAAAAATCACCGCGCCGACGTTGCGGGTGCGGCCGACCGGCACGAAACGCGCGCTCACTTTATCGTTGAGCGGGACCGCGGTCATCGCGTTGCCCGCGGCCACCGGACTCCGGAGCCATTCCCCGAGCTTCTCGGCGAGCCGCGGCGCATATTGCCCGAGGTTCAGCTCGCGCCGGTGCGGCTGGCGCAGCGCTCCGAGCATCGCCTCGGCACGCGCGTTGTATTGCCGGATCAGGCCGTGGCCATCGACCACCAGCACCCCGTCCTGCATGTCCTGAATCACCAGCTGGCTCACTTCCGCCATGTTGGCGAGATCGATTTCGCGCTGCGCAACCAGCTGCTCGGTCGCAACCAGGTACCTGGCTAGCGTGTGCGCAACCCACGCCGTCGTGAAATAACCGATGCTGAGCAGTCCCGCCTGCACGTATTGCGTGGTAGGTCCGTAGAACCACAGCACTTCCACGGTTTGCTCGAGCAGCACCGCGATGCTCGCGAGCGCGGCGTAAAACAGCGTCAACCGGCCGCGGCTGATGAGTCCCGCGGCGGCGAGCCCCGACAGCAGCAGCAAACCGAGCCCGCTCGAAATGCCGCCGCTCGCGAACATCAGCACCACGATGAACAGGATGTCGGCGCCGACCTGGAGCCCGAGCTGCAACTGGAAATGCCGGCGCCACGCGATCACCATGAAGAACAGCATGCTGAATATCACGTAGCCCACGCTGACGTAGACGAACAGCTCGAAATCCGCCGCGCCGAACGACAGCGTATTGCCGAATACGGCGATGGTCGCCAGCAGCAACAGCGCGACGACCGACCGATAGCCGTTGAAGAAATAAAGCGTGCGCCAGTAATAATCCGGCGGCTCGGACAACGGCGCAGGCGCGTTCAGCGCCAGTTGCCGCGGTTCAATCTGCGTGACGGACGCCATGGAGCCCTAACGATGCAGGCGCAGATGCTCGTCGCTGCAGAAAAACCTGCCGCCGCCGGAATGGCTTTCGCTGCGCGGCAGATGCACCCCGCAGTGGGCGCAGCGCACCATGTCTTCGGCAGCACCTGCGGATGGCGGCTCCTTCCGTGTCAGGGAATTGCGGTATTTCTTCAATATCCACCAGGCCCCCGCGAAAACCAGAATGATGAGAAACAGCTTGCCCAATTCCCGGTGCCCCCGAAATATGAAATGAGCTCAGACTATCATTTGGCCTTGCGCATATAAAGCCTCAGCGGCGCCGCGGATGACGGCGCGCAGTTCGCGCGCTTGCGGCATCACGCGGCGGAGGTGGCAGATCCTCCACAGCCGCGTCGTGTTAATGGTCGGGGTGAGAGGGTTCGAACCTCCGACTCCTGCGTCCCGAACGCAGTACTCTACCAGGCTGAGCTACACCCCGATTCAAGCCTTCAGCTGTCAGCATTCCGCCCGCCCGAAAAACACGCGGCCAACCCGCGCAGGTTTCGCCACGGTAGGCTGGCCGTGATGGCTGACAGCTAGTAATTCCTCGTTACCGCAAACTCCGCCAATTGTAGCAAAAAATCACGCTGCTTTGAATTTGGCAGTGCCGCCAGCGCGGCGCTCGCGGTGCGCGCTTCAGCCCCGGCCTGATGCCGAGTGTAGTCGAGCGCGCCGGTGCGATGAATCGCCGCGACCACTTGCTCGAGCTCGCCCAGGCCGCCGGCCTCGATGGCCTTGCGGATCAGCGCCGCCTCGGCGGGGCTGCCATGCCGGATCGCGTAAATCAACGGCAGCGTTGGCTTGCCCTCAGCCAGATCGTCACCGACGTTCTTGCCGGTCGCAAGGTTGTCGCCCGAGTAATCGAGCACGTCGTCGATCAGCTGAAATGCGGTGCCCAGATGCATGCCGTAGCTCGCCACCGCGTCTTCCTGCCCGGGAGCCGCGCCGCCGAGGATCGCGCCGAGCCGGGTCGCCGCCTCGAACAGCTTGGCGGTCTTGTAGCGGATCACCTGCAGGTAATTGTGTTCGTCGGTGTCGGGATTGTGGCAGTTCATCAGTTGCAGTACCTCGCCTTCGGCGATCACGTTGGTGGCATCGGCGAGCACCTGCATGACGCGCATGCTTTCGACCTCGACCATCATCTGGAAGGCACGCGAATAAACGAAGTCGCCCACCAGCACGCTCGCCGCGTTGCCGAACAACGCGTTGGCGGTGGGGCGGCCGCGCCTGAGCTCGGAGGCGTCGACCACGTCGTCGTGCAGCAGGGTTGCGGTATGAATGAACTCGATCACTGCCGCAAGCTGATGGTGGTGCGGGCCCTGATAGCCGAATGCGCCGGCGCACAGTATCACCAGCGCCGGGCGCAGGCGCTTGCCGCCGCTGTTGACGATGTATTCCGCGACCTGGCGCACCAGCGCCACGTCGGAGGCGAGCCGGTCTCGAATCACGGCATCGACAGCCCGCATGTCGCCGGCAACAAAATCCTGAATCGCTGAGATGGACATCGGGCTTCTTGAGATATGAGCGCTCGGCCACTGCGGCGCGTGCGCCATTTTACCGGAACCTGCCGCCACAATATCCGCGCGGCGCGGTCGAGCGCAAGAAATGCCCGGCGCAAGCCACAGGTTGCGGGCAGTCTTGAGATAGGTTATTGCTTTGACTAAAGAATCGTGCTTGGGTATAATGCGCGGTTTTCCGAATCCGGCAAGTCAGGCGGGTAAAAAGGGTCCAATCATGTATGCGGTCATCAAATCCGGCGGCAAGCAATACCGCGTCGCCTCCGGGGAAAAGCTCAAAATCGAACAGATCGCGGCCGAGGTCGGCAGCGAGGTCGTGCTCGACCAGGTATTGATGGTTGCGGACGGCGAGACCGTCGCGCTCGGCACGCCGTTGGTCACGGGTGCATCGGTCAAAGCCAAGGTCGTGTCGCAGGGACGCGGCGACAAGGTACACATTTTCAAGATGCGCCGCCGCAAGCACTACCGCAAGAGCCAGGGTCATCGTCAGAATTACACCGAGATCGAAATTCTCGGCATCGCAGGCTAAGGAGAGAAGCGCCATGGCACACAAGAAAGCAGGCGGCAGTTCGCGTAACGGCCGCGATTCAAACGCCAAGCGGCTCGGCGTAAAAGCCTACGGCGGAGAGCTGATTCCGGCCGGCAGCATCATCGTGCGCCAGCGCGGCACGCGGGTGCATCCGGGAGTCAACGTCGGCGTCGGCCGCGACCACACGCTGTTCGCCAAGATCACGGGCAAAGTCGAGTTCGCGGTCAAGGGGCCGTTCAAGAAGAACACCGTCAACGTGCTTCCTGCGTAAACACGGCTGCGCCAACGACCAAGCCCTGCAATCGCAGGGCTTTTTTGTTTTACGGGTTCTTTAGAGCGCCTGACATCATGAAGTTTATTGACGAAGCGACCATCGAAGTTCACGCCGGCAAGGGCGGCGACGGCTCGGCGTCGTTTCGGCGCGAGAAATTCGTGCCGCGCGGCGGCCCCGATGGCGGCGACGGCGGACGCGGCGGCAGCATCCATGCGGTCGCCGACCGCAACATCAACACGCTGGTCGACTACCGCTTCGCCCGCATTCATCGCGCGAAAAACGGCGAGCCCGGCCGCGGCGCCGACTGCTACGGCAAGTCTGCTGATGACATCGTGCTGCGCGTGCCGGTCGGCACGGTGATAGGCGACCTCGACAATGGCGAGGTGATCGCCGATCTCGCCGCGCACGACCAGCGGGCGCTGCTCGCGCAGGGCGGCAGTGGCGGGCTCGGCAACCTGCATTTCAAGTCGAGCACCAATCGCGCCCCGCGCCAGTTCACGCGCGGAATGCCGGGCGAATCGCGCAAGCTCAAGCTCGAGTTGAAGGTGCTGGCCGACGTCGGGCTGCTCGGCATGCCGAATGCCGGCAAGTCGACTTTCATCCGCGCCGTGTCGGCGGCGCGGCCGAAGGTCGCCGACTATCCGTTCACCACGCTGTATCCCAACCTCGGCGTGGTGCGCGTCGACCAGAACCGCAGTTTCGTGGTCGCCGATATCCCGGGCCTGATCGAGGGCGCGGCCGAGGGCGCCGGCCTCGGCCATCAGTTCCTGCGCCATCTGCAGCGCACCCGGCTG
>Ga0102851_10000976_pt1 | contig 15573 bp, 14 predicted proteins | sample Mud3Dept3metaG_FD_79558 | JGI IMG/M metagenome (GOLD analysis project Ga0102851, IMG submission 79558) | Freshwater wetland microbial communities from Ohio, USA, analyzing the effect of biotic and abiotic controls - Mud 3 Core 4 Depth 3... | ecosystem: Environmental > Aquatic > Freshwater >... | reverse complement strand
CGGATCCAATGTGACTCTTCGCGCACATCCAGGTGCAGCCAGGCGGCACCCAGCCGCGTGGCCGTTGGCCGGCCGGCCACCTCGTCAATGTCGCTGACGAATACCCGTGCCCCCTCGCGCAAGAAAGCCGCTGCGATAGCCTCGCCGATGCCGCGAGCGGCGCCCGTAACCAGTGCGACCTTCTGCTCCAGTCTTCCCATGACTTCGCTCACTGCGCAGCGTGCTCAGCGACATTATCGCAGGCACACTCTGGCGGCGGCGACCCGCCGAACCTGTTGCTGAGAGGTTTCGACGGCCGTGGCCGCTCCTGGCCGATAGCGGACCGCGGTCCCCAGGCTTGACGAGCAGCCTCAGTGTCTCAGCCAAGTACATATGTCCAATTCCGGGCTAACTAGAAATGTCCGCCCGGCACCCTTTCACGCTCGCGCGTGTTCGCTGATCGCTGCCGTCGCGATCGCTCCACGTAGGTCCTCCGGCCCCAATTCGCGCTGCGTCTTCGTTCCCGGGAGACGCGGTCCCGGTACGCGCTTCCCATTCGGACGATGGGCGGTGGAGGGCCCGCCGGCATTCCCAATCTCGCGGTGTGCCTGTACAAGCTGGGCGATCCGCAGCACCTGCCCCAGTCGCTTGTTCTCAACCACAGCGCCCTGATCAATTTCACCGAGCTTGTCATAGACGCAGTAGGGCAGGACCATACCGCCCGCACGAATCTCGATGCGTCCGTCGGGGAACTGGAATACCTCCACGTACTTGCCAATCAGTCGACGGGCGTGTGGCGTTTCGGTCAGCAGGTAGAGTTTGCGTTCGTAGTGCAACGTCAGGTTCTTCGTGACCTTGCGCAGCTCGCGCCAGGAGAAGATCAGGTCGAGATCTTCATCCTTGCGGACTGGCCGATGTGCGTCGTGCGCGTCCCGCGGTGCCTTGCCGAAGCGTCCGTTATAGTCAGCGATGAAGGTCGGCATGAAGGCGTTCGCGGCCTCGATCGTCGAGATACCGTGCAGCCGCAGCTCCTTGACCAGTCGATCCTGTAATGTCTGATGCGCCCGCTCGACGCGCCCCTTGGCGGCGGGCGTGTTGGCACAGATCCCATCGATATTGAGTTCGTATAGCGCACGGCCGAACTGCGTATGGCCATCACCACCGGTGGCCGACTTCTGGTTCACGCGGAAGATGCTCGCCTTATCGCTGTAGAACGCGAGCGGCTTGCCGAACCGGTCGAGGTACTGTCGCGTTGCCTCGAAGTACGCAAAGGTGGACTCGACGCCAGTGAACAGCACCACCATCAATCGACTGGTTGCATCGTCGACGTATACCAGCGCCGTGCACGGTGGCGCCCGGTCTTCGAACCAACGATGGTCGCAGCCATCGATCTGCACCAGCTCGCCGAGACAGGCACGCCGAGCTCGGGGTTGCTGCACCTTTGGCGCTCGCAGGCGCCGTGGAATCCACAGCCCGGCGGCAATCTGCAGTTGGCGAACCGTCTCCTTGGCCAGATCGATCTGGTGGCTGCTGCGCAGCTTCTCCGCGGCCAGTGTCGGCCCAAAATCCGCGTATGACTCGCGCAGGATGCCGATCACGCGGTCCGCCAAGGTCGGGTCGAGTCGGTTGTTGCTCGGCCGGTTGCGGTGTCTCGAGATCAGTCCCACCGGACCTTCCTGCGCGTAACGCCGCGTCAGTCGACGCACCTGACGAGTTGTCAGACCGAGCCGCTCAGCGGCGCGGCCGGGCTTCAAGTTGCCATCCACCACGGCTTGGATGCACTTCAAGCGGTCCAGATCCCGCATCGTCATGGTCACCCTGGCGAGTTGCCGCATGGCAGGTCTCCGAACCCCGGAACAGGGAACGAAACACTGCCGTAACCTCAGGCTAAGCGGACATTTGAACTTAGCCAGAACCGGACACTTCTACTTGGCTCTAATAGCTTGAGTACGCATAATGTATATTATGTAACATAACAACACATGGACCAGTCCTCAGCCCAGACATCTGGTCAGCATATGCCAGTCTCCTGAGCCCACTGTTGGATCCCCGTTCACCCAGCTTTCGTATCTTCGAGAACGGCCAGAACCAGCCCGTTCTTCCGCTCCATAGCAACGCGATTGTGCCGCGGCCGTAGCGCGACGCGCCGGTCGCTGGAACTCGACCCGCTTCGGGTCGAAAATTTCGGGACGGTCCGACTGGAGTCGGCCTGGGTGCTGGAGTCGGTGCACGCATCGAGTCCGTCCGAATCCGCAGCGGCGCTGCGCCGCGTGCTCGGCCGTCTGGTTTAGTCGCAGATCGGCGGATCGATGATGAAGACGCGTGCCGATCGCCCTGAGAGGTCAGTCATGTCGCTCGATAACATTCTGCTGGGCCTGGTCATCGCTTATTTCGTCTGGCGCGTGCTCTCGTCGGTACTCGTGCGGCGTCGACTGCCGACACTGCTCAAGGACGGGGCGCAGGTGGTCGATGTGCGTAGCCTCGCTGAGTTTGCGTCCGGTCACGCTCCGGGGAGCATCAACATCCCGTTGCCGGAGATCGATGAGCGTGCCCAGGAGCTCGATCGGAATCGACCGGTGATCGTTTGCTGTGCGTCGGGTACGCGCAGCGCCATGGCCGCGCACCGACTGCGCCGGCAGGGATTCGCGCGAGTCCTGAATGCCGGGTCGTGGCGCAGTCTGCGCTGATTCGCAGGTATGGAGCGATGGTGAGTTCCTCTGCCCGGCTGGCGGCCCTTTTCTGGGACGTGGACGGAACGCTCGCGGAAACAGAACGCGATGGTCATCTCGTGGCGTTCAACCGTGCGTTTGCGGCCTGCGGCCTGCCCTGGCGATGGAATGATCGCGACTATGGTCGGCTGCTGCGCGTCAGCGGCGGTCTAGAGCGACTGATGCACGACATGGCGAATCGGGCCGATGCACCGGCGAGCCTGGAGGAGCGTGCCGCGCTGGCCCGCGCCATTCACGCCAGGAAGAACGAGTACTACGTCGAGTTGGTGCGCAGCGGAGCCATTCCGCTACGTAACGGTGTTATGACTCTGATGCAGGAGTGTCGCGAGCACGCGCTGCCCATGGGCATCGCGACGACGACGAGTCGGGTCAATGTCGAGGCGCTGCTCGCAATGCATCTCGGAGCGCGTTGGCGCGCGTGGTTTTCGGTCGTCGTTTGCGGCGAGGACGTTCAACGCAAAAAGCCTGACCCGGAGGTCTATGCGTGTGCTGTGGCGGCATTGGGTTTGAGTCCGCACCAATCGCTCGCGATCGAGGACTCGCCGGATGGCGCGGCCGCGGCGAACGCAGCGGGTGTCCCCGTTGTCGTAGCCCGCAGCGCCTACTTCGCCGGCACGCACATCCACGGAGCGCTGGCCATCGGGCCGGGTCTTCACGCGAGAAAGGGGTGGCAACCGACGCTGCGCGCGCAGAACGACTCACGGGAGATGGTTGGTCTCGAGGACCTCGAGGCGTGGTGGCAGCTCGCGCAGCGCGGGTGAATCCCATCGGACGTTCCAGACGAAGCCATGCCCGGATTGCACAACTACCCGCGCCTCGATGGGTCCCTGGAGAGCTTTTCCGATGACTAGCCTGTTTGAACCGATCACGCTTGCTGGCCTCACGCTGCAGAACCGCATCGTCATGGCGCCGCTGACCCGGAGCCGGGCTGACGTGATGGGCGTTCCGAAGCCCTTCGTACGCGATTACTACGCGCAGCGCGCGAGCGCCGGACTCATCATCTCGGAGGGCACCCAGACGAGCTTTGCCGGCCAGGGTTACTGCCGCACGCCGGGGATTCATACGCCAGAACAGGTCACGGCGTGGAAACGCGTCACGGGCGCGGTCCACGCACGTGGTGCGAAAATGTTCATGCAGTTCATGCATTGCGGCCGCATCGCCCACCCGCTCAACCGACAGATTCAGGATCTACCCGTCGCACCCTCGGCGGTGAAGCCCGCTGGCCAGATGTGGACCGATCAACAGCAACTGCAGGACTACCCTACCCCGCGTGCGTTCGAAACTGCGGAACTGCCAGCGCTCATCGACGAATTCGTCACCGCGGCACGTAACGCGATCGCGGCTGGCTTCGACGGCGTCGAACTGCACGCCGCCAACGGCTACCTGCTCAATCAGTTCCTCGCCTCGAACACCAATCTGCGTACCGATGGCTATGGCACCACGCTGGACGGACGCATCCGCCTTGTGGTCGAGGTCGTCGAGGCGGTCGCGGCCGCCATTGGTCCGGCACGCACTGCCATTCGTGTCTCACCCGGCCACATGTTCAACGACATCGTCGATGCCAATCCGCTCGAGACGCACCGTGCGCTGCTCGATGCCCTGCCGACGGCGCACATGGCCTACGTGCACGTGATGCTGCCGGACGCCTTCAGCCCGCAGCTGAACAATGCGGGCGACCCTCAGGCGGTGCTGCCTGCTCTGCGACCGCACGTGAAGGGAGCCCTGCTCGCCGCCGGCAACCTGACCGCCGCGAGCGCCACCGCGATGCTCGATTCCGGCCTGATTCAGCTTGCCGTGTTTGGTCGGCCGTTCATCGGCAACCCAGATCTCGTCGAGCGTTTGAAGAAGAGGCTGCCACTCGCGGCACCGCGTCAGGACCTGCTCTACACGGCGGACGCGGAAGGCTACAGCGACTATCCGGCGATGATGTCGTGACAAGCACTATCTACCTCGATATGAAGCTGCTTGTATTATTGAACGGCGGATCCCGAATTGAACGCCTGCACAAGGAGTCCGATCATGAGCGTTACCGGAACCTGGAACCTGACCCTGAAATCGCCATTGGGCGATCAGGCTGCGCGCCTTGACCTCCATGAGCTCGACGGCTCGATGCAGGGCACGCTGACTGGCAAGGGCGATCCGGCCGCGTTACAGGGCCTCAATGTAGACGGTGGCAACCTGGCGTTCTCAGCCGATGCCGATACGCCCGTGGGTCGCCTGAATCTGGCCTTCACGGGAGCGGTCACGGGCGACACGCTGGCCGGTACCTATAGCACCCCGTTCGGCGCATTCGAGTTCTCTGGTAGCCGGGTCTGAACTGACGCTGCTCGTCCTGCTCGCGGCCGCACCCGCTGCCCTCGCGTCGGTAGTCCGTCCGACGACTTCAAGCAAGAGGCGAAAGACGAGCCAGCACTGACGCATCCACCCGCCACTTGTGGGAGCACACCCCGATGTATGTCGTCATGATTGCCTCCGAGTGTGCCCCGGTGGCCAAGGTCGGTGGTCTGGCGGACGTGGTGTTCGGCTTGAGCCGCGAGCTCGAGATCCGCGGCCACGCGGTCGAGATCATCCTGCCGAAGTACGACTGCATGCGTGACGACCAGGTCTGGGGCCTGCACGTCGTCGACCACGAGCTCTCGGTGCCGTGGGACGGTGGTGCGATCCTGTGCACCGTATGGTTCGGGTTCGCGCATGGCCGCAAGTGCTTCTTCATCGAGCCGCGCTCGGCGCAGGGCTACTTCGATCGCGGCACCTACTACGGCTTCTGGGACGACCCGGAACGCTTCGCGTTCTTCAGCAAGGCGGCCCTCGAATTCCTGTTGAAGAGCCACAAGCGTCCCGACGTGATCCACACGCACGACTGGCAGACCGCACTGGTGCCGGTGCTGCTCTACGAGATCTACGCCGCCGCCGGCCTCGCTGACCAGCGCGTCTGCCACACGATCCACAACTTCCGGCATCAGGGCACGACAGGGCCCGGCATCCTGCAGGCCACGGGCCTGAATCGACCCGACTACTTCGGCGCACCCGACCGGATGGGCGACGAGTTCGACCGGCACTCGATCAACCTGATGCGCGGTGCGATCCTGTACTCGAACTTCGTCACCACGGTTTCGCCGCATCACGCCTGGGAGGCACGCCACACCGACCTCGGCTTTGGCCTCGGCCACGCGCTGCACCTGCACCAGGACAAGTTCGGCGGCATCCTGAACGGGCTCGACTATGAGATGTGGAACCCGGAGATCGATCCGCACATCGCCCGGCACTACAACGCCGAGACCGTCGCGAACCGGGTGGCCAACACCGAGGCCCTGCGCGAGCGCATGTTGCTGCGTGCGGGCACTCGGCCGATCATCGGCTACGTCGGCCGTCTCGACACCCAGAAGGGCCTGCACCTGATTCGACACGCGCTCTTCTACGCGCTCGAGCACGACGCGCAGTTCGTGCTTCTCGGCTCCGGCTCCGAGCACGGCATCAACGAGGACTTCTGGCACTTGAAGCGCCGGCTGAACGACCACCCTGATTGCCACCTCGAAATCGGTTACGACGAGGAGCTCGCGCACCTGATCTACGCGGGCACCGACTTCCTCGTGATGCCGAGCCTCTACGAGCCTTGCGGGCTGACGCAGATGATCGCGCTGCGCTACGGCGCCGTGCCGGTGGTGCGGGCCGTGGGCGGCCTCAAGGACACCGTGTTCGACTGGGACTTCTCCGATCGGCCGCGCCGGCTGCGCAACGGCTTCGCCTTCGAGCACCCCGACCACGTCGGGCTCGACTCGGCGCTCGACCGTGCGCTCGGCCTGTGGCACGGAGAGCCTGGACTGTTCCGCGAACTCGTGACGCAGGGAATGGCCTGCGACTACTCCTGGAACCATCCGGGCCAACGCTACCTCGACGTCTACGAGTTCATCCGCCACAAGTAGGCCGCGCGATGTCACCGCTTCCCGAGTACGTGGACGGACTGCCGAATTTGAGCGGTGAGGAAGACCTGATCGAGCGCACCCTCGTCGAGGCGCGCGATCGGCCCGTGTTCCTCGACGATAGCCACATTCCCTTCGACCGGATCCGCAGCGCCTGCGCCCTTGCGCTGCACATGCATCAGCCGCTCACTCCGACGGGCGGCGGCGACCTGCGCACCGCGGCACTGATCGGCAACCTCCAGACCATGGCCGAGCACCCGGGGATCGGTGACAACCACAACGCGCCTGCTTTCCGCCGCTGCTACGCCCGGATGGGCGAGATCATTCCAGCGCTGCTAGCCGAGGGCCACGAACCGCGGATCATGCTCGAGTACTCCGGCACCCTGCTGCACGGACTGCGCCTGATGGGGGCAGACGAGGTGATCGACAGCCTGACGCGAATCACCAGCACCCCCGAATTCCAGCGCGCCGTCGAGTGGCTCGGCGCGCCCTGGGGGCACGCAGTGGCACCGTCGACACCGGTGCAGGATTTCCGCCTGCACGTGCGCGCCTGGCAGCATCATTTTGCGGCGATTTTCGGCCTGGACGCGCTGGCACGGGTGCGCGGCTTCTCGCCGTCCGAGATGGCGCTGCCAAACCATCCGGAGGTGGCCTACGAGTTCGTGCGCACGCTGCTCGATTGCGGCTACCGCTGGGTGCTCGTGCAGGAGCACACCGTGGAGGAGCCGGACACCGGCGCGCCGCCTCGGTACCCGCACCGACCGCATCGGCTGGTCTGTCGCAATGCCGCCGGCGAAACGGCGAGCATCGTTGCGATCGTGAAGACGCAGGGCTCCGACACCAAGCTCGTCGCACAGATGCAGCCTTGGTACGAGGCGCAGGGCTTGCAACGCGGCGATTTAGCCGGAAAGCCGGTACCGCCCCTCGTCACGCAGATCGCCGACGGTGAAAACGGTGGCGTGATGATGAACGAGTTCCCGTCCAAGTACATCGAAGTGGTGCGCGCGGCCTCGGGTGGCGAAATTCCACTGATGAACGCAACCGAGTACCTCGAGCATCTGTTCGCCAGCGGCGTTCGAGCGTCGGACCTGCCGGAAATCCAACCCTTGTTCCAAGGTCGTATCTGGGCACGCATGCAGCCGGGCGACGGCGTCGATCGATTGGCAGGCGTCATCGACGAATTGCGGCACGAAGACGGCCGCTTCCACATGGAAGGCGGGAGCTGGACGAGCAACCTGACCTGGGTGCAGGGCTACGACAACGTTCTCGGACCCATGGAGGCCGTAAGCGCCCTCTTCAACGACAAAGTCACCCGCCTGCGACGCCCGACCAACGAACGGCGTTATCGCAACGCCCTGCTCCACCTGCTCGCGTCCCAGACGAGCTGTTATCGCTACTGGGGACAGGGCCAGTGGACCGATTACGGTCGGGAGATCTGCCGCCGCGCCGAGGCGATCCTGGCGCACGACTACTGATTGACGAGCACTCAACGCCGGAAGAAGCGCACCAGTGGCGTCAGCCTCATCGGCTTGCCGCGACCGAACCAGTGCCAGATCAGCAGTGCAGTCCAGCTCATGACGGCCGCGAGCGCGAGCACCACGGCCGTCACCATGCGCGGCTTCGATGCAGTGGTTTCTGGCACCGCAATGGCCGTTGCGATCGTGGTTGCCGACGCGAACGCAGCCAGCGTGATGCGACCGCCGAGCGCGTGTAGGAGGCGCGGCACCTCGTTGAGCTCGGGTGTGACGGCGCGGACCATGATGTTGCCGGTCTCGAAGTCGTGCATCAACTGGTCGATCTGCCCGGGCACGGTCCGGAGCATCGAGCCGAGGCCCGACGCCTCGCTCGTCAGCTCCCCCAGGATCCGCTGCGGTGACAACCGGCGCTCCACGATGTCGTCCAGGAAAGGCCGCGCGATGCCGACCAGGTCCACGTCGGGGTGCAGCGTGCGGATGATGTCTTCGAGCGTTGCGGCGGCCTTGCCCAGGATCGCCAGGTCCTTGGCGAGCTTGATCCGGTAACGGCCGGCCGCCTTCGCGAATTCCGCGATGAAGCCAGCAGAGTCGTACTCGCCGAAACTGCCCACCATCAGGTGCTGCTGGCGAACGCGCACGATGTCGGCCTTCAGCTCGCTCAAGTTCACGCGCTGCATCGGCGTGCCCATCTTGAGCAGCACGCGCGCGATGGTCGTCGCGTCGTTCGCGATGGTGGCGATCGCCAGCGTGACGATATCGTCGCGTTGCTCCTGCGACAGGCGACCGACCATGCCCAGGTCGATCATGCAGACGGTGCCGTCCTCGCCGTAAAGGAGGTTGCCGGCGTGCGGGTCGCCATGGAATACGCCGTCCACGAAGACCTGCTTCAGCGCCGAATGCACGATCTCGTTGACCACTGCCTGCGCTTCCGGGCTCTTCGGAGTCAGCTTGCGGATCGGCCGGCCTGCGAAGAACTGCATCGTCAGCACCGTGCGAGTCGAGAGCTCCGGGTGGGGACGCGGCACCGTGACCTTGCGCTCGGGGTCGAGATTGCGCTGGAACTCCAGCAGGTTCGACAGTTCCCGATTGAAGTCGAGTTCCCCGAGCAGACCCTTCTCGAATTCCTCGACGATCGACACCACGCCGGCGAGCTGCATCTCGTCGATGCTGGCCTCCAGCACTTGTGCCGCGAGGTAGAGCAGATCGAGGTCCGAGCGCATCGTCTTCTCGATGCCGGGTCGCTGGACCTTCACGACGACCTCGTCGCCGTCCTTCGTGAGCGCACGGTGCGTTTGCGCGATGGACGCGGTCGCAAGCGGCTCCCGCTCGAACGTCGCGTAGAGTTGCTCGAGCGTGCCGCCCAGGCTCGCTTCGACCTGGTCCCGGATCACGGCATAAGACACCGGCGGCGCGTCGTCCTGCAGCGTTTCGAGTGCCTCGATCCAGTCGGGTGCGAAGATGTCCTTGCGCATCGAAAGAATCTGACCGAGCTTGATATACGTCGGTCCCAAGGCCGCCAGCAGCTTGGCGAACCGGACCGGCGCGCTCGCTTCGCGCAGTGCTTCGTCGTCTTGTGGCGCCTTGTCGAACAGCCGCTTGCCGAGCGGCGTCCTCATCAGCAGAGGCCCGAATCCGTGCCGGGCCACGGCGAACGCGACGGCGCGCAGGCGACCCAAGTCGCGCACCGCGACGCCCACGATCGAGGGATTGCCGTCGGTCACGCCCTACTCCCGCCTTTGTGTTGCGTCGGACGCAACCACCTCACCCTCGATGATCCCGCCGGCGGGGGACCGAAAAAGTGACTTCGCCGTGCGGCCCACCATGCGGCAGACCACGGCATCGAACGCGCCGCCGACCACGCCACCGACCACGGGAATGAGCTTCGGGAACTGCGCGATGCTGCGTCCGCCAGCCTTGGTGAGCAGCTGCAGGCCGATGCGCTTGTTGACCTCGACGAGCGCACGTCCCGGCACCTGCCTGATTGCCCGATTCGGCAGCTTGCCGCCGAGGTCGATGCCGAGGTCCGCCATCGCCTTTTTCGCGACGTCCCCGGCGAGGCTCAACAGGATCATCGTGCGCACACGATCCTCGACGAGGTCATGGCCGTAAATCCGCGCAATCGCACCAGCCATGCGCGCCTGGATCAGCCACGAGGCCGCGAGTGCCGACGGGACGCCGACCGGCAACGTGATGATCCCGCCGAGCCCGGTGATGAAGCCGGTCGTGAAGTTCTTGGTCGTCTCCCAGTTGATCAGCGAATCGACGCGCTCATCGTGGGTTTCGTAGCCCTGGTCGATCAGGTATTCGGTGGCCAGGTTTTCGGCGCTCGACAACGGCGGTACCCCGCCGAGGCCCTTTTCGAGCAGATAAGTCACGAGCTTGTTCGCCGACGCTTCGGTGGGTGCGCGCTTGGTCATCTCGATTGGACTCCCTTGCCAGGATTCACCGTATATCGTCCATTTGGCAGGACGTTCGCCGAAGTTCCAAGTGGATCCGCTACCATCGGAGCCTGCACCCGCATCCAGGCTCCCGATGAACAAGCTACCACTCTGCGCCCTGCTTCTGCTGACCGCCACCGTCTACGCGCAGAGTCCGGGGGAGGACGCCTTCCGATCCGCCGCCGACTGGACCGTGCAGGTTCGCACTTCCGTGCAGCGGCCGTTCATCCAGGATGAACAGGGCTCCTGGGACGGGGCCGGCATGCTGGTCGATGCCAACCGGGGCTGGGTGCTCACGAACGCCCATGTCGCCGGGTATTCCTACGGAAAAGTAACGATCGCATTCCGCGACGGCAAGGCGATCGCCGCCGAACGGATCTATGTCGATCCACATCTCGACGTGGCCGTGCTCGGATTCGACTCGCGCGCCCGCCGTGCCGTGACGAGCGTGCCCTCCCTCGATTGCCGCTCGACTCCGCCGGTCGGTCATCCGGTGGGCGCTTTCGGCCATCCCTGGGGCTTTCGCTTCACGGGCACGCGCGGCATCACCTCCGCCGTTACCACGCGTCTCGGCGCAAACATGCTGCAGACCGACGCGCCGATCAATGAGGGAAATTCCGGCGGGCCGTTGCTCAGCCTCGAGACTGGCCAGGTCGTCGGCATCAACACTGCCAAGATCAAGGAGGAATCGGTCGAGGGATTGAGTTTCGCGGTTCCGATGCACTACGCGTGCACCATCATCGAACTGCTGCGGCAGGGTCGCGACCCTTCGCCGCCGGCCCGGCTGGTCGATTTCGCGGTCGATGTGAACGACGAACAGACCATGACGGTCGCCCGCTCGCGGCTGCCGCCCGGAACGCTGGATCTGCGCATCGGCGACGAGATCATCGCCCTCGCCTCGCCCCGTCGGGACATCCACACGGAGTCGGATCTCATGGATGCCCTCCGCGGCCGCCTCGACGCAGTCAGCCTCGTCGTGATGCGCGATGGCAAGGAGGTCGCCGTACAGGGACGCTGGCCTGCCGCGGGCAAGGTTGTCGAGCGACGTGGCCTCTGGGTATCCGGCGCGCTCTTCGCCGAAGCAGAGCCCCTGACAGGCGGCCTGATTGCCGGCGCGCCGAACCTGATGATCCATTACGTCGAGCCGGGCTCCGAGGCAGAGGCGGCCGGCGTCGCAGCCTTTGACCTGCTGATGACCGCGCAGGGTGCGCCGATGGACTCGCTGGCGTCGCTTCTGAAGCTGGCCCAGCGGGCCGCATCGGATGATCGACCGATGGAATTGATGCTGCTGCGACTGGCGTCCGAAATGAAGGAGGATCTCTTCGTACACCAGCAGCGGACGCTGTCCGTCACGGAGTTGCAGGCAGTCGGGCCGTGAAGCCGCCCCCCCGCGGGCGGAGCACCTCGGAAAGGGGCGGATCCAGATGGTCGAACAGTGCGAATCAAGGCGGCATTCCGCCCAGCCATTGGAGTTCAGCGGTGACCCGATATCCGGCCCTGGCCCCGTACGCCCTGACGCTCACCGCCTTGCTGCTGGTCGGGAATGTCGCCTCGGCGGCCGACTGTCCCGCGTTCCTGGACCATGATTTCAAGAAGCTGCACTCGTCGCAAAACGTCAATCTTTGCGCTGCATACGCGGGCAAACCGCTGCTGATCGTCAACACGGCCAGCCACTGCGGTTACACCAAGCAGTTCAAGGGCCTCGAAGCTCTGCACCGGAAGTACCAGGCGCGCGGGTTGGTCGTGGTCGGCTTCCCGTCGAACGACTTCCGTCAGGAAGCCCGCGATGAGGCTGAGACGGCTGACGTCTGCTACGTCAACTACGGTGTCACCTTCACGATGCTGGCGCCGTCCCCCGTCAAGGGACGCGACGCCAATCCCGTGTTCCAGGAACTCAACCGGCGCGCCGAGGAGCCCGGCTGGAACTTCAACAAATACCTGGTCAGCGCAGATGGTCAGACCGTGCAGCACTTCGACAGCAACGTCACCCCGGACTCGTCGCAACTCGTCCAGGCGATCGAGACGCTGCTGCGTTAGAGCGATACGATCGTCTTGAACCCGCCCCAGAACATCCGTTTGCCGTCGAACGGCAATGTCTTCGGGTCCATGTATTTCTTCAGCCGCGGATCACTCATGAATTTCGCACTGATCTTGTCGCGCTCCCGGCGCGACTTGTAGACGATATACGAGAACACCACGGTCTCGCCGGGCTTGAGCTTCACGCTCTGCGGAAACGACGTCAGCTTGCCCGGCTTCACGTCGTCGGCCACTGCCTCGACGTATGCCAGTGCGCCGAGTTCGCGGCAGATCTTGCCGGCCAGCCGCGCCATCTTGCGATAGTCGGCCAGGTTCTTCTTCGGCACCGGCACCACGAAACCATCGATGTATTGAGCCATTTTCATTCCCCTTGCGTGTCGATGGGACTTGGATCCAGGAATTTACCCTTCGGCGATGCCGCCGTAGCGACTTTCCTCGCGCAGCGATTCCTCGATCGGTCGCACTTCGATGCTGCCGAGGCGCGCCGAGGGCCACTTCGCGGCCACCTGGAGGGCCTCGTTGAGGTCGCGCACTTCGATCAGGAAGAATCCGCCGAGCGTCTCCTTGGTCTCGGCAAACGGGCCATCGGTTGTCAGGACTCGCGCGTGCCGGACGCGGACCGTCGTGGCGCTGCGCACGCTCTGCAGGGCGTGCGTGACCAGCAGGCGGCCGCTCCGCCGCAGGTCCTCGACATAGTCGAGGGTCTCCTTCCGCAGCGAGTCCCACTCGTCGCGCGATAGCGCATCGAGCTTGTGTTCCTCTTCGTAGGCGAGGCACAGGTATTTCATGATGTGGCGGATACTGGCGTGGGGCAAGCCTTGCTATTGACCATGAGCGCTCCTCCCGGCTGAAAATACAACCGTCCTCATGGATTAGTCGAATGGGACCGTGTCGAATCGACACGAACCGGGCTTTTTCGCCCTCGGTCGGCCCGCTAGGTCTGGTCTTCGTCGACTTTCAGTCGCTTCAGCTGCTTGCCGGTCGTAGTGGACGGATCCCAGCTGATCGCCCGATTCCGACCCGCGGTCTTCGCCAACAGCAGGGCCTGGTCAGCGCGGTCGATGGATTCCGTCACGCTGACTTCCGGGTCCAGCAAGGCGAGTCCGAACGATGCAGTCACGTGCATCGACGCGCCTCCGGGACCCAGCACCAGCAGTCCCTTCGCCAGGCCGGTGCGGACGCGCGTAATCACTTTCTGGCCCGTTGCCAGGTCGGCCCCGGACAGGACGATCAGGAACTCGTCGCCGCCGTATCGATAGATCTTGTCGTAGGGCCGCAGGTGATCGTTGAGGTAGCGGATCGTGCCGGCCAGCACGGAGTCGCCCACGGGGTGCCCGTGCGTGTCATTGACCTGCTTGAGCTGATCGATGTCCATGAACACGATGCAGCACTGCTTGACCCCGCGCTGCGCGAGCGCGCGCAGTTCGTGCAGCTCGGGCAGCATTTCGACGCGGCTGCAGGCCCCGGTCAACGGGTCGCGATTGCGCAGTGCGCCCTCGAGTTCGTTCCTCAGCGAGTCCAGCTCGAGCCGCAGCCGCGCACTGCCCGCAACCAGGTCTTCGAAATCTTCACGGATGATCGGCGAATCGGCACCAGCGTCGCGCAGCAGGCGTGCCGCGATTCGATGCAGTCGTTCGTGCTGGACCCCGATCGCAGCGAAGTCTGGTTGCTCCCGCAGCTCGGCGGGCGCGCGCTCGTAGTACCAGAGGCCGAATCGGCATTGCAGGTGTGCTGTCGCGGCCAGATCACCGAGATCGCAAGGGAGCCCGCACACCAGCGCCCGGAGCAGATTCGCGTGCCACTCGACGTGATCTTCGGTGGCCTGCTCGAGTTGCTCCAGCGCCTTGCGCAAGGTGGCCGGATCCATCATGAGCATCGGTGTTCACCCCCGCACTCGCCACGCAAGCGTCAGTCGCATCGACATCCGCAGCTTCCCGCTCCACCGGGAGCGGTTCAAGGCCTCGCGTCCGCAATACGGCGCGGATTCGTGAGCAGTGCGTCACAGAAACGACAATCCCCGCAGTCTGCGGGGATTGTGGTGAGCCTGGCGGCTCGCGGTCGTCCGGTGAGACTACTGCACGATCTGGTTCAGCTCGCCCTTCTTGTAGCGCTCCGCCATCTTCTCGAGCGGCATCGGCTTGATCTTCGCGGCCTGCCCCGCGCAGCCGAACGACACGTAGCGCGCCTTGCAGATTTCCTTCGCCGCCTTCTGGGCGTCGGCGAGGAATTTGCGCGGATCGAACTCCGACGGCTTCTCGGCCATGTGCCGGCGGATCGCTCCGGTCATCGCCAGGCGGATGTCGGTGTCGATGTTGACCTTGCGCACGCCGTGCTTGATCCCGGTCACGATCTCCTCGACCGGAACGCCGTAGGTCTCCTTCATCTGCCCGCCGTGCTTGCGGATGATCTCCAGCCACTCCTGCGGCACGCTGCTCGAGCCGTGCATGACCAGGTGCGTGTTCGGGATGCGAGCATGGATTTCCTTGATCCGCTGGATTGCGAGGATGTCGCCGGTCGGCTTGCGCGTGAACTTGTAGGCTCCGTGCGAGGTGCCGATCGCGATCGCGAGTGCATCGCACTGGGTCTTCTTGACGAAGTCGGCAGCCTGGTCGGGATCCGTGAGCAACTGCTCGCGGGTCATCGTGCCCTCGGCCCCGTGACCGTCTTCCTTGTCGCCGCGCATCGTCTCCAGCGATCCGAGCACGCCGAGCTCGGCCTCTACCGTCACGCCGATCGAGTGGGCGAACTCGACGACCTTGCGAGAAGTCTCGACGTTGTACTCGTATGACGACGGCGTCTTGCCGTCCTCCATCAGCGAGCCGTCCATCATCACGCTCGAGAAGCCGGAGCGGATGGCGCTCATGCAGACGGCCGGCGACTGGCCGTGGTCCTGGTGCATCACGACCGGGATGTGCGGGTAGGCCTCGATCGCCGCCTGGATCAGGTGGCGCAGGAAGGCCTCGCCGGCGTACTTCCGGGCACCCGCGGAGCCCTG
>Ga0102851_10000975_pt1 | contig 15586 bp, 12 predicted proteins | sample Mud3Dept3metaG_FD_79558 | JGI IMG/M metagenome (GOLD analysis project Ga0102851, IMG submission 79558) | Freshwater wetland microbial communities from Ohio, USA, analyzing the effect of biotic and abiotic controls - Mud 3 Core 4 Depth 3... | ecosystem: Environmental > Aquatic > Freshwater >... | reverse complement strand
CATAGGACTTATGCTGCTTATCCCTCTCGAAATGATCAAATCACTTATCAGGGAGAGACAACAAAATTCCGAAAAAGTCAAGGAAGAGATCGCGCTTCAGTGGGCAGGGCAGCAGAACTTATGCGGTCCTGTTCTGAACATTCCCGCAATAGTTTATCCCGCTGAAAAGGAATCGGAACCGTATAAGACTGTTTTTCACTTGATGCCTGAGAACCTTATAATATCCGGGGATATTCAGACCGAAAAGAGACACAGAAGTATTTATGAGGCAGTGGTTTACACTGCGGAACTTAATCTATCTGGTGAATTCGATATTCCCGGATTGAATACCGGAGAAAGAAATGACCTGCTCTGGAACGATTCATATATAACACTGGGCATCAGCGATAATCGCGGAATAAGAGGAGGTATTTCCATCAAAGCTGACTCTGCTGTAATTAAGGCGATGCCCGGGTTGAAAGACACTGAGGTATTCAGTTCCGGCATTACCTTCCCGGTAAAACTGCAGGAAGAAGTGAAAAAAATAACATTTTCTTCACGCTTCAGGATCTCAGGATCTGAAGGATTAAGCTTTTCCCCGTCCGGCAAGACCACCAAAGTCAATCTCAGTTCTCCATGGAGCTCTCCCGGATTCAATGGCAATTTCCTTCCGGTTTCGAGAAACATAAATGAGGCCGGCTTCACTGCAGAATGGTTAGTAACGGACCTTAACCGTAATTTTCCGCAGGCATGGACCGGCAGATCATTCAATCCGGCAAATGACTCTTTCGGAGTTGATTTCGTCATGGTTGTGGACCATTATCAAAAGTCATTGAGGAGCGCCAGGTATGGTATACTTTTTATAGCTCTGACTTTTCTGGCAATAATATTCGCCGAACTGACTTTGCATGAAAGACTGCATATTTTCCACTATATGCTGGTTGCACTTGCTCTGGTACTTTTCTTCTCGCTTCTGAATGCTTTAAGCGAGCACATAGGCTTTAATCCTGCTTATCTTGTATCAGCATCCGCCACTGTGCTTCTGATCTCCTTCTTTCTCAGGAGACTCATCAGGAATTACCGCCCGGTACTGTTGACATCGGGATTGCTTGTCTTTCTTTATTCCTTCAATTTTATTCTTCTCACCCTTGAAGACTATGCGTATCTTGCAGGAAACATAGGTCTTTTTGTCCTGCTGGCAATCACAATGAGTTTATCGGTAAAATTGAGGCTTTTTAATAAAGATAAGGATATCGGTTAACTTTCAATGATATATACAAGGGCTCTGTTTTAAATATTTTTGCTATTTTGCGTCCCTGATTTACAAACGGACAGGAATGTCATCAGGGAAAAAGGCCATTTTATTGATATTACTCATCCTTATTGCTGACCAGGCATTGAAAATATGGATCAAAACCCATATGGTGATTGGTGAAGACATACACCTGTTCGGCAACTGGGGGATGCTTCATTTCATTGAGAACAATGGAATGGCGTTCGGAATGGAAATGGGTGGCAAACCGGGGAAACTTATTCTTAGCGTGTTCAGGATAATCGCAATCTGCGGAATAGTCTGGTTCCTGAATTCCATAATCAGAAAGAAAGCAAATACCGGATTAATCCTGGCTGTCAGTGCCATTCTGGCCGGCGCAATTGGCAATATTATTGACAGTGCATTTTATGGCATGATCTTCAGTGAAAGCTTTCACCAGCCTGCAATATTGTTTCCTCCGGGAGGAGGATACTCCTCCTTCCTGCATGGAAGAGTGGTTGATATGCTCTATTTCCCGGTTATAAATACCCGGTGGCCTGACTGGTCTCCATTCCGGCCCGGTGAATCATTTATCTTTTTCAGGCCGGTGTTCAATATTGCAGACTCAGCGATCACCTGTGGCGTATTTGCTATACTGATCTTTCAAAAGAAAATGTTCAGGGACATGAGCTGATACTTTCCCTGCGGACTCTTCCTTATTCCCTGCAGCATTTGCTTAAACTGTTCAGCACATCCTTCAGGTTATGGTGCTTAAGAAAATACCAGGTGTTCTTCCCTTCCCGCCTGGATGACAAAACGCCCCTGTCTTTAAGGATCACCAGGTGATGCGAGGCAACCGATTGTTCAATCCCGACCTTTTTGTGAATTTCCGTAACGGTATGTTTCTTCCCATCCTCCAGGAAACTGACGATGGCTATCCTTACAGGATGTGCCATTGCCTTAAGCATATTTGCTCCTTTCTCCAGTATTTCCGGATTCAAATCATTAAATTCCATCTGTAAAAATTTGAAGAACAAATATATATAAATATGTCGATAAGATAGTGTTAACATACCTGTTCAATAGCAGTAATGCTTTGAATTCCTTTCTTTGGCGTTTAAATTATATTTTTATGTATGTTTGGGTGAAATAAATACTAATGTCGATTCTCACTGAAATCAGGAAACCGGTTGAAAAGGAGATGGATGAATTTGAATCCTACTTCAACAGAACTATGAAAAGTGAGATCCCTTTGCTTAAAATAATCCTTAATTATATTCTTCGCCGTAAGGGAAAGCAGATGCGCCCCTTGCTTGTTTTCCTCACTGCCGGCCTTAACGGAAAAATATCAGAGCCCACTTATGTCGCCGCGACGTGTATCGAGCTTCTTCACACCGCTTCGCTTGTGCATGATGATGTTGTTGATGATGCCCGCGAACGCCGGGGATCGCTGTCAATAAATGCCTTGTGGAATTCTAAAATTGCCGTTCTTGTCGGTGACTACATGCTTTCAAAAGGACTGCTTGTATGTGTCGAAAAAACACGCTATGATATGCTTGAAATTGTTTCGGAAGCGGTAAAATCAATGACCGAAGGTGAGTTGTTGCAGATTCAAAAAACAAGAAGACTGAATATAAAGGAAGAAGATTATTTCAGGATCATTTCAAGCAAAACTGCGGCATTAATTTCGGCATGCACAGCCACCGGAGCCCGATCAGTGACTGATGACGCGGATACTATTCAGCTGATGAAGGATTTAGGTGAAAACACAGGTATTGCATTCCAGATCAGGGATGATCTTCTTGATTATGAGGCTAATGGACTTACAGGCAAAATTGTGGGGAATGATATCAAGGAAAGGAAAATAACCCTTCCGCTGATCTATGCACTTGAAAACGCTTCCTATTTCGGGAAAAGACATATTATGTCAATTGTTAAAAGTAAGAAGAAGACAAAAGCTGAAATCAACGAAGTAATTGAATTCGTAAGAGCTTCCGGCGGACCTGAATATGCAGAGAATAAAATGAATCAATACCGTGATAAGGCGCTGGCAATACTCGATTCTTACCCGGAATCAGATTTCAGGAATTCACTAAAAAGTTTTGTTAATTATACTACTTCAAGAAACAAATAAGTCTGAATCAGGCTGCTTCCAGTTCAATTTTCGCAACTTTTTCCATATCCCTGACGTAATATCTGGATCCCAGGTAAAACAGAATTGATCCGACAAAAAGAATGAAAGGCAATATTGAAAGAGCCGTTTTGATATTGTAGATATCATATAACTTCCCTATAACTATTGGAGCTGACGATGATCCAATAAGGTTCATTATTACAACTGCCACAGCATACGAAGTAGCTCTTAATCCGGGATGGATGACATCCTGGGTAACCGCGGCTGCACCTGAAATAAAAAACATAATACAGACACCCATCAATAGAAGAAAAATATATTGTATTGTTCCTTTAAAAAGATACAATGCCGTAAAGAGCAAAACTGCCGTCATTAAAGTTGAAATTGCCGGAAGAAGCAATCTTGCATTTGCCCTCTTTTTTCGCCATGCATCTGTCAGATAACCTCCCAGCGGAGCTCCCACTACCGCAAGGACCATAACAATACTTGCCTTACCGCCCGCTGTATCCATTGGCATTCCCTGCTCATTCTGAAAATATGTCGACAGCCATGTTATAAGAGCGGTTGTATTAAAAGTTACCGCTGCCATACCAAAATAAGTGAAAATAACAGAAGGTTTTGTCAAGAATTCTCCGACCATATCCTTCCTTTTCATCCTGATCTTTTTGTTGCTTCTGTCAATGAAAGCAAGATCGACTGTTTTATAATCCTTCATAAAAAGGAACATTATGGCAATTATAAGTCCCGGAACAGCAACAATACCGAAGGCGTGTTTCCATCCAAGATGCACTGCTATTACTCCTCCCAGGAAGTGGCCGATTGCGGTCCCGATAGGAATGGATGCGTTCCATAAGCCTATCATTCTTGACCGTCGTTCGATAGGATATAAACCGGATATCACAGCACTTCCTCCCGGAGCATATCCGGCCTCCCCTATCCCGATTAAAGCACGGGCCATGAACAACTGGACATAATTACCTGTCAGTGCACAGAGGGCTGTTGCCACACTCCACATAATCGCCATTATCCCTATCGTTTTTGTCCTGCTCCACCGGTCAACAAGCAATGAGACCGGAAATGTAAGAAGCACTATTGCCCAGTAAACAGCAGAAACAAGCATCCCGCTTTGTGTGTGTGAAATGCCCAAATCCCTTTCAATTGAAGGAAACATTGATGTAATGACCATCCTGTCGATATAATCGAACATATAAAGCAGGAACAGAAGTATAAATATGTAATTGGTATATCTTTTTGAGAACAGATATCCCTGGGGGCTCTCCGGGCTTTTCATCTTGATTGTTTTTCTTCGCTCTGACCAAATAAATAAAAAATACTATCAGTTGCTTTTTTTGTTGTAATTTTAAGTCTTTATACTTATTTCCACCACCTGAAATTGATATATTTTCAAACGACAGAAACCTAAAAAAATTTACATGGCATCATTAAAGCAAATTGAAGAATTCATTGCATCGGAACCGGTTGCAATGGTTGGTGTTTCACGTAATCCAAAGAAATTCGGATTCAGCGCTTTCAGGGAACTGAAAGAAAAGGGAATGAATATCATCCCGGTTAATCCTTATGCTTCTGAAATTCATCAGTCAAAAGTATACCCGGATATCAAATCCTTGCCGGATGAGGTGAAAAGCATTATTATCATGACAAAAAAAAGCCAGACGCCCGGCATTATCAGGGAAGCCAGGGAAAAAGGAATAAAACATATCTGGATACAACAGATGGCGGACAGCAAGGAAGCACTGAACGAACTTCAGGGTACAGACATAAATTATATTACCGGTCAATGCATACTGATGTTTTATAAGCCTCACAGCATACATAAATTTCACGCGGCTCTGAAAAAGTTTTTCAGAAGTTACCCGAAATAAATCCCTGTCAAAGAATCAGATGCCGGAGACTGACTATATCTATAGCATCGAATTTGCCGTAAGAGATTATGAATGCGACCTTCAGGGTGTGGTTAACAATGCCAATTACCAGCATTACCTTGAGCATGCACGCCATGAATTCCTGATCTCAAAGGGAATAGGCTTCGCACAGCTTCATGAGGAGGGGACTGACCTTGTTATCACAAAGGTTGAAATAGAATATAAATATCCTCTGCGCAGCCGGGACAAGTTTATTGTGCGTTTCAATATTAGCAGGGAAGGCCATTTAAGACTGGTCTTTTTTCAGGATATCTTCAGGCTTCCCGATGAAAAGCTTATTATAAGGGCAAAAGTAACAGGGGTTGCAACAAATAACGGCAAGCCGGTCCGCTCCGGAAGAATTTTCGAACTTTTAAATCTGGAATAAAGAAAATATCATGAGAAAAGAAAATCTGACACGAAGGCAATTTCTTGCTGCAATGACAGCGGGAGCAGGTGCTGTTATGTTAGGATCCGCTGCCGGTCCGATCGTTTCCTGCAAATCAGAATCAGCTGCTGATCCTTTTCAGACTGTAACACTTGGCAGGACCCGAATCAGAACAACCCTGCTTGGAATGGGAACCGGATATAATGGAGGAAACCGTTCATCATCGATAACCAGGGCGGGTCTTGCGGAATCCGTCATCCGTTATGCATTTGAATCCGGGATCAGATTCTTTGATTGTGCCGACACCTATGGGACTCATCCCTACACCGCGAAAGCCCTTAAAGGTATTGAACGTGATAAATACACGCTAAGCTCCAAGATCTGGGTATCCGATGGAGGAATTCCTGAGCCGGAACGTCCTGATGCTGATATTGTTGTGGATCGCTTCCGCAGGGAGCTGAACACAGATTATCTTGATCTTGTCCAGATACACTGCATGATAAGCGCCGCATGGACCGATGAACAAAAGAAACAAATGGATATTCTGGAAAATCTGAAAGCCAGAAAGACCATAAGGGCACATGGCGTTTCGGTTCATTCTCTCCAAGCAATGGAAGCCGCTGCAGAAAGCCCGTGGGTGGATGTAATCCATGTCAGGATAAATCCCTTCGGAGCTTCTATGGATTCAAAGGATCCGGCACAGGTTCTGCCTGTGATCGAAAAAATGCATAAGTCTGGTAAAGGGATAATAGGTATGAAGATTGTCGGCGGCGGAAATTTCAATAATGATCCTGCAAAGGTCGATCAGTCATTGAAATATGTCCTGGGTCTTGGAACCATTGATATGATAATAATAGGATTTGAGAATCCCGAACAAATTGATAACTACATCGGGAGAATCAAAAAAATACAAATGGTGTAAATTACCGTTATAGGGGCGTTGCGTGCAACGCCCCTACAATTTAATTATCAGAATATGAGAAATATCAACGTACTATTATCGATGCTTCTCCTGGTTTCGCAATCAGTATTTTCTCAGGAGCCGGATTTATCTTCCATATTGAAACCTGGAGCCAGTCTGGTCAAGCTTTCGGGTGATTTCATTTTCACTGAAGGCCCTGCCGCTGATGCCAGGGGAAATGTTTACTTCACCGATCAACCAAACGACAGGATCATGGTCTGGGATATAAAAACCGGATTGTCAGTGTTCATGCAGCCGAGCGGCAGGTCGAACGGTCTGTTTTTTGACAAAGATGGCAATCTGTGGTCATGTGCTGATAATAAAAATGAACTCTGGAAGATCAGCCCCGAAAAAAGAGTCGAAATAATCACGGGCAGCTTCAACGGTAAGCTATTCAATGGTCCCAATGATCTGTGGATCAGCCGTGATGGTGGTGTCTACTTCACTGACCCCTATTATCAGCGTCCATGGTGGGAACATAAAAGCATGCCACAGGATAAACAGGCCGTTTATTTTCTGAAACCCAATCATAAAACAATTGCCAGGGTGGCTGATGACCTTCAGCAACCAAACGGAATAGTGGGCACACCTGACGGTAAAACGCTGTATGTAGCAGACATTAGCGGAAATAAGACCTGGTCATTTTCGATAAATTCTGACGGTACTCTGACTAATAAGAAGCTCTTTTGCGAAATGGGTTCTGACGGGATGACCATAGACAGAAAGGGAAATCTATACCTTACAGGCCAGGGTGTTACAGTGTTCGACAAAACAGGTAAAAAAATGGGGAATATTCCTGTACCCGAGAATTGGACCGCAAACGTATGCTTTGGCGGTAAGAACAGGAAAAGTCTTTATATAACCGCCAGTAAGGGACTTTACAGGATCCCCACCCTGACAAAAGGGGCCTATTGATCCGCACCAATTCATCCTCTCGGGATCATGGTAGTAGGGGCGTAGCATGCTACGCCCCTACTTGACAATCGGGGATCATTATTTATCAATCATTCATAAAATTAACTAAATTTACCCCGGCTGAAGACATTAATGTTTTCATGGGGTAATTTATTAATTCAACAGTTGAAAAAATGAAGTACGAGGATTTTCTGGTCTCTTCACTGGGAAATGGAAATGTGATAACCCCACTCAAGCAAGGCCAGAGGGCTGACAGCCCGGTCTATAAATTTGTCAATGACAATGAAAGGATCATTTATGATGTGTCTCTTGAGCATTTCATGAAGGTCAAAGAGACAGGTGAGATGCCGGTTTCTTTTGAAAAGGCCGGACCAAAGGAGAATATTTACTTTGAGCCTGCAAAAACAAAAGTCGGCATTGTTACCTGCGGAGGATTATGCCCGGGATTAAATAATGTGATCCGCAGTCTTGTCAATCAGCTTTTTTACAGGTATGGAATCAGCAGGATCCTGGGAATAAAATACGGATATGAAGGATTAATATCAAAGTATAATCATCCTGTTGTTGAGCTTACTGCCCCCATGGTCAGAGACATACATACTTCAGGAGGGACTTTCCTGGGGACTTCGCGCGGCAACCAGAATGTCGAAGAAATGGTGGATACCCTTGAAATACTGAATATTAACATATTATTCTGTATCGGCGGGGATGGAACTTTACGAGGCGCGCATGCCATACACGAAGAGATAAAAAAAAGGAAGCTTAAGATAGCCGTCGCAGGCATTCCCAAGACAATTGACAATGATATTGACCTGATCCAGAAATCATTCGGTTTTGAAACAGCATTTTCGATTGCAAATGATATTATCAGTAATGCACATAACGAAGCCGAGGGAGCCCATAATGGTATTGCAGTGGTTAAGCTTATGGGGCGTGATTCGGGATTTATTGCAGCAAGCGCAGCGCTTGCAATCCAGGAAGTCCAATTCGTTCTTGTTCCTGAAATTTCCTTTGATCTCTACGGCCCGCGCGGATTCCTGAGGGTTTTGCGTAAACGGCTTGAAGAGAGACACCATGCAGTGGTGGTGGTTGCTGAAGGAGCCGGCCAGGAGCTTTTTGAACCAGGAGAGATTGAGAAGGATGCCTCAGGAAATATCAAACATCAGGATATTGGCATCTACCTTAAAGAAAAAATAAAGGAAGAATTTGATTCAAAGGGCTTTCCCTACTCTATAAAATATATTGATCCAAGTTATATCGTCCGTAGTGCTCCGGCCAATGCCAACGACAGTAAGTTCTGCAACCTGCTGGCACAGAATGCCGTACATGCTGCAGTTGCCGGAAAGACCGATTTTGTGGTGGGTTACTGGAATAATGAGTTCACTCTTATTCCCATTTCCATGGCAGTGAAAAACCGGAAAAAGATAGACGTTGAAGGAGAGCTCTGGTGGAATGTACTCGAAGCAACGGGTCAGCCTATCAGCATGAAGAATCCCTGATATGATCAGAAATATTGTTTTTGACCTGGGAAATGTTCTTATCAGCTTCAGGCCGGCTGAGTACCTCGAAAAAAACAATTATCCTCAGGAAATCAGAAAAACGATTCTTGCCGATATCTTTGGTAGCCAGGAATGGCTTTTACTTGATAAAGGTGAAATCAGCCTGGAGGAGGCCATTGAAAGAATCTCAGGTAAATCTACCCTGAAAAGAGAGGAAATAGCCTTAATTTTCAAGATACGTACCGATATAATGTTTCCCCTTGAAAGTAATGCCAGCGTTCTTCCTGGATTAAAAGAAAAGGGTTTCAGGCTATATTATCTGTCCAACTTCCCTGCCGATATTTTCGGCGAAATAAAAAACAGGAACGGCTTTTTCAGATATTTTGATGGCGGGATCATCTCCGCGGAAGTTAAGCACTCAAAACCTGACCTGACCATATTCAATATCTTATTTGAAAGATATGGTCTTAAACCTGAAGAATCACTTTATATCGATGATATTGAAGTCAACGTAGAAGCTGCCAGATCGACGGGAATGAAAGGTTACTGTACATATGGCTCAACCACTATTTCAGATGATCTGGAGAATGTAATTGCAAGCCTTGTCATTAACTCCTGAAAAATAATAATTTTATATCCCGATTTATCTTTACTGGCATGAGAAACCTGGTGATCCTTGCGGTTATCAAGTTATTGTTCATAAATCCTTCTTATTCACAGGGTATAGTCCAGACATTAAAAGGTATAGTTACGGACCTGGAAACGCACATGCCCCTCGCCGGGGCTTATGTCCTTGAACTTAATTCCTCGCCACCAAATGGTACGGTTGCCGACTCACTCGGCAGATTCAGGCTTTCAACGGCGATTGGGCGCACAGCTGTAAAGATCTCTTATCTTGGATACGAAGACCTCATTATCCGGGATATTCTTGTGATATCCGGCAAAGAAGTTGATCTTAAAGTCTCTCTGCGGGAAAAAGTCATTCAGACTTCCGAAGTTATAATACGGTCGGGAAGATCCGGAAGTACAAATATCAATCAGATGGCCACAATCAGTACAAGCACAATAAGGACTGATGATGCATTGCGCTATGCAGGAGGTTTTTATGATCCTTCGCGAATAGTAAATGCTTTTGCAGGAATAATTACTTCAAACAGTGATTACAGCAACGATATAGTGATCCGCGGCAATTCTTCCCGCGGTCTGCTCTGGCGGCTTGAAGGAATTGAGATTCCTAACCCTAACCATTTCAGTGACGGTCAGGGTGGCAGCGGCGGTGCATTTTCTGCAATAACATCAAACGTGATTGCCAATTTTGATTTTTTCACCGGTGCCTTCCCGGCAGAATTTGGTAATGCTTTTTCCGGAGTCATGGACCTCAATCTCAGAACAGGTAACTCAGATAAACGCGAATATGCCTTCCAGACAGGGATGATCGGCGCTGAAATTTCTCTGGAAGGCCCTTTCACCCATAGGGCAAATGCCTCATATCTTTTAAATGCCAGGTATACCAATTTTAATTTATTAAACAGGATGGGCTTAATAAACCTTGAAGAGACCAATTATGCGCCCAGAACGAAGGATCTGGTTTTCAATATAAATCTGCCTTCCGGAAAGGCCGGAACAATCAATCTCTTTGGAGTGTTCGGAGCAAGCGGACTGGGTAAGATAGCTATTCATGACACAGCCCGGTGGACATCAGCTGAAGATCAATGGGAAGAGATTGAAAAACAGGGCTCAGGAAGTGTCGGAATTAAATACCTTTTCATTGTTCCACATGCAAGAACTTATATAAAAACAACATTTGCATATACAAGTTTTACCAATTCATACCATGAAGGTTATCTGGATTCTGCATATAACCGCAATGACAGTTATTCTTTTTCCTATAAATATCCATCCTTCCGTTCTTCGCTGCTCGCCAATCATAAACTAAGCGCAAGGAACACTATCAGAGCAGGATTGAACTATAATTACCTCACCGGAAATATGTCCAATTACAGGGAAAATTCATCAGGGGGTTTTGATACCCTCGTTGGTCCCTCAGCCAGGGCAACCTTATTTCAGGGATATGCTCAATGGAAATGCCGTCCGGCATCCGGTCTGGAGATAAATTCAGGGGTCCACTTTATGGATTTCAGCCTGAACCGCCATTTCAGTATTGAACCACGCCTGGGGATTAGATTGGAGCTTGTCACGGGATTTGCATTGATTGCAGGATTCGGCCTGCATTCAAGGACCGAGTCGCTGGCAGTCTATAATGCCCTTATTAAGGATTCTGACGGTAAACGAACTGCACTTAACCGCGATATGGAAATTTCCAAAGCATTACATTATGTGGTCGGGTTTGATATTTCCAGTATAAGAAATCTTCGGTTCCATATTGAAAGTTACATACAACATCTTTATAATATCCCTATAGTTAACAAGACAAACAGTCAATATTCAACAATAAACAGTGCTGAACGCCTGCCCGATGCTGTCCTTGATAATGCCGGTACAGGGAGAAACAGTGGCATTGAGCTGACAGTTGAAAAATCTTATACAAGAAATTACTATTTCCTTTATACCTGCTCGCTTTTTAATTCATGGTATAAAGCCGGTGATCAGAAAAAATACAACACCTATTATAACACAAAATATGTCTCCAATTTCTTATTTGGAAAGGATTTTTATATCGGAAACAACAAGAGGAACAGTATTGGACTAAATGCCAGGTATGTTATACGCGGAGGTTATTGTTATACTCCAGTTGATGAGGCTAAATCATTGAAAGCCAGGCGCATTATTTATAAATCTTCAGAAACATATTCAGCCAGGCTTCCTGATTTCATGCGGCTGGACGCAGGGATCAGCTTCAGAAGAAATCATCCCCGTTATTCATGGATCGTTATGCTGGATGTGATGAATGCCACAAACAGGAAAAATGTCTTTAAGAAAAGATTCAGGTTTGAAAATGGTGAAATTATTACCAGTGAAATATTAAGTCTGGGCATCATCCCTGTTTTCAATTTCAGGCTGGAATTATAATTCTTTATATTCTGCGAGATTGCTTCGTCGCTTCGATCCTCGCAATCTCATTGTACAAGCATTACCAGAATTAAAAAATCCCTGCCTGCATTACATTAAATTGGAAATATTCAATCCTCATTGAGTTAAAACCTGAGGTTACAAAACATATTAATATGTGTATCTGATACTTAAAAATAATTCTCTTTACTTTGTTCCACGTGGAAACCAGAGCTATTTATTGAAGTATTGAGCAAGAATTGAAGCCTTATGCTTACCCACGATCTTCTGAAGGTTTTCCATGGAGGTGTTTTTGATTTTTTCCACAGATCCTATTTTTCTTAATAGAATCTCCTTTGTTTTATCCCCGATTCCCCTGATCATATCCAGATCAGATTTTGTCATCCCTGAAGAGCGTTTATCTCTGTGAAAATTTATTCCGAACCGGTGTGCTTCATTCCTGATCTGCTGAATTATCTTAAGACTTATTGAATTCTTATCGAGATATATCGGAATACTGTCTCCAGGGAAATAAATCTCTTCCAGTTTTTTTGCAATTCCGATAATCGAAATTCTGTCGCTTAAACCAAGCCTGCCAATGCTTTTCACAGCTGAAGAAAGCTGTCCCTTACCGCCGTCAATAATTATGAGCTGAGGGAGCCCCTGTTTTTCATCAAGCATCCTTTTATATCTTCTGAAAACAATCTCTTCCATTGATGAAAAATCATCCGGTCCTGAAACCGTTTTAATATTGAAATGCCTGTAATCCTTTTTGCTTGGTCTGCCGTTTCTGAATACAACACAGGCAGCCACCGGATTAATCCCCATTATGTTTGAATTATCGAAACACTCAATATGTACCGGAAGTTCCGGCATATGAAGATCTGACTTCAGCTTCTCCAGGTTTTTCCCCGTGCGTCCGGCAGGATGATAATTTTCCTTCCTCTTTCTTTGTTCCAGCTTGTAATATATGGCATTCCTTTCAGCAAGCTGCAGCAGTTTAAGCTTCTCACCCTTTTCCGGTATCGTATACCTTATCTTATTGAACAGGATATCAGGCTTAAAAGGTATAATTATCTCCGGTGAATTACTTGACAATCTCTGTCTGATTTCCGTTATCGCAAAACCGAGCAATGATTCCTTCTCCTCATTTACCCTGCTTTTAAGATCCAGCGTATATGACTGTATTACCGCACCGTCAACCACTTTCAGATAATTAACATAGGTATCGTCAATGTCCTGTGTCATTGCATATACATCCACATCCTTTATTGTCGAGCTTACAACTGTTGAGCGGCTCTGGTATTTGGAAAGCAATTCAATTTTTTCCTTTATTTTCTGTGCCTCTTCAAAGCGAAGGTTTTTCGAATAAGCGATCATCAGGTGCTTCAGATTGTCCAGCACAGAAGAGATATTCCCGCGCAGGATATTATTAATCTGCTTAATGTTTTCCGCATAGTCATCTTCCGTCTGAAGTGCTATGCATGGTGCTTTGCAGTTGCCAAGATGATACTCAAAGCATGGTCTGAATTTTCCTGATGCTATATTTTTAGCCGTCAGGTTAAGCTTACAGGTTCTGAGCTGGAATAATTGCCTGATAAGTTCCAGAAGTGTCTTTACCATCAGGCCGGAGGTATACGGCCCGAAGTATGAAGATCCGTCTTTAATAACATTCCTTGTACTGAATACTCTGGGAAATGGCTCATCCTTTATACAAATCCATGGATATGTTTTATCATCTTTCAGGAGTATATTATATCTGGGCTGGTGTTGTTTAATCAGGTTATTCTCAAGTAACAGTGCATCTGATTCATTATCTACAACAATATGCCTGAGCTCTGCAGCTTTTTTCAGCATTACTATTGTTTTTCCCGACTGGTTTTTCGAAAAGTAGGATGTTGTTCTCTTCTTCAGGTCCTTTGCCTTGCCGACATATATCATATTACCCGAAGAATCGAAAAACTGGTATACTCCGGGTTTTGAAGGTATCAGAGCCAATATTTTTCTATGATCTATGGGCATCAGGCAAAAATATTCAATGTTTATTCCACAAACAACGGTACGTGCCTGAACACTCTTCCGTCAAATAATCCTCTGTCACTAAGCTTTAGTTCAGGTATTACAAGCAATGCCATGAACGAGAGGGTCATAAAAGGTGCGGACATTTTACATCCAAGTGATCTGACAAGTCCGGAGAGTTTCTCATAATCACTGGCAACTTCACTTACCGGCCTGTCTGACATAATTCCGGCAACAGGCAGACGCAGTGAACTAATTCTTCCCTCCCATGAGACGGATAATCCTCCCCTGATCCTTATAATTTCATTTATTGCAGCCACCATATCCCTGTCATCTGTTCCTATTGAGATTATATTATGGCTGTCATGTGCCACCGAGCTGGCAAACGCACCTTTCTTCAGGCCGAAACCCTTTATGAATCCAGTTGCCGGAGGAGCATCTTTATACCTATCCTTTACCACTATTTTCAGTATATCTGATTTGGTATCCGAACAGATATGACGGGTTTCGCCGGAATCCCGGATAAGCTCTTTTGTAATCAACTCTCCGTCGAAAGCTTTTATTACCCTCATTTTCCGACCCTGGGTGTTAACTTTTAAATCTTCAATACTCAATTCTGAACTGTTGAATCTATTCAAATATTTGCTTCCCTGGTAATCAAACAGCACATTTCCCCTGTCATATACTTTCGTACCGCCTATCCAGGTTTCGGTAACATCCATAGTCCTGTAATTATCAACAATAATAAAATCAGCCACCTGTCCGGGCATAAGAAGTCCTGCTTCAAGGCCATAGTGCTCAACAGGATTCAATGTACAACTTCTGATAACATCAAACAGATCGAAGCCGTTTCCGATCAGCCTGGCAACTATCTTGTTAATATGCCCCTTCATAAGCATTTCCGGATGCAGATCATCGCTGCAAAGCATTACCATCATGGGATCTGTACGGATAAGATCTTTTAGTTCGTCCAGATTTCTTGCTGCGCTTCCTTCGCGGATCAGCACTTTCATTCCAAGGTCAATTTTTTCCCTGGCCTCTTTTATTGTGGTGCACTCATGATCCGTGGTAATACCTGCTGTTATGTATTTTCGGAGGTCCTTGCCCGAGAGTCCCGGAGCATGACCGTCAATCCTTTTTCCATAGTCTTTTGCTGCTTGCAGCTTTTTCAGCATTTCAGGGTCATCATTCACAATACCCGGGAAGTTCATTACTTCAGCCAGGAATTTTACTTCCTGCATTTTTAAAAGTTCCCTTATTGCTTCAGAATCGATTATTGCTCCGGATGATTCGAATGATGTAGCCGGGACGCATGAAGGTGCCCCGAACCAGAATCTTAGAGGCACATTTTTTGAATCCTCGACCATATATTTAATCCCTTCAATTCCCAGGACATTTGCTATTTCATGCGGATCTGAGACAACTCCCGTTGTTCCACGTGAAACAGCTGCTGCTGCAAATGATCCGGGGGTTGTCATTGAGCTTTCAATATGAATATGGGAATCAAT
>Ga0102851_10000972_pt1 | contig 15597 bp, 12 predicted proteins | sample Mud3Dept3metaG_FD_79558 | JGI IMG/M metagenome (GOLD analysis project Ga0102851, IMG submission 79558) | Freshwater wetland microbial communities from Ohio, USA, analyzing the effect of biotic and abiotic controls - Mud 3 Core 4 Depth 3... | ecosystem: Environmental > Aquatic > Freshwater >... | reverse complement strand
GCATCGTGGGCATAGCGACCGCCTACGAATTGACCTGCGATGGCCATCAGGTCACGGTATTCGAGCGCTGTGGCAGCGTGGCCAGTGAGACCAGCTTCGCTAACGCCGGGGTCATGGCACCAGGGTATGTCACGCCATGGGCGGCACCCGGCATGTTGCGCAAGGTGCTTGGCCAGGCGTGGCGGCGCGATGCCGCGGTGCGCCTGGCCGCCCTCCCGGGTCCCGCCCTGACGGCTTGGTTGTGGCGCTGGTGGCGAGCTTGCCAGCACCCGGTCTACCTGGCCAACCGGAGTGCCATGTTGGCGTTGGCTACCGCCAGCCTGACGCGCACCCGCGAGATCGCGGCCGGCCTGTCGATCGCCCACGAGCGCACCAGTGGCCTGCTCGTACTGCTGCGCCGTGAGCAGGAACTGTCCCACGCACGCACGGGCCTGAAGCTGCTGGCCGACCTGGGCATCAATTGCCATCTGGTCGATGCCGCGGCTTGCCGTCAGATCGAACCGGCGCTGAGTGCCGATGCGCCACTGCGCGCCGGCATCCACTTGCCGGACACTGATGTCGGCAATTGCCGGCAGTTCGCGCTCGGTCTGAAGGCCGAGCTGCAGCGACGCGGCGTCGATTTCCGCATGCACCATGCGGTTCAGCGCTTGAAGGCGGGGGCGACCGTGACCGTCGACAGCACTTGGCTGGCGACCGATGGCGAATCGAGCGGGCGCGGCGCGGGCAACCCAGGCACGGCTCGGGCTGACCATTTCGACGCCGTGGTGGTCTGCGCAGCGGTGGGCAGTCGCGAATTGCTGCGGCCGCACGGCTTGGCGCTGCCGCTGCAGCCGGTCCACGGTTACTCGATCACCTTGCCGATGCGCCACTTCGAGGCCCACGCCGACGTCGGCCCCCGGGCGGCGCTAATCGATGAGCGCTACAAGGTTGCCATCACCCGCCTGGGCGACAGGGTTCGTGTCGCCGGCGGTGCTGAACTCGGTGGCGCGTCGAATCACCTCTCGAAAGCGCCGATCGACACGCTGCACCGGGTCTTGCAGGACTGGTTTCCGAGCGCAGCGCGCCACGCACACGCTCAGTCCTGGAAGGGTGCGCGGCCGATGCTTCCCGATGGACCGCCCGTCATCGGCGCCACTGGCGCGCCCGGGATCTGGCTCAACACGGGCCACGGCTCCAGCGGCTGGGCGCTGGCATGCGGCAGCGCGCGGCTGGTGGCCGACGCCATCGCCGATCGCCCACCGGCGATTGAGGTGTCTCGGTTCTCACCTCAACGCTGGCGCTGAAGGCGACAATGTGCCGACGATGACCAGCCTTCAGCACATTGCCTCTATCGCAGCGGATTGGCCGTTGTTCGACGGCGCGGCATCACGCCGCATCGAGGCGCTGGGGGCGAGCGATCTGCCGCCGCATGCGTTGATGCAGCGCGCAGGGGCCGCGGTGGCTCGGCTGGCGCTGGCGCTGGCACCGCATGCACAGCGCGTCTGGATCGCGGCCGGTCCGGGCAACAACGGTGGCGACGGATTCGAAGCCGCAATGCATCTGCAACGCGCAGGCAAGAAGGTACACGTCAGCGCCATTGGTGATGCAAGACGCCGACCAGCCGATGCTGCCGCGTCATTGGCGCGCGCGCAGGCCGCCGGCGTAAAGGTCGATCTCGGCTTGGCCGACGTCGCCCGGGCCGATCTGGTGATCGATGGGCTGCTCGGCCTGGGCCACACTCGCCCGGCCACCGGCGCAATCGCCGACGCCGTGCGGCAAGTCAATTCGCAGACGGCCCCCCGCATCGCCATTGACCTGCCCACCGGACTCGATGCCAACACCGGCTCGACGCTCGGTGACGCGGCCGTGCTCGCGACGCACACGGTGGCGTTGCTGACCCTCAAGCCCGGCCTGTTCACGGCCCACGGCCGCGACCTGTCCGGTGACGTCTGGTTCGACGACCTCGGCTGCGGCGACAGCACTGCGTCCGTCACGCCGCGAGCCTGGCTCCATCGTGGTGACATGGCGCGATTGCTGCGGCCGCATCGGCGTCACGCCCAGCACAAAGGCAGTTTCGGCGACGTGATTGTCGTCGGCGGCGCGCGCGGCATGGTCGGCGCGGCATTGCTGGCCGGCCGCGCGGCGCTGGCCGCCGGCGCCGGGCGGGTCTATGTCAGCGCGCTCGATCCGACAGCCCCCGGCCACGACGCCCTGTGGCCCGAGTTGATGCTGCGACCCGGGCTGTGGCGCGAGTCGCTGCCGCTGCTTGCCGCTGCGACGGTCGTGTGCGGTTGCGGCGGCGGCGACGCAGTGCGCGAAGCCCTGCCCACGTTGCTTGCGCGCGTCCCACGGTTGGTGCTCGATGCGGATGCACTCAATGCAATTGCTGCCGATGTCACCCTGCGGGCCTTGCTTGCCGCGCGCGCCGGCCGCGACCAGGCCACCGTGCTGACGCCGCACCCGCTCGAGGCGGCGAGGCTTGCCGGCGCGGGGAGTGCCGCGCAGATCCAGTGCGACCGCCTCGGCCAGGCCGAGCACCTTGCCGCCCACTTCGGTTGCATCGTGCTGTTGAAGGGTTCGGGCACCGTGATTGCGGCGCCTGGAAAAGCCACCGTGATCAACGGCAGTGGCAGCGCTCGCCTGGCCAGCGCCGGCACGGGTGACGTACTCGCAGGTTGGTTGGCGGGGCTGTGGGCGGCAACCCAGGCACATGCCGAGCCGGTGCTGGCGCACCAGGTGGCGGCCGCAGCGGCTTGGCTGCACGGTGCCGCCGCCGATTCAGGTGACAGCCGAACCCCGCTACCGGCCTCGTCGTTGCTGCGCCGCCTGACCGAGCCCGACTGAATCGCGCCTTGCGCGCCCGTCGATCGCGATTCAGCGCCCCTTGCCGCCACGGCTTGGTGGCTTCGAACTGCCACGCGCTGATCGCGCGCCTGCTGCACTCCGCGCGGGGCCCGCGGTGCTGTCCTGCCGTTTGCGGGTGGCCTTCTTGACCGCAGCGTCGCGTTCCTTGACGCCCGCCAACTCATCGACCGCGCTGCCCGCGCCGCGCCGCGAAGCGGCCTTGCCACGCTGAGCCTTGGCCAGCAAGCGCTCCTCCTGGCCTTCACGCACCAGTCGAAAGTCGATCTTGCGGCCGTCGAGATCAACGCGGCTGACCTGCACTCGGAGCCGAGCCCCGGCGCCGTAGCGCACGCCGGTGCGCTCACCGCGCAATTCCTGGCGCGCCTCGTCGAAACGGTAGTACTCGCCGCCCAGTTCGGTGATGTGCAACAGGCCTTCGACATACAGCGTGTCAAGTTGAACGAAGAGGCCAAAACTGGTGGCGGCGGTCACGGTGCCGGCAAACTCCTCGCCGAGGCGATCGCGCATGAAGCGGCACTTGAGCCAAGCCTCGACATCGCGCGAGGCTTCGTCGGCACGGCGCTCATTGGCGCTGCAATGCGCGCCAGCGGCCTCCCAATGCTCGGCCTCCTGCGCATGGGCCTTGGGCGCCTTGCCGCCCTTGCGCACCTTGGGCACTTCCTCGAGCGCACCGCTGTCGATGTGGTACCGCTTGCCGTGCAACAGGGCCTTGATGACGCGGTGCACCAGCAGATCGGGGTAGCGGCGAATCGGGCTGGTGAAGTGCGTATAGGCATCGTAGGCCAGCCCGAAGTGGCCGCTGTTGGTCGCCGTGTAGATGGCCTGCTGCATCGAACGCAGCAACATGGTGTGGATCTGCAGTGCGTCCGGGCGATCCTTCGTGGCGTCGGCGATGGCCTGGAACTCGCGCGGTTTGGGGTCGTCGCTGACGGACAGCCCAAGCCCCAATGCCTTCAGGTAGTTCTGCAGCGTGACCTTCTTCTCCGGCGTGGGCCCTTCATGCACGCGGTAAAGCGCAGGGTGCTTGGCCTGGGCGATGAAGTCGGCCGAGCAGACGTTGGCCGCCAGCATCGCTTCTTCGACCAGGCGGTGCGCCTCGTTGCGTGCCCGCGGCACGATCTTCTCGATCCGGCCGTTGTCGTCGCAGACGATCTGCGTTTCGGTGGTTTCGAAGTCGATCGCGCCGCGCTGGCTGCGCTGCTTCAGCAATGCACGGTAGACGTCGTGCAAGTGCACCAGGTGCGGCACCAGATCGGCTCGACGTGCTGACTCAGGCCCGCGCGTGTTGGCCAGGATCGCAGCCACCTCGGTATAGGTAAAGCGCGCGTGGGAGTGAATCACCGCCGGGAAGAACTGGTAGGCCTCGATCTCGCCCTTCGCGCCGATCACCATGTCGCAGACCATCGCCAGGCGATCCTCGCCGGGGTTAAGCGAACAAAGGCCGTTGGACAGCTTCTCCGGCAGCATCGGGATCACGCGGCGTGGGAAGTACACCGACGTCGCGCGCTCGTAGGCGTCTTCGTCCAGCGGCTCGCCCGGCTTGACATAGTGGCTGACGTCGGCGATCGCTACGACCAGCCGCCAACCGCCCGCTTTGCCTCGACCACGGCCGACGACCATGGGCTCGCAATACACCGCATCGTCGAAGTCACGCGCGTCCTCGCCGTCAATCGTCACCAGCGCCACATCCGTCAGGTCGATGCGGTTCTTGCGGTCGGCCGGGCGCAGTCGATCGGGCAATGCAGAGGCCTGTGCGATCGTCTCTGCCGAGAATCGGTAGGGCACTTCATACTTGCGCACCGCGATCTCGATCTCCATCCCCGGATCGTCGATCTCGCCCAGCACCTCGGTGACGCGACCGACGGGTTGCGAGAACATCGACGGCGGCTCGGTCAGCTCGATGGCCACGACCTGCCCGGCCTGCGCATTGGCCGTGGCGTTCTTCGGGATCAGGATGTCCTGACCGTAGCGCTTGTCTTCGGGCGCCACCAACCAGACACCGCTTTCGTGCAGCAAGCGGCCGATGATCGGCGACTTGCGGCGCTCGATGATGTCGAGGACATGCCCCTCAGGGCGACCACGGCGGTCGTAGCGCACGATGCGCACGCGCACGCGATCGCGGTGCAGGATCGCACGCATTTCCTGTGGTGAGAGGTAGATATCGGCGGCACTGCGGTCATCTCGAATCACGAAACCGTGACCATCGCGGTGGCCTTGCACTGTGCCCTCCACTTCGCTCATCAGGGCGGCGCCAAGGGCCGGGCTGACCTGGGAGGTATTGTTTTTGATGATAAAATTTTCCGTTCTTGAAATGCCCAGGTGGCGGAATTGGTAGACGCACTAGTTTCAGGTACTAGCGGGTAACTCCGTGGAGGTTCGAGTCCTCTCCTGGGCACCAATGATTGATCAGATGAATAGTGGGCCGACGCAGTGCGTCGGCCCTTTTTTTTCGCGTCAGATCGCGAACTTCTTCGCCAGGGCGTCGGGTCGCAGGTTGTCGTACTCCTCGAACGGCTGGTGAATCCACGGGCTGGTGGGCAACTGTTCGACGAAGTAGTCCGGCAGGTAGCTCGACGCACCCTTGGTCCAGATGACCGCCGAGCGCAACTCGCTGATCGAGGGCATCCCGCGCAGGCGTTCGACCACCGCCTTCAGTGTCACCCCCGAGTCGGCAAGGTCATCGACCAGCAACACGCGGCCGGCCAATTCGCCCTTGGGCAGCGTGATGTACTTGGCCAGGTCGAGGCGGCCCTGGATGGTGCCAGCCTCGGCGCGATAGGAACTCGTGCTCATGATCGCCAGCGGCTTGTCGAACACGCGCGACAAGACGTCGCCAGGCCGCATGCCTCCCCGTGCCAGGCACAGGATCTGATCGAAGTCCCAACCCGAGTGCGCCACCTTGAGCGCCAGCCGCTCGATCAGCATGTGGTACTCGTCCCACGAGACGTAGAGATGTTTGCCGTCGTCGGTGAGCATCGAGGTTCTCTCCTTGCAGTCAGGTCTTGTAGGGGTGGCGCAGCAGGATGGTCTGCTCGCGATCGGGGCCGGTGGACACCATGTCGATCGGCGCGTCGATGCACTGCTGCACGCGCTCGAGGTAGCGCCGCGCATTGACGGGCAGCTGCTCCCAGCGGGTGAGCCCGACAGTGGGCTCGCTCCAGCCCGGGAAGCTTTCGTAGATCGGCTGGCAGGCCACGATGTCATCGGCGTCCAGCGGCAGGATATCGAGGCGCTGTCCGCCCAGGTCGTAGCCGATGCAGATCTTGATCTCTGGCAGGCCGTCGAGGACGTCGAGCTTGGTGATGCACACGCCCGAGATGCCGTTGATGATCATCGAACGCTTGAGTGCCGCCGCATCCAGCCAACCACAGCGGCGCGGCCGGCCGGTCACGGTGCCGCGCTCCTGACCGACGGTCGATAGGTGGTGCCCGATGCTGCCCGGCACGTCCATCGGCAACTCGGTCGGGAACGGACCGGAACCCACGCGAGTCGTGTAGGCCTTGGTGATACCCAGGATGTAGTGCAACTGGTCCGGTCCGACGCCCGCCCCCGCCGCGGCATTTCCGGCCACGCAATTGCTTGACGTCACGTACGGATAGGTGCCGTGGTCAATGTCCAGCAGCGTGCCCTGCGCGCCCTCGAACAGCAGGTTGGCACCGGCGCGGCTGGCCGCGTAGATGCGGTAGCCGACATCGGCCAGCAGTGGCTTCAACTGCTCTGCCACTGCCATCGCATGATCGAAGATCGGCTGGAATTCGAGCGGTGTCGACTTGAGGTAGCCGCCGAGGGCGAAGTTGTGCAGTTCCAGCAACTCGCGCAGTTTCTTCGCAAAGCGCTCCGGGTGCTTCAGGTCCTGCACGCGAAGCGCGCGACGCGCCACCTTGTCTTCGTAGGCCGGGCCGATGCCCTTGCCTGTGGTGCCGATCTTGCCGGCACCACTGGTCTCGCGCAGCGCTTCGCGCGCCTTGTCGACCTCGACATGGAACGGCAGGATCAGCGGACACGACTCGCTCACGAACAGCCGCGAGCGCACCTCGACGCCGATCCCCTCCAGCCGCTCGATCTCGCCCAACAGGTGCGTCGGGTCAACCACGACACCATTGCCGATGTAACAGGCCACGCCGTCGCGCATGATGCCGCTGGGGATCAGCTGCAATGCCGTCTTCACGCCCTTGATGACCAGCGTGTGGCCGGCGTTGTGTCCACCCTGGAAGCGCACCACGCCCTGGGCGTGGTCGGTCAGCCAGTCGACGACCTTGCCTTTGCCTTCGTCGCCCCACTGGGTGCCGACAACGACGACGTTGCGGCCGCGACCGGTTTTGGTTTGCATCGTATTCAAGAGATCCTCGTTGACGGTTTGCGGTCAGAGTGCGCGCTGCACCCAGCGACCATCGACCTCGACCAGTTCGCGGTCGCAGTCGTATTCCTGTGCTTCATGCTCATGGCCTGGCAGGGTGCAGACGACCACGTGGCCCTGCTCACGCAGCCGCCGCACCGCAGCCCGCAACTCACTGCCTTCACCCCAGGGCGCGCGCACGGCTGCGATCGCCGGGCGCTCTGCCGCCACCTGAACCAAGCCCTTGACGTCGAGGCTGAAGCCGACCGCGGGCCGATTCCGGCCAAATACGGCCCCGACTTCGTCATAGCGTCCACCGCGTGCCAGCGCCGCGTTGGATGCCGCCCCGTACAGCGAAAAACGTGCACCGCTGTAGTAGGCGTAGCCGCTGATGTCCGCGAGATCGATGCCGATCCGCACCGACGGGTGCACGCGTTGCACGTGGCTGGCGAGCCAGGTCAGATCATCGAGCGCACGCTCGATGGCTGGTCGTCCCGGCAGCAAGCGACGGGCGCGGTCGAGCACCTCGACGCCGCCGTACAACCGCAACAACGTCGAGATGCTTTGCTGCATCTGCGACGGCAATACGCGCGCAGCTTCAGCCGCGGCCGCGGCATCCTTGCGCGCCAGCGCGTCCATCACCTCGGCCAACTGCCCCGCATCGACGACTGCCCCCCCGAGAACCGAGCGCACGACGCGGGCGTCGCCGAGGTCAAGCAGCACATCGTCGACCCCGGCCGCGCGCAAACCGTCGAGTGCGAGATCGATCACCTCCAGATCGGCCTCCAGCCCGGCATGGCCATAAATCTCGGCGCCGAACTGCAATGGTTCGCGCGTCCCCTGTGCACTGTCTGCGCGCGTGTGCAGCACGGGGCCGCAATAGCACAGCCTCGCCACGCCTTCTCGGTTGAGCAGGTGCGCATCGATCCGCGCCACTTGCGGCGTGGTGTCGGCGCGCAGCCCGAGCGTACGGCCGGACAGTTGATCGACCAGCTTGAAGGTCTTCAGGTCGAGTTCGTGGCCAGTGCCCGACAACAGCGAATCGAGATACTCGAGCAGCGGCGGCATCACCAGCTCGAAGCCGTAGCTGCGTGCGCCGTCGATCAACGTCCGTCGGAGTTCCTCGATGCAACGCGCCTGGCTGGGCAAGACATCGGCAATCTGCTCTGGCAGCAGCCACGCACGCGACATGGGACAGGACGCAGCATTGTTGAAAACGGCATTGTACCGACCGCGTCGTTGCGCTAAGTCCGCCAGACCGCCAGCAGCACCAGCCCGGCAAGCAGGCTCGCCAACCCGATGAAACGGATCTGGCCATCGCTCATCTGCGTCGCGCGCTCGAACATCTGGCGCCAGGTGCCGGGACTGAGGAACGGCAGCAAGCCCTCGATCACCAGCATCAGCGCCATTGCGCCGAGCAGCGCATCACCCATCCCGCTACCGCCCTGCCGTCACTTCTTCGCCGGCGGCGCAGCGAACGTGCTGCCGCTGCCGCGCATCGCGCGGAAGAAATCGCTGCTCGGGTCGAGCACCATGACGTCGTTCTTGTTGCGGAAACTCGCCCTATAGGCCTCGAGGCTGCGGTAGAACTGCGCGAACTGCGGATCGCGGCCAAAGGCATCCGCGTACAAGGCGGAGGCTTTTGCGTCGCCCTCGCCCTTGACCTTCTGCGCATCGCGATACGCCTCGGCAATGATCACCTCGCGTTGCCGGTCGGCGTCGGCTCGGATCTTCTCCGATTCGGCACCACCCAGTGCGCGCAATTCGTTGGCCACGCGGTTGCGCTCGGACTGCATGCGCCGATAGACCGAATCGGTGATGTCTGCGACAAAGTCGACTCGCTTGACGCGCACATCGACGATCTCGATGCCAAAGGACTTGCTCTCATCGGCCAGGCGCTCGCGAACGTCCTGCATGACCTTGTCGCGCTCGCTGGACAACATCCCGCTGACCGTGCGTCGTGTGACGACCTCGTTGAACGCGGCCTGCACCACAGGCGACAAGCGGTTCTCGAGGTTGCGCAGGTCGACGCCGTTGTTGCGGATGAATTGTCGCGGCTCTGAGATGCGCCACTTGATGAGCCAATCGATGATGAGGCTCTTCTTCTCGGCGGTGAAGATCGGGCGGGTCTCCGGGCTGTCCAATGTCTGGATCCGCTTGTCGAGGAAGACCACGTTCTGCAGTGGCGGCGGCAGCTTGAACTTCAAGCCGGGCTCCGTGATCACCTCCTTGATCTCTCCCAACGCGTAGACCACGGCAACCTGCCGCTGGTCGACGATGAACAGAGTGGACGCGGCGAGCATCAGCACGAGCAGCGCGCTGACGGCAATCAATGCCAGACGGTTCATGTGCATGTTCTCCTGGCCTCAGCGGACATCGCGTTCACGGGTGCGCGCGCCGTCGCGCGATCGCGCATCGGCACCGGCCGTGCTGGCGGGCTCCGGCGTCGGTGTCGGCGGCGTGGCGGCGGTCGGCGGCGCTGCCGCGCCGGCCTGCTGCATCAACTTGTCCAGCGGCAGGTACAGCAGGTTGGAACCATTGCGGCTGTCAACCATGACCTTGCTGACGTTGCTGTAGACGGACTGCATCGTCTCGAGATAGAGCCGGTCGCGCGTCACGCTTGGCGCCTTCTGGTACTCGGCCAGGACGGAGCGGAAACGCTGCGCGTCACCTTCGGCCTGTGCCACCACGCGCGAACGGTAGCCCTCGGCCTCCTCCTTCAGTCGCGCCGCGTTGCCCTGCGCCTTCGGAATCACGTCGGCTGCATAGGCCTGGCCCTCGTTCTTGAAACGGTCGCGGTCGGCACCGGCCTTCACGGCGTCGTTGAATGCCGCCTGCACCTGCTCAGGCACCTGCACGTTCTGCACATTGACGTTGGCGATGACAACCCCGGCATTCAGGCGGTCGAGTTGCACCTGGATCGACTTGACCAGGTCGGCCGCGATCGCGTCGCGTTGCTCGTAAAGCACTTGGTCGACCTTGCTGCGACCGACGATCTCTCGCACGGCCGATTCGCTGGCCTGCACGACCGCTTCGTCCGGATTTCGATTCTCGAACAGATAGGCCCTCGAGTCCTTCAGGCGGTACTGCACGGTGAAGCGAATGTCGACGATGTTCTCGTCTTCCGTCAGCATCGACGAATCGCGCAGACCCGTGGCCTGGCCGATGGTGTTGCGGCCCACTTCCACTGAGCGCAACTGCGTCACCGCCACCGTTTCATGGGCCTGGAACGGATACGGCCAGCGAAATTGGATGCCGGCGTCGCGCGTTTGCGCGTAGCGTCCGAACGAAGTGACAACGGCCTGCTGGCCTTCCTGCACGATGAACACACCGCTGCCGAGCCAAACCAGCGCTGCCACGCCGGCAATCAGGCCGAGGCCGATCCCCGCGCTCTTCATGTCGGGCTGAAATGACGAACCACCGCCATCGCCGCCGCCACGTTGAGGAGGCTGGCCGCCACCTTTGCCACCGAACAGACCGCCGAGCTTGCGATTGAAGTCGCGCCAGAGCTCATCCAGATCGGGCGGCCCATCGTTGCGGTTGCTGTAGACCAGGCCGCGGTCGCTGCCACTGTGCACGGGACGCGACCGGTTCGGCCGCAGCGCAGCTCTCATCAAGGCCCACGTGGCGCGCCCGAGTTCGTTCAGGCGCAGGCCCAAAGGAGCGGGAACATCGGGCTCGAAGCGTGGGGTCATGCTTGCTTGACTCGGTAGGGGGGTTCGTCGGTTCCTGACGCGCCGGCGCCATCGTTCAATGGAGCCGGCAGCCGCGGATATGGTGGCACAGCGCCGGCGTTCAAGGCGTCGCCGGCAACTTGTTCGGCAATCACGCCACGCAACAAGTCCAGGCCGCGGCCATCACGGGCGCTGACGAACACGCGTGGCGTGCGAATGCCGGGCGCGCGTTCCACGGCATCGCGCATCTCTCGCGGGCGCTGGACTTCGGGCAGCAGATCCAGCTTGTTGAAGACGAGCACCTGCGGGATGCGGTCGGCGCCAATCTCGGCCAGGACGCGCTCGACCTCTTCGATCTGCTCGGCCGCCAGCGGACTCGCGGCGTCGACCACGTGAAGCAGCAGATCGGCGTCGGCCGCCTCTTGCAGCGTGGCGCGGAAGGCCTCGACCAGCTTGTGCGGCAGATCGCGGATGAAGCCCACGGTGTCGGACAACGAAACCTGGCGCCCGGCTTCCTGCAGCCACAACGCTCGAGTGGTGGTGTCCAGCGTCGCAAAGAGCTGGTCCGCAGCGTAGGCGCGGGCCTTGACCAAGGCGTTGAACAAGGTCGACTTGCCGGCATTGGTATAGCCGACCAACGATACGCGGTACGTGCCACTGCGCTCGCGCGCGCGGCGTTGCGTCTGGTGCTGGCGCTTGACCTTTTCCAACCGCGCCTTCACCGTCTTGATGCGCTCGCCGATCATGCGGCGGTCGAGTTCGATCTGCGCTTCGCCGGGACCGCCGCGAATGCCGATGCCGCCCGTCTGGCGCTCCAGATGGCTCCAGCGCCGTACCAGACGCGTCGCCTGGTACTGCAGACGAGCCAATTCGACCTGCAGCTTGCCCTCATGGCTTTGTGCTCGCGCGGCAAAGATATCGAGGATCAGCGCCGTGCGGTCGGCCACTGGCACGCCCAGATGGGCTTCGAGATTGCGCTGCTGCGCGGGCGACAGCGCCTGATCGAAGATCACGCCGCGCGCCTGCTCGGCTTCGACAATCGCCTTGATCTCGTCGGCCTTGCCCGAGCCGACAAACAGCGCTGCATCTGGCGCCTTGCGTCGCGCGATCACGCGTGCGACCGGCTCGTCGCCGCCCGAAATCGCAAGCAGCGCCAGTTCGTCGAGCGTGGCATCGAAAGAGGAGCCCGGGCCGAGGTCAACCCCGACGAGCACCACGCGCGTCGCGCCCGCAGTGCTGGCTTGGCTGGTAACGCCGATGGTAGAAGAGCCCAAGTGCTCGCGCGCTCAGCCGTTGCTCGGCTCAGTGGCTTCCTGGGCATGGAAGTTCACTGCCCGGCCGGGCACCACCGTCGATATCGCGTGCTTGTAGACCATCTGCGTCACGGTGTTGCGCAACAGGACCACGTACTGGTCAAAAGACTCGATCTGACCCTGCAGCTTGATCCCGTTGACCAGGTAGATCGAAACGGGAACGTGCTCCTTGCGCAGCAGATTCAGGAAAGGGTCCTGGAGGAGTTGGCCCTTGTTGCTCACGATATTTGCTCCGTGTTGAAAGTCCGAATGTGCAGCACGTTATCACAGGGTTGCCCCCTATGGCGCCCGCAGTGGCAATCGCTCTAAGTGTCCTTGTCGTCGAAAGGGTTCCGTGAGGTCCTCATTTCGATGCGCAGTGGCGTGCCGACCAGCTTGAAGTGGGCCCGGAAGCGCCCTTCAAGATAACGCTTGTAGGCGTCGGTCACGTGCTCGAGTGAGTTGCCGTGCACCACGACGATCGGCGGGTTCATTCCACCCTGGTGCGCATAGCGCAGCTTTGGCCGGAAGTGCCCTGCCCGCTGGGGCGCCTGGTGTTCGACTGCTTCGTGCAACAGTCGCGTCAGCACCGGCGTGGACATCTTCCGCGTCGCCGAGGCGTGCGCATCTGCAATGGCCTGCCACAGCGGCCCCAGGCCCTGGCGCTTCAAGGCCGAGATATGGATCCGCTCGGCATACTTCAGGAAGGCCAGCCGTGACTCGATCGAACGCTCGAGCATCTGCCGCTGGTAGCTGTCGATCGCGTCCCACTTGTTGATCGCGATCACGACGGCGCGCCCGGCATCGAGAATGTAGCCAGCGATATGCGCATCCTGATCGCTGACGCCCTGCGTTGCATCGAGCAGCAGCACCACGACGTTGGCATCGGCGATTGCCTGCAGCGTCTTGACCACCGAGAACTTCTCGATCGCCTCGAACACGCGACCCTTGCGGCGCAAGCCTGCAGTGTCGATCAGCTCGAACTTCTGGCCCCCGCGCTCGAACGGCACATGGATCGCATCACGCGTCGTGCCAGGAAGGTCAAACGCGATCAACCGCTCCTCGCCGAGCCATGCATTGATCAGCGTGCTCTTGCCGACGTTGGGCCGACCGGCCACGGCCAGTCGGATCGGCCGCGATGGGCCGTCGCCAGGCACCTCGTCTTCACCGTTGTCCGGCGCAAAATCCGCCAGCACGGCCTCGCACAGGCTGCGGATGCCCTGCCCGTGGGCGGCCGAGACCGGATGCGGCTCGCCGATGCCCAGTTCGTGGAACTCGGCCAGATGTGGCGAGTCGCTCATGCCCTCGGCCTTGTTGACGGCGAGGAAGACACGCTTGTTGGCACTGCGCAGGTAGCGCGCGATGTCATGATCCTGGCCCGACACACCGGTGCGCACGTCGGTGACGAAGATCACCGCATCGGCTTCAGCGACCGCCTGCTTGGTCTGCTTTGCCATTTCGGCCACCACCCCGGTCGGCTTGTCGGGTTCGAAACCGCCGGTGTCGATGACGATGAACTCATGCTCGCCGATGTGTGCGTCACCGTAATGGCGATCGCGCGTCAGCCCGGCATGGTCGGCCACGATCGCATCACGGCTCTTCGTCAGGCGGTTGAACAGCGTGCTCTTGCCAACATTGGGCCGGCCGACGATTGCCACCACCGGTTTCATGGACGTGACCGCACCCTATTCGGGGCGGAAAGCAAACAGTCCGCCGTTGCGCGTGACCACCAGGATCGTGTTGCCAGAGCGCACCGGCACCCCCACGACCGGCGAGCCGTCGGTGGCCATGCGCAGCAGGGTCTTGCCGTCTGTGCGGTCAAGAAAATGCACCTGTCCTTCTGCATCGCCGAAGATCACCGTGCGGCCGACCACCAAGGGCCCCGACAGGCCCCGGTGGCGGAGGGCTTCGTTCTGCCACGCCAGGTCGCCATTGTTGGCGCGCCAGGCCGTGATGCGATCACTGGCGTCGGCTCCCACCACCAGTTCGGTGTCGCCACCAACGGCCTGTATGCCACCGACGTTCTTGCTCCACAGCAGCGTGGCGCGTTGCGCGTCAGCGCATCCCACGGCCGATTGAAATGAACGCGCACAAACGACATCGCCCACCCGCAGCAGCGGACCCACCAGGTCGGCCAGACGCTCAACCTCATTGGTGCCACGCGGATTGGCGAGCGGCACCTCCCAGCGCACGGTGCCCCGCAGCGGATCGACCCCGGTCAGTCGCTGGGCCTGGCCTACCAGCAGCGTGTCCTTGAATGCAGCAACCACACCGGGCTGCGCCAAAGTCAGGGCTTCGCCCGGGCGTTGCAAGGTCCACAGCAAACGGCCGTCGAGCGCATCAAAAGCACTGACCACGCGGTCGACACCCATCACGAATACCCGCTCGCCGGCCACCAGCGGCGGCGTCGCAACGCGCGTGGCCAGGCGCGCCCGCCACTTGACGGCGCCGCGTTCGATCGCGACGACCTCGTTGTCGCGCGTGACCACAGCCGCGAATCGGCCATCGCTGCCGACACCGGCATTCAAGCGTGCGCCCGCGTTGGCGCGCCAAAGTTCGCGACCGTCATCGGCGCGCAGCGCCAGCACGTTGCCATCGGCTGCCGCCACCGTGAACTCGCCATCACGAACGGTGACCGCCATGCCGGGCACCGCGCCATCGATTCGGGCACTCCAGACCAATCGGCCTGCAATCTGGGGCGTGATTGCCTCGAGGGGTGTCGGCTTGGGCTTGTCGCTCGAACAGGCAACCAGTGCAAGGCCCGCCGCGCCCAGCACCACGCAGCGCAGCAGCACCTTCACTGGGCAGCTCCGCTCGCTGCAGCGCTTGACGCCGCCGGCGCCACCGCTGGCGCTGCGCCGAGGGCGGTCAACTTGGCATCCAGCAGTCGGCGGTATTCAAGCTTTTCGTCCATGGCCCTGTACGCGACCTCGTAGGCCTTGCGAGCCTCGTCCTTCTTGCCTTGAGCCAGCAACACATCACCACGGCGGTCAGCGACCAGTGCCTCGAAGGCCTTGGCGTTCTTGCCTTGCGCGGCAGCGTCGAGTTGCGCCAGCGCCGACTCATATTGCTTCTTGTCCAACAGCAGCCCCGCCGCGCGCAGGCGCGCGATCGTGCGGTACTCGTCCTCACTTGCATTGTCGGCAGCCCAGGCCAGGGTAGCCAGCGCGGCATCGGCCTGGCCCTTCTCGGCTTGCACTTTGGCCGCCAGCAGGGAGCCCTGCTGGGCGTAGGCGGTGCCCGGAAAGCGCTCCTTCAGGTCAGCGAAGACGCGCGCCGCTCGCTCGACATCGGCAGCCTGGGCGGCCCGGTCGAGCTCGTCGAACATCGCGCTGGCCTTCGCGGCCTGGCTGCGTTGCCACCAGTTCCAGCCGTTCCAGGCGGCGAAGCCGCTGAGCGCGAGGATCAGCGTCCACGTGATCAGGTTGCCGTACTGGTTCCAGAACGCCTT
>Ga0102851_10000971_pt1 | contig 15622 bp, 16 predicted proteins | sample Mud3Dept3metaG_FD_79558 | JGI IMG/M metagenome (GOLD analysis project Ga0102851, IMG submission 79558) | Freshwater wetland microbial communities from Ohio, USA, analyzing the effect of biotic and abiotic controls - Mud 3 Core 4 Depth 3... | ecosystem: Environmental > Aquatic > Freshwater >... | reverse complement strand
GAGCGGGTCGGGTGATGAAGTCAAAGAACTCACCTTGTCCTACATGGCGATCGCCCTGGCTCCATCCTCCCCACTTCGCTAGTCTCACGGCGTGCGGTGGCTCCTCCTCGTCCTGACGCTCGTTGCGGCACAGGTTTCGGACGTGGAGGCCAAGCCCAGTAACCCCGCGTTCCTCGGGATCGGGATGCACGACCTGCAGCCCAACCCGACCACGGGCGGCGCGATCGGACCATGCTTCGTCGACAACGTCACCCGCGGCAGTGGCGCGAAGGCAGCGGGTCTGCAGTCCGGCGATATCCTGGTGTCGATCGACGCCTCGACAGTCGCGAACTGTGACGCCGTCCTTCGGGTCGTGCAGGCCCGCCAGCCGGGCGACGTGGTGAAGATCACCGTGCATCGCTACGGCCGCCCGCTCACGCTCGAGGCGACGCTGGTTTCGCGCGACGAGATCCTGCGCCGGCGCTTCGTCGGTCAGCCGATCGGCGCGACCGATGTGTTCGGCGTCGATGATCAACGCACCTACGATCTCGGATCGCTGCGCGGCAAGACCGCGATCGTCGGCTGGTTCGACGCGCGCCGCTGCGATGGCTGCAACACGGTGTTCACCAAGCTCGCCACCTGGTCGCGCGCCCAGGCGGGGAAGCCCGGGATCCAGCCGATGCCGCTCGCGGTGACCGCGGGCCTCCCGGACCAGAAGGTGAGCTCGCTGTCGTTCGACGTGCCGCTCGCGCTCGCGGATCCCGCCCTCTACGAGGAGTTCACGATCCCCGACACCGAGCGGATCCATTTCATGGTCGTCGACTGCCGCGGCGTCGTCCAGTACGTCGCGCCGGTCGCCCCGAACAGCGACGACACCGACGCCGTGCTCGACGAGCTGTTCGCGGCCGCCGAGCAGGCGTCGCGCCGCACCAGCAAGTCGTCGGCGCGCTAGGCCCCCCGCGTGCCCACGTCGATCCGATCGTTCGGCGGCAAGCGCCCCGTGCTCGGGCGTGGCGTGTTCCTCGCCGAGACGTGCGCGGTGATCGGCGATGTCGAGATCGGCGACGAGACCTCGATCTGGTACGGCACGGTCATCCGCGGCGACGTGATGCCGATCCGGATCGGCGCGCGCACGAGCGTCCAGGACAACACCGTCGTCCACGTCACCGCCGGGCGCTACGGCACGACGATCGGCAACGACTGCACGATCGGCCACGGGGCGATCATCCACGCGTGCACCGTCGAGGACTTCTGCCTGATCGGGATGGGCTCCGTCATCCTCGACGGCGCTCGCATCGGGCGCGGAAGCCTCGTGGGTGCAGGTGCGCTGGTGACGCCCGGGACCGACATCCCCCCCGACAGCCTGGTAATCGGATCACCCGCGAAGGTGAAGCGGCCGATCAACGAGAAAGAGCGGGAGCAGATCGTTTTCGGTGCGGCTCACTATGTCGAGCTGACCCGTCGGTACCTTGCAGAGAGCAGCTGATTCTCGGTACCGTAGATCGTCGTTGAAGCGTCTGCTCACCCAGACGTCTGAACGATGACACGCATGATTCGGCAGGGAGCAGCGGGCGTCTTCTACGCCACGGTAGTCCGCGTGGCCGCGATCATGGCCGTGCTCCTGATCCTGTTCCGGACGCCGCTCGCGCACGCCGATGCGGTCCTCGACCTGATCGATCAGCTCGAGAACGACTCCGCGAAGATCCGCCTGTCGGCGGCGCTCAACCTGACCAAGCTCGGCGACGCGAAGGCGATCCTCCCGCTCGCCAAGGCGCTCACGAACGACGACGACAAGAACGTGCGCAGCGCCGCAGCGGTCGGACTCGGCAAGCTCGTCAACTCGAGCACCAAGGCGAACGTCAAGAAGCTCGCGATGTCGGCGCTCCAGAAGGCGGCGGAGAACGATCCGAGCGAATTCGTCAAGGCGCAGGCCGAGAAGGCGCTCAAGTCGATCGGGGGAACCACGACGACACCGCCGGTGAACACCGGGGGCAGCAGTGGTGGCGGTGCGATCTACGTCAACATCGGGCCGATGTCGTCCAAGACCGGGAACACGACCGCGGACCCGAAACTGCGGGCCCTGATGGTCAAGGTCGCGAGCAAGACGATGGGGCGGTCGGCGAGTCACATGGCCACGACCTGGCCCGGTGGGTCGCTGCCGTCCAAGACGCAGCTCGCCCAGAAACGCACCGACGGGTTCTATCTCGACGGTACACTCAACGAGATCAAGGTCGCGACGAACGGGTCCTCGGCGACAGTTTCCTGTAAAGTCAGCATGTTGCTAGCGAGCTTCCCCGACAAGAGCGTGTTTGGCTTCCTCAGCGGAGGCGCCAAGGTGCAGGGGAGCTCGTCACAGCGCGATATCGACCTGGCGATGGAAGATTGTGTGTCCGCCGTGGTCGAAGACTTGATCGCGAAGAAGATAGTCCCGACGATCTGTACCAAGGCAACCTGCCCGTGACCTCACCCGCGCCCCAGAAGGCCTACAAGCGCAGCTGGAAGAACCTCTTGATCAACAAGAGGTACCAGCTGCAGTTCACGCTGTTCATGGTCGGGCTGTCGACCGTGCTGATGGCCGGCCTCGGGATCTGGGTCATGAAGGTCGCGAACGAGACGACGACCGTCAGCATGGCGAGCGTGCGCGGCACCCCGTGCCCGAAGATCCCGGCGCTGACCGATCCGTCCGACGAGCTGCCGCCCGTCCCGATGAGGCTCCCTGGGGAGGACGAGCCGACGCCGGCACCCGCCGCGGGCAGCGCGGATGCCGCGGGCAGCGCGGATGCCGCGGGCAGCGCGGATGCCGCGGGCAGTGGCAGCGCGCGCAGCGCCGATGCAGGCAGCGCCGCGACCGACGAGGAACCGCCTCGCAAGATCAAGGTCCAGATCGAAGAGAGCACGATGGAGATGACCCCGACGGCGCCCAAGGTGCCAGAGGACTTCGCGAGCAAGGTCGTCGGACACTGGACGTGCGAGATGAAGCTCGCCGGCAAGATCGCGAAGCTCGAGCACGGTCGCGCGCTGATCCTGTGGGTGCTGATCGGAACGGGCCTCCTCCTCGTGATCGGCCTCGCTGTCTACGGCATCAAGATGACGCACAAGGTGGCGGGCCCGCTGTTCAAGGTCAGCCTCTACCTCGCCAAGATGAAGGACGGCCGGTTCGACAAGGTGTGGAACCTGCGCAAGGGCGATCAGCTCGTCGACTTCTACGACCACTTCAAGACCGCACACGCCGGCGTCGTGCAGATGCAGAAGGACGACATCGTGAAGATCAAGGGCGTGATCGCCGCCGCCGAAGCCGCGGGTGCGGGCGAGCACGCGACGGTCGTCGAGCTCCGCGAGCTGCTCGCTCGCAAGGAGAAATCCATTGAGTGATCCGACGGCAGCCACCGGTGGCACGGCTTCGGTCCCGTCGGGTGGGCCGCGTCCGCGCTACAAGCGCAAGCTCTCGAACTACCTGCTCGACAAGAAGCTGCAGCTTCGCTACGTGCTGCTCGTGACGATCCTGTCGGGCATGATCGCCGGCGCGCTCGGCTACCTGATCTATCAGCAGAAGCGCGCGGCCTCGGAGTCGATCGAGAAGGACCTCCAGGCGTTGACCCAGGCGGACTCGAGCCAGGAAGACTTCCAGGAACACGTCGCGAGCGGCCTCCAGTCCGAAGATCGTGCGCTGGTCTACAAGATGGTCGGCGTCGGCATCGGCCTCGTCGTGATCCTCTCGCTCTACCTGTTGATCATGACCCACAAGGTCGCGGGGCCGCTCTACAAGGTATCGATGTACTTCGACCGGATGGCCGTCGGGAGGCTCGGCGTCGTCACACCCTTGCGACAGGGCGACATGCTCCAGGACTTCTATCTGACCTTCCACGAGATGCACGACGCTGTACGAGAACGCGCCAAGCAGGACGCGCAGGCGCTCGAGGATGCGCTCGGCGCACTACGCGACGCGAAGAACCAGGCCGACTACCGCGGCGAGAAGCAGGCCGAGCTCGACGAGGCACTCGCCGAGCTCGACAAGCACCTCGCCGAGCGCAAGAAGCAGCTCGCGTAGCGGCCGTGCGTCGCACGCTCGCGATCGGGCTGGCGCTTGCCGGGGGGCTCCCGGTGCTCGGCGGCACCGCCCGTGCGGCGCCGGTCGAGGTGCCCGTCGGCGCGGTCGCGCCGAAGGGGTTTCCCGGCATGGGGCGCGCGCACCACGCGACGACCTTCCTCTATGCCGGGTACTTCCAGGACTCCGTCGGCGCGAGCGCCGGCGCCGGCGCGAAGATGCTGCAGGCCAACCCCGCGCTGGCCGCCGGTGACGCGCACACGCTTGGCGAGATCGGGGTCAGCTCCGGGGACAGCCAGCAGATCGTCGAGATCGGGTGGCACGTCGACGTCCTGGTCAACAACGACGTGCAGCCCCGCCTGTTCGTCTTCCACTGGGTCGATGGTCAGCCGACTTGCTACAACGGCTGCGGCTTCGTCGAGGTCTCGACGACGCATCGCCCCGGGATGCGCGTCACGCCGGGTGAGAACGCCGACTACGCGATCGAGCTGCGCGGCACCGACTGGTGGCTGTCGTACCAGAACGTCGACCTCGGCTACTTCCCGGGCAGCCTGTGGCCGAACGGGTACACGGCGGCGGGCCACGTGCAGTGGTTCGGCGAGGTGGCCGCCGAGCGCGCCGAGCCGTGCACCGAGATGGGGACCGGCGCGAAGGGCCTCGATCCAGCGGCGGCCCGGATGACGGACCTCTTCCTGATCCGTCCAGGCGGTGCGCGCGAGACCGCGAACGCGGTGGTCGGCACGGTCTCGAACGCCGCATACTACGACCTCGGCCAGACGACGCCGACGAGCTTCTCGTTCGGCGGCCCGGGCGCGCCGTTCGGGTGCTGCACCCCGTCGACGTGCACCGCGCAGGCGGCGGCGTGTGGCGCGGTCCCCGATCCGCTATGCAGCGGCGCGTTGCCCTGCGGCACGTGCGCGACCACCGAGGTCTGCGGCGCCGACTTCCAGTGCGCGCCCGCTCCGCCGCGCCCCGACACGACCGATCCAATCGACGACGGGGGCTGCTGTGGCGCCGGCGAGGGCGCGAGCTCGCTCGGTCCCGCGTTCGGCGTGCTGATCGCGTTGCGACGGCGCCGGTCGCGCGCCCACCTGCGCGAAGCGATCAAGTAACATCGCCGGCGATGGCGTCACAGGCCGCGCTGCTCGAGCTGGGCGACCGCTACTGGGCGCTCGGCCTCCCGGCCGCGGCGAAGAGCGCGCTCGACCGTGCGCTCGCGCAGTCCGACGACGCGACGCCCGCGCTGCGGCTCACCGAGATCGCGCTCTCGCAGGGCGACTCCGCGACCGCGCGGCGCTACGCGACCGAGGCAGCGCGTCGGGCCCCGGGGCCGGTGACGAAGATCCTCCTCGGCCGGGCGCAGGTTGCGGCAGGCGAGCTCGCCGCGGCGCGGATGACGCTCGCGACGGCGCTGGACGCGCCCAAGCTCGCGGCGTGGGATCGTGCGCGCGCGCACCTCGAGCTGTCGCGTGCGGCCGACGCGCAGGGCGACGCGACCGGGGCGGCTGCGCAGGCGGGCGCGGCGTTCGAGGCGGCGGTGACCGCGGCCTCCAACGGCGTCGGACACGAGTCGCTGACCCTGCTCGAGGAGATCAGCGCGGCGCTGGTCACGCACGGCCGCAGCGCCGAGGCCTCGGCGAGCCTCGAGGACGTCAAGGACACGGCGGGCCGGCGGATGTGCGCGGCGGCGCTGCTCTCGGCTCGCCACGCGGCGGGAGATGCCGCGGTCACCGATCGCGCGATCGACGACGAGCTCGCGGCGATCGACGCGAGCCAGCAGAGCGCGGCGATCCAGCTGCGGCGTCTCGAGCGGCGTGCGCGCAAGCACGGCATCGTCGATCACGTCGCGCTCCTCGGCGAGCTCGACGCGCTGATCGAGCTCGCGGCAGGCGAGTCGTTGCCGGCGGTCGATCGCGCGCGGCTGTGGTTCCTGTACGGCTCGCTGTGCGCCGACGAGCTCCCGACGCGCGATCGCGCCGAGGCGGCGTATCGCAAGGGCCTCGCGTTCCAGCCCGGCCACACCGCGGCCGCGTGCCGGCTCGCGCTGCTGATGCTCGACCGAGGTGATCAGGCGGGTGCCCTCGCCGAGATCGAGCGCGCGCTGCGGATCGATGCGAGCCATGGTCTGGCGTGGCGCAACGCGGCGCGGATGCTCGACGCGAAGTCGCCGAGCCTCGGCGTCGTCGTCGGGCGCCTGCTCGACGCGGCGAACCCCGGGGCGGGCAGCGCGGCGGGCGCGGTCGCCCCGCGCCTCGTCACCGCGACGGCCGAGGTCGTGCGCCACGACGTGATCGCCGGCGTCTACGCCCACGGCCATCGCGTCAAGAACCTCCTCGGGATCATCGGCGCCCGCGCGCGCTCCGCGCGCAAGCTCGCTGCCGAAGGCGATCTCCACGATCGGCTCAAGGACCTCGAGTCCGACGTCACGGCGCTGTACGAGGAGTGGGCGACGTACCTGCGGTCGATGCAGGCGCCGACGCCCACGGTCGAGCTCGTGCCGCTGTCACCGCTGCTCCACGAGGTCGTGATGGCCGCCCAGGCGCGCACTCAGCAGGTGCCGATCAGCCTCGAGACCGCCGCCGGGTTGCCGGATGTCCGCGGCGATCGCATGCTGCTGCGGGAGGCGATGCTCAACGTGGTGTCCAATGCCGCCGAGGCCTGCGCCCCCACCGGGGGCGAGGTCGTGGTTCGCGTGCGCGCAGTCCGCGCCCCCGGTGGCAGCGCCGCGCCGCTCGTCGAGATGGTGGTGTCCGACACCGGCCCGGGCATCCCGCGCTCGCACCTTGGCCGGCTGTTCGTACCCGGGTTCACGACCAAGGAGACCGGTTCCGGCGTCGGCCTCGCGATCGCCGAGCGCGTGGTCGCCGCGCACCACGGACGGATCACCGTCGACTCCGAGGAGGGGCGCGGGACGACGATCACGATCACGCTGCCGACCGACAATCGCGGCCTCGCGTCGCTGCCGATGTGGTCCGCCGAGCGAGGGATGCCGTGACGATCGGGACCATCGTCTGCGTCGATGATCAGGCCGAGGTCCGGCGCCTGCTCGGCGACGTGTTCCGCGCGCGCGGCTCCAATGTCGTCGGGTTCGACGACGGCGAGGATGCGATCAAGTGGCTCGGCAGCAACGACGCCGATCTCGCGGTGCTCGATCTCGACCTCGGCCCCGGGCGGCGCAGCGGCATCGAGATCTGCCGCGCGATCCGGATCCGCCTCCCCGAGCTCCCGATCATCATCCTGACCGGTCACGGGACGATCGATGACGCGGTCCAGGCGGTGAAGGCGGGCGCCGTCGACTTTATCACCAAGGATCCCTACCTCGAGGACAAGCTCCAGATCTCCGTCGAGAAGGTCGAGCGGATCCTCCAGCACGCGCTCGATCGGCGCCGGCTCGAGGAGGAGAATCGTGAGCTGCGCGCGACCAACGAGCGGCTGCGCAAGGCGGCGGGCCGGCGCTGGCAGATCGTCGGGGATTCGCAGCCGATGCACTCGGTGATGACGAAGATCGAGAAGGTCGCGCCGCTGCCGCGGCCCGTGCTCGTCCTCGGTCCGCGTGGGACCGGCAAGGAGCTGGTCGCGCGCGCGATCCACACGCTGTCGCCGCGCGCATCGGAGCCGTACATCACGATCAACTGCGCGGCGGTCGCCGAGAGCCTGCTCGAGAGCGAGCTGTTCGGTCACGAGGAGGGCGCGTTCACCGGCGCGACCAAGCAGAAGGAAGGCAAGTTCGAGCTCGCCGACGGCGGGACGCTGTTCCTCGACGAGATCGGGAACATGTCGCTCGAGTTCCAGGCCAAGATCCTGCGCGTCCTCGAGTACCAGCGGTTCGAGCGCGTCGCCGGCAGCGAATCGATCCAGGTCAACGTCCGCGTGATCGCGGCGACCAACGCGGACCTCAAGCAGGCGATGGCGGACGGCAAGTTCCGCGCGGACCTCTACGACCGGCTCGCGTTCGAGGTCATCACGCTGCCGTCGCTCGCGCAGCGGATCGAGGATGTCCCGGTGCTCGCGGCGCACTTCCTCGCGCGGTTCCGTCAGGACGTCGCCGGGATCACGGTCAAGGAGATCAGCGCGGGCGCGCTCGATCGGTTCGCGCAGTACGACTACCCCGGCAACGTCCGCGAGCTGAAGAACATCGTCGAGCGCGCGGCATACATGGCCACCGGCGACGTGCTGACCGAGGCCGATGTCGATGCGGCGCTGCCGCCCGAGGCCCACGGTGCCGCGGCGTCCTCGGGCATGACGTTCGCGGACGATCCGCGCCGCCCGCTCAACGAGCGCGTCGACGCGTTCGAGGAGTGGTTGTGCCGCGATGCGCTCGAGCGGACGAGGTTCAAGCAGAAGGAAGCCGCGGCGCTCCTCGGCCTGACCTACGACCAGTTCCGCCAGCGCTATCGCAAGTACGCACTCGGCAAGGAGTAGGGCTAGACTCCAAGGGCGATGGGCATCTTCTCCAAGATCAAGAACGGCATCTCGAGCAGGGCGAACGCTGCGCTCGACAAGGCGATCGATCCCGAGAAGGAAATCGAGATGGCGATCCTCGAGCTCGAGGAGGGCAAGAAGAAGGCGCTCGCGGAGCTGATCTCGTACAAGGCGACCGCGAAGCAGATGGACAACGACCTCGAGAAGCACAAGGCGAAGGCGACCGAGTGGGAGCGTCGCGCGATGGTCGCGATCAAGGCCGGGGACGACGACGCGGCCAAGCTCGCGCTGCGCGAGAAGAAGGCGTGCGAGGTCGAGTACGCGAAGATCGAGCGCGACAAGCACGAGGCCGCGGGCTACGCGATCCAGCTCAACAAGAGCCGCAAGGAGTTCGAGACCAAGCTCCAGCTCCTCAAGATGCGCAAGGGCACGCTGGCGACGCAGATCGCGGCCGCGCGCTCGGCGGGCGGGGACGCGTTTGGCAACGACAGCTCGGTCTGGGACAAGTTCAAGTCCGCCGAGGATCGGATCGATCAGGAGGTGATCGAATCCGAGGTCGATGCGGCGATGCGGGGTGAGGACGCCGACGCCGCGGCACTCGACGCGAAGATCCTGGCGGCGTCGCGCAAGGACGGTCAGCTCGCGCTGCCCGATGGTCCCGAGGACGCGCTGTCCAAGCTCAAGTCGAAGATGGCCGCGGACCGCGCGGCGAAGCAGAAGGCGCTCGAGGGAGGGAAGGGCGAGCCCACGCCGGAGCCCACGCCCGCCGCCAAGCCCGACGACCCCAAGCCGTGATGTTGACGACCACCGTGGGCCCGGGGGCCGCCGCGACCGCGATCGACGCCGACGAGGCCCTGTCGACGCGGCTGCGCGATCTCGCGCTCGTCGATGTCGACGCGCTGATCGCGGGCGCCCGGGAGCCGGCGGAGCTGGTCGCCGCGTTCGCCGACGATGTCGCCGATGCCCTGCGCGAGGCCCGCGCCCGGATCACGGCCCTCCGCGCTGTCCTCGGCGGGGCCGACCCGCTCAACGTGCTCGATGCCACGATTCGCCAGCGCGCCTCCGATGCCGGGGCCGCGGGGGCGGAGCGGGTGCGGACCCGCCTGGGGGGCCAGGCCGAGGCGGCCCGGTCCCTGGCCCGCCTGTCGGACCTGGCAGGCGGCCTCGTCCCCAAGCTGTTCGAAGCCGATCGACGTCGCTGACCCAAAGCTGGCCGACGTGTTGTTGTCCAAGCTTTGGTCCCTTTATAGTGCCGGTAATGGCTGACGAGGACCCCGACCTCGACCGAGCGCGGCAAGGCGACCGCGATGCGTTCGGTCGCCTCGTGCAGAAGTATCAACGACGCGTGTACTCCGCCGCACTTCATATCCTCGGCAATCACAGCGATGCCGACGACGCCACGCAAGAGGCGTTCGTCCGCGCATACCGCGGGTTGTCGACGTTCGACGGTCGCGCGGACTTCTTCACCTGGCTCTACCGGATCACGATCAACACCGCGCTCAACGCCCTGCGCTCCGACAAGCGCGGCAGCGCCCTGGCCCACAAGAGCAACACCGAGGCCCAGCACGTCGGTGGCCGGCCCGAGGCCCTGGGCCAGGTCGGGTCGAACCCTGCGCAGCAAGCGCAGCAGACCGGCGAGGTCGCCCGCGTCCTGGTCGCCGTCTCGCAGCTCTCCGCGTCCTTGCGCGTGACCCTGGTCCTCGCCACGATCGAGGAGATGCCCCACAAGCAGATCGCCGAGGTCCTCGAGATTCCGGAGGGGACCGTGGCCTGGCGCGTCAACGAGGCGCGCCGCCTGCTGCGACTGAAGCTATCGAGCGACGACTCGAAGGCCGCGACAACTGGTGATGGATCCAAGCCCACCCCCGCGACGGTCAAGTGAAAAATGTCTGATGACCTCGATGAGCTTCTGCGCCGCTCGATGAAAACCCTGGACGACCAGGTTCCGTCGGGTTATTTCGAGGGCCTTCCAACACGGACGCTCGCGCGTCTGGAGGACAGCAGCATGCAGACCGCGGGGACCTCGAGCAGCTCTTCAAATCCGTCTACCGGGGCGATTGTTGCCTCGGCACCTGCGCCCGCAAAAGATCGCGACGAGGACTCGGGGCTCCACGACATCCGCAGCCTCGCGTCGTCGACCAAGCTGCGCCTGTCGTCGCGGCGCTCGACCCAGAACCCGGTCGTCGGTGAGGATGACATCCTCGCGTCGTCGTCCGCGGGCTGGAAGGCCGTCGCTCTCCCGGAGCCGGCGAAGATGGTCTCGCTGCCCGAGCTCGCGGATCTGCCGTCGAAGGCGCAGATCGAGGCGCTCGACAAGGCCGCCCAGAAGAAGGCCAAGGCCAAGAAGGCCGACAAGATCGACGTGGTCGCTGCGCCCGCCGCCGCGATCGACACGTCGACCCCCGCGATCGAGACCCCGGCGATTCCGACGATCGGCTCGCGGATCGCCGCGCAGAAGTCGAGCGGTGGTCGCGGCAAGATGATGGCGCTCGTCGGGCTCGGCCTGGCCGCCGCCGCCGGTGCGACCTTCTTCGTCGTCACCAACAAGGCCGAGACCAAGAGCGAGCTGACCTACGAGTCGAAGGCGAGCGCACCGCTGCCGGAGATGACGGCGAAGCAGTTGCCGCCCCCCGAGCCGGCCGCCGCCGTCGAGGCCGCACCGGTCGTCGCGGCCGTTGCAGCGCCCGTCGAAGAGCCCGCGCCTCCCGAGCCCAAGGACTCCGCGTCTGCCGGCGCGAAGGCCGACAAGCCCGGCAAGGTCCACAAGGTCGAGATCCGCGACACGGTCAACAAGGACACCAAGCCGGTCGAGAAGCCGGTCGCGCCGCCCAAGGAAGAGATCAAGAAGGGCAGCGGCGACGGCGACGGCGAGCCGTCGTTCGATGCGCTCCTCAAGGAAGCCGGCGTCAGCGATCAGAAGAAGGAGAGCAAGCCCAAGCTCGAGAAGAAGTCGCTGTCCGGTGGCGACATCAAGAACGGCATGGGCTCGGTCGCTGGCAAGGCGGCGAAGTGCTACGCGGGCACGCAGGGCACCGCGTCGGTCAAGCTGACCGTCGCGCCGTCGGGCGCGGTCCAGAAGGTCACCGTGACCGGCGTGTTCGCCGGCACCCCGGTGGCCTCGTGTGTGGAGTCGGCCGTGAAGTCGGCGTCGTTCCCGGCGTGGGATGGCGGACCGCAGAGCTTCGGCTACAGCTACCTGCTGGCCGAGTGATCTAGCTCTTCTCGGTTGTCGACGGCCGATCCCCGGTATAGGGTCGCCGCCGGCGTCATGAGGAAGGTTTCGACCGGACGGTTCTTCGAGGATTTCGGCATCGGCCAGCACCTGGTCCATGCGATCCCTCGCACCCTCCACGGCGGCGACATCTCCGCGTACATGGCGCTGACCGGGGACAAGCAGGCGCTGTCCTCGTCGACGGAGCTCGCGCGCTCGCTGGGCTTCCAGCGCGAGGTGATTCCGGATCTACTCGTGTTCCACATCGTGTTCGGCAAGTCGGTGCCGGACATCTCGCACAACGCGACCGCCAACCTCGGCTACGCCGACGTCCGGTTCCTGCGCCCGGTCTATCCCGGTGACACGCTGGTCGCCGAGAGCGAGATCATCGGCCTGCGCGAGGTGTCGAGCGGCGAGGCCGGTGTGGTCTACGTCCGGACGCGAGGCACGAACCAGAAGGGCCAGGAGGTCCTGTCGTTCGTGCGCTGGGTGATGGTCCCCAAGCGCGACAAGGACGCGGCGAAGGGCGTCAACAACGTCCCGCAGCTCCCCGCGATCGTCACCGCGGATCGCCTGCCGGTGCCCGAGTCGATGAACCTGCAGCGATTCCCCGATCTCGCGTGGGCCTTCGGCTCGACCGCGCGGTGGGATGACTACGACGTCGGCGAGCGCCTCGATCACCCCGACGCGATGACGATCGAGGAGGCCGACCACACCCAGGCGACGCGCCTCTACCACAACAGTGCGCAGGTCCACTTCGACGCGAAGGGGATGGCCGAGAACACCAAGGCCGGCAAGCGCCTCGTCTACGGCGGTCACGTGATCAGCGTCGCGATGGCGCTCGCGCAGAACGGCCTCAACACGCAGCTGAAGATCGCTGCGTGGAACGGCGGCGCGCACGTCGCGCCGACGTTCGGTGGTGACACGCTGCGCGCGTTCACGCAGGTCGTCGAGCGCGCCGAGATTCCGACCCGCCGCGACGTCGGCGCGCTGCGCCTCCGGCTGTCGGCGGTCAAGAACGTGTCCGCGAGCGAGCTGCCCCAGGTCCCACCGCTGCTGTCGGGCACCAAGGAGCCGCGGATCGTCCTCGAGCTCGACTTCTGGTCGCTGTTCCCGCGCCGCTAGCCAGCCGGCGTGGCCCGGCGTCGCTCGCGGAGCGCGATCCAGCCCGCGAGGGCGGCGACGAGCACGAGTGCGATCGCGAGGGCCGCGCGCAACGGGGCGCGCGAGGCCGCCTCGACGGTGAACGGCCCGACCTTCGCGAGCGTCGGGCGGATCGCGCCGACCTCGACGAGGATCACCGGACGTGCGATCTCGGGCGCGGTGGCCCGGGTCAGCTCGGTCGCTGCGCGCGTGACGGCCGGACGGTCGGCGCGATCGTCCACGACGATCAGGACGGCTGCGCTGCTCGGCGAGGGCGGGGTGACGGCGAGAGGATCCCGCACGCTGCGGTGGAGCGTGGCGTGGGCGCCGATCGCGCCAGGCAGGGCCGCGAGCTGCGCGGCGAGTCGGTCGGCGTCCTCGCGATCGATCGAGCGCTGATGGTCCGCAGGCCCGTCGACGGTCGGCGCGCACGCGGCCACGCCCAGCAGCGCGAGGACGATCCCCAGCGCGACCCGGGTGCGGCAGCCTCGACGAAACGTGGTGCCCACGTCGCGAACGTAGCATGCTCGTCCCGCGTGAATGCCGTCGCGCACATTGCCGCGCTGATGTCGCCCGAGACCGTGCGCCGGCTCGCGGCGCTGCGCGTGCTCCGGTTCGACGCGGCGCCACCGACGGGGCGCCGCGTGTACGACATCGACGAGGCACGCGCGCGCGTGCTCGAGCGCTGGCGGGGTGATCTGTGCGGGCTGCTCAACGCGATGTCGCGCGCGGAGCTCGGCGAGCTCGCGGACGCGCTGCGGCTCGACCTGGCGACGTCCGTGCGGTCGCCGGTGCTGCGGATCGCCGTGTGGCATCGCAGCGCGGAGCTCGAGCGCTGCGGCATCACCGTCCCCGACGGGCTCCAGCCGCGCCCGATCCTGCTCGGCGGGCACCTCGTGGTGCAGGCCGCACCGCGCGGGCTGGCGCCGGAGAGCCCGAGCTGGCCGCGCCCGCTGCCCGAGGTCGCGCTCGCCGCGCCGCCCGTCGACGAGCCCGAGACCCTCGACGACCTGCTCGCCGCCGCGGATCGGGCGATCGGCGTGCGGCTCGGACCGCGTGGCCGCGACAAGGGAGCGTGGGGCACGCGCGCCGCGCGGTTGCTCGGCATCGTCGAGCGTGGCCTCGACGAGCCGGACTGGCGCGGGGACATCGAGGTCAAGACCGTGCCCGTCGCGCGTGAGGCGAGCGGTCACTGGGGCGTCGTCGAGGATCCCGCGATCGCGATGGTCGGGGAGGAGCGCGGTGGCTCGCCCACCATCGCCAAGCTGCAGCGCACGTTGTGGCTCGCGCGGGCGACCTGTCCGACCTCGGTCGGTCCGCCCGACGCGACGATCGTCTCGTGGTACCTGCTCGACTGGGATCCGGAGGTCGCGCGGCTCGCGCGGCGGTATCTGCACACGCGCCCGAAGGGACCCGCAGGCACGACCGGCCGCGGGCTGTACCTCCACAAGCGGTTCTTCGCGGACGCGGGCCTGCTCGCGTCGCTGAACGGATACCCATGATCGTCGATGAGCTACGGATCGTCGGGTCGACGCAGACGAACGTCGTGATGATCGCCGAGCTGACGCGCGTCGCGCAGCGCGCGCTCAGGAAGCGACCGCCGACCCCACGCAAGGAGGGGCTCGGTCAGCTCGTGATGCCGTTCGATCGCGACCTCGCGTGGGCCGCGGTGACGTACATGCGCACGCCGACCCGCGTGCTGTGGGACATCGTGCGTTCGCGCGCCAAGCGGCTCGAGCCGCTGTACGACGAGGTGCTCGCGGATCTCGCCGAGGATGGCCGCACGCTGTGGAAGGACGGCGACGGCATCTCGGTCGAGTCGCGGCGCGTCGAGGAGTTCGCCGCGGGGGAGCGGCAGGTGGTCGGGACGGTGAAGAACGCGATCATCGATGCGGCGCGCCGCCGTGGTGCGAAGCTCCACGTCGATGCCGAGCGCCCGGCCGCCCGCTGGGTCGTGCGGATCGACGATGCGGGCGACATCGTCGTCTCGATCGATCTCGGCGGTGGCTCGCTGTCGCAGCGCGGCTGGCGGCGTGAGGCCGGCGAAGCCCCCTTGCGCGAGCACCTCGCGGCGGTGCTGCTGATGCTCGCGCGGTTCGATCCACGGACCGACGTGCTCGTCGATCCGATGTGCGGGTCGGGGACCATCCCGATCGAGGCAATCCACGCTGCGCGCGCCGAGCCCAGGCCGACGCCGGCGCTCGCCGCCCTCGGCATCACGCCACCCGATGGTCGTACGCTGGCGCCGCTGTTCCCGGATGCGTCGCCGATCGCGATCGGCTGCGATCTCGATCTCGAGGTGCTCGCCGCGGCGCGCGACAATGCGAAGGCCGCGGGCGTCTCCGCCGAGGTGACGTGGCAGCGCGCCGATGTCGCCACGCTGCGCCCCGAGGTGATCGCCGAGATCGTGCGCGAGCGCGGCCGCGAGAACGCGAAGGGACTTCTGCTGTCGAATCCGCCGTACGGCGAGCGGCTCGCCGAGGCGGATCTCCGCGAGCTCTACCAGGCGCTCGCGCTCACGGTGCGCAAGTTCAAGGGCTGGCGCGCCGGCTTCCTCGTCGCCAACCCGCTCCTCGAGCAGGTGTTCTTCGGGATCATCGGTCCGCCGCGGATCAAGAAGCCGCTCGCGAACGCGAACCTGCGGGCGTACTTCTATCTCTACGACGTTCCCTGACCCGCCGTGAGATCAGTCGCTCTCGTGGGCGGCCCACGCCGAGATCAGCTCGAAGTCGTCGATGATCCGCGAGTGGTAGTGCCCCCAGATGTCGGAGATCATGACCATCGAGCCGCGCGACAGCTGCGGCGTCAGGTAGATCGCGAAG
>Ga0102851_10000969_pt1 | contig 15639 bp, 26 predicted proteins | sample Mud3Dept3metaG_FD_79558 | JGI IMG/M metagenome (GOLD analysis project Ga0102851, IMG submission 79558) | Freshwater wetland microbial communities from Ohio, USA, analyzing the effect of biotic and abiotic controls - Mud 3 Core 4 Depth 3... | ecosystem: Environmental > Aquatic > Freshwater >... | reverse complement strand
TCGTCATCGAAGCGGCCGGCACCGTAATTAAGCTAAAAACAAGCCTGCCGCTTGGCCCTATAAGAATTCGGCACTCTGGCGTTGGCATCCAGATATATTCGGTTACTACATTCCATATAAGCGGCTCAACAACGGTTAGGGTAGTGGCAATTGTCGTATTGTTCGCCTCGCATGTTCCTGCGAATGCTGTGTCAAGAACATCCAATGGAATAGGGGTAACTGCCGATCCTCCGCTGCCGCTGGCTCCAGTAGACCGTGCAACATTAATTCTTAAAAATTCCGTAGTCGTTTTTGTGACCTGACCCACTCTGAATTCGTGTACCATCACAGATGCTGTTGCCGGGGCATTGATTTCAAATAAATCTTGTGCCACAGTAACGGCTACACCCACAAATGAAGCAGAATAAATTCTTGACATGGTTTTCACCTACATTCGTAATAGCGTATTTGTTCTTGGCTTTACAAAGCCAACTAAATCCATTTTAAATGCACCAACAATAAAAACAGATCTTGTTGTATTTGCTGCAACAGCAAAAAAAGTTCCTGTTGTACCAGAGGTTGGTCTAACGACATCCGCAACGCACAGTCCGGTGTCTGCCCCCGTATTAGAACCTCTGTCAAATCTTTCTAAAAAAGTATTGGCTGTAGGCTCTGTGGTAGTGTCCGTTGCGCCCGACGCAACGGTTTCGCCCTCAGCGCAATCAACTCCAGAACAAAGTGAGTTGTCTCCATGAGAGATCATGCAAACTACAAGTTCATAGTTTAAAGCCGTTGTAATGGCAGCTAAAGCCGGTTCCCCAATGGCAGCAAGAGTAGCCGCTCCTCCTGTGTCATAAACGCTGGCTACCAGAGGGTCATTGCCTCTATAACAAAGCACGGTGCCTTGAGCGACATTGCCACCAGTTCTATTAAACTGAAAACCAGGATTAGCCGCTCCACGGATGCAATAATACATCACCCCTGAGGCTATTCCCTGAGTAGCGTCAATATCTCCGCTGGATTGCTGAGTGGCTACCAATTGCCATGCAGCATCATTAGGAGTAAACGCATCTGCTGCTCTGTATGCTATAACAGCAATTAGCAAATCACCCTGAGCAGCTCCTGTCGGAGCATTCAGAGTAATGTTATCGCTACCCGCTTCTACATATGTTGAAACTGATATAAAGTCCCAGGCCATTATATTATCTTCTTCCAGCCTCCAAACTCACCGCCAGATGGTTTTCTTCTATATTCAATTTGGAATTGTTTTCCGGCTATATCTCCGGAGGTGTCTAAAAGAAAACGAACACGTATCTTATTTCCTGGGGCAAGAGTTATATTCGCATTTAAACCAGCATTAAATGTTGATTCATCTTCATCACCATTATCATTGATGAAACGAAATGAGTGCTGACTGATTAACTCAAAATATTCATATGCACCAAGATCCCAAAAGGAACCTTGCTTTGTTGTGCCTATTATATCCTGGGATTGACCCCAATCAATCCCAGCATCAATAGCGGGAGAACCGACCCCAAGTTGATAAGTGCCAATTAAAAGTGGATCAGAAGTTAGTGTATCATCTTCTGTTCCACCAAAAGCCTCAACATGAGTAACAAAACCTGAAAGATTGGTCGTATATGGAGAACCTAATTTTGAAGACCAGAATTTAGCGGCCCCATCGGGATAATAAAGATTGTTGCTAAATGTGAAACCACTGAAATCACCAGAAGTGCTACTTAAATAAAAATGGTAATAAACAGGATTAACACTGATATTATTTTTTACTGTTCCGCCCATGTTATCATCTGTGGTAACTGGAAAACTATAGTAATTAGTGCCGTTACCGGAACAAGTGTTGTTATATACGAAATTGCTTGGATCAATAAATTTCAAAATTATTCCAGGGCCTTCGTTGTCATAAACTAAATTATGATGAATATAGTTTCCGGTGCATTGGTTGGCTGTTCTGTTGGTTGTTTCATATCCGATACCGTATCCGGTGCTATTACCTCTTGCTACCTCCATGTCATGCACTCTGTTGTATCGAATAATATTGTTGTTCATAGATTGCCAGATACTTGAATACATCGTTATGCCTGTGTTGCAGAAAGCCAACTCATTGTATTCGATGATGTGGTTATCTCCACCTTGGACGCCAATAGCATGGGCATCACCAGAGGAAGTCATATGGTGTATGTAGTTATGATCTATAGTAAGATAGTCATTATCATAGGCTTCAATTTGTCCAAATGAATACACTCCACAATCAGCATAAGAAAGGTCACAATAACTGACTCTAATATGATCGTTTGGAACTCCGTATTCGCCCTGTGAATTTCTGATCCTTATTCTGCCGGGATATGTTGCTGTAACATTATTGAGCCAAATATAAGATGATGAAGTATAGATTCCGACTGCCCATTGCAACAAAACGGTTTTAATACCATCTACCTTTCTATAGGTTCCTTCTACAAAAAATTCAAACATAGCCCCTACCGTGGCTGTTTTTCCAGTAATAGTTCCACCGAGGGGTTTCCAATACAGTTTATCTGTAGTGGTATTATTATAAAAATTTCCAGCAATCCAATCTCCATCAGGGTCTTTGCCAGCATCAACCATCATCGAGTAACTGGACATAAAACCGCTGGCAGTTGTCCATTCAGCCAAATGCCAGATATTATCGTTCGAGTAATCTATGCTATATGCTCCATAGGCGTCGGGGCCAGACCAAACAGAACTTTCATATTCAGGTCCAAGAATAATAGCGGAGGTAGAATCATAACCTGCTAATGTAAAATAATTACCTGCCGATCCATCAATAAAAGGGTCCCAACCATTTATCCCACGTATTTCCCCTATCACATACAAAGTATCCCCTGCGGCCATACTGCCTTTTACTACGCCATCATAGGCCCAGGCAGTTGCAACAGAAGTGCCGTCCTTCGCACCGGCACCTGCTTTGCTTACATACCAATTCGTCATATTAAGTCCACGGAAGCGTAATAGCGGTTCTTCTTAAATCAGGATCTCCGGAATCGGTATAGCCAGTACTGAAATCGTGATTTGTAGGATCGACATAGCCTGTGTTCGTGTTGATCAAATCTTCCAGGTTGGATGTTGCGCTTCCGCCTTCCAACGGTATGAAATAATGCAAAGTGGCATTTTGAATATTGTCACCATCATTATTCTCAAAATAATTAAATCCAGTTAATACAATTTCAGAAGTACAGTCTAATCCGATCTTCCCCTCGCCAACATGGTTAGTAATTCTGTTTGCGATTGCGATTAGTGTAGGATATAAACTTGTGTTGGCCACAGCCAGTATACCCTTACTGCCATTTGAATCTGAAACACAATTTAGCGTCAGACATCTACCTTTAAGATTAAAGCCTGTTGCAGTATTGTTATGAGCAATGCAGCCGATGTAAGTGTCTAATAGTCCAGCCGCAGAATTAAATCCATCAATACCATTATCACGACTAACACATAACATTATAAGACTACCTAAAGAAGACACACTAAAGCCGTTACCCAAGCAAGAATATGCAACACACCTAAAGAGAAAAAAGTATTGTGATTCAGTCGTTAAAAAAAACCCATCATTTGAACAAGTATTAGCACAACAATTTATAAAAACCCATCCATAGGCATATGATGTCAAATAATAAAAACCACTTTTACCCGAGCCGCCTGTATTTTTTACTTCAATATTTTCAAGCGATATTAAACCGATATTAGTAGCTACAATTCCGTGTATTCCGGCGCTGTTACAATCAAGAATAAATCGAGTGCCATCAACAGTACCTCCAGAATTACACCCGATAAATTTAATATATCCTCCTTCATTCGTGCCTGAATTTGTGTCAAAATCAACTTGAGCTGCCAGCGTTTGGGTTCCACGACAATAAACTATATCCCCAGCAACCGCTGTATCGGCTGCCGATTGAAAAGAAGTCCATGCGTTTGTCCAACTTGTGCCGTCATTAGTTCCACCGGCAGCAGGATCAACGTATCGTACAGTCATTGTGAATCTCCAAACCGAAAAAAAAGAAGCAATACAAGTGATACAGGCACCTGTATTGCCCCTTAATCTCTGTCCCTTTAAATCAAGTGGCCACTCAACTTAAAGGTTAGCCAAAGTTTATTTGTTAACTCAGTCTAAATTCAATAATAAAACTTCAGCTTTATTATTTTCCATAATACAATACGCCACATAGCCATCTTCAATAGCTTGCAATGCCTCTTTCGCAGAGTAACAGTATTTTGGTTCTCGAACCTTATTTATTTCTAATTCTATTTTGTTTTCCATTAGTTCCTCTTTAAAATTTTATTTATTCGCTGAAATTGTTACTCCAAACAATGTCTTTGATTCAAAACAAAAGTTTAAATACTCGTTCCACGTTTTGAAAGGTTCTGGCGGAGGTCCGTCAAAATTACACTTGATAGCCTTGCCCGTTTCTTTAGCATTAATTGCCCAAACATGGTTAGCATCATTGTGAAATGAACACAGATAGAATGATGGAGATTCGTTTCTTTCTAAGTTCAAATCTGCCATTTCAACTCCTAACTTTTTATATTTCTCTGTTTCTTATTTTGTGGCCAACGCCTATTAAAATCGGATTGAAAAACCGAATTCTCCAAAGTTCGAATGACATTGTGGTTCTCTTCCATAATGTCTTTATAATTAGTACTGCGCTCTTGCGCCAGGAGAAAATATCTCATGACCAAAAGTTCGCATACTTCATGAAAAGCAGAGCGCCTAAGATTTTTGGCATCAGGGCGAATGTCCCAAGCTTTCGCCAGCCCAATCAATACCAAACGATCCTCTAAATCTTCTGCGCCAACCCAAGCTCTGGATGAATCATCCGCTACAAAGACGTAGTTAATTTCCCAGCCAATAAGCCCAAAAAATTTGATCCAATATTTGCACTCGTCAACAAATATATCGAAATGCCTATTTGTAAGTTGATACGCAGAACCAAGTGCGCCTTCGTAATTTGGCCCATTAATCTTCTTCTTCGGATAATCCCGAAGCAAGTGCTTTCTGGCCGACATGAACTGCCTCGCTACTCAATCGAACAGCTGTGCCTTGACCTGCCGATTTGAGCTGTTTAGCCGGTGTATCTCCAATATTAATCTGGAACACAATTTGATCACCCAAGTTATTAGCCACAGTCATCGCCTTCAGCTTGGGATAGCAAAAACCGGCCATACGAGTTAAGATGTTGATATTCTCGCCCCTGACTTCCTTAAAAAAATCACGTTCACCCTCAGTCAAAATTGTTTCCAATGGAGGAGTAGGCTGGCCCTTGGCCTCGGCTTCAGCATAGGCTCTTTCCACCTTTCCAAAAAATTTGACAATAAGGCGCTTGTTACGCTTGAAGAGTTTTAAATACTCACCAACCATATCAAAGTTTCGAGCCTTGAGCTGAGCTAAGAATTCCTTGGAATCCTTATTTCTACTTCCAGGTGTACGCATACCCCCACAATCCTTGACCGATCAAAACTTGCCACAAAATAATATCTTCGCTTGTTATGTTTTTCTGCACATACGTTGTTACATACCGGGGGAGTGAACCGGTCTGCAGATATTCATTGAAGTCACATGCTGCCTTGCTATTCAGGAAGCAGCATGCATCTGCGGCCAGCTCAAACACCCGGTGAGCCGAAATGTTCATTTTCAGACATAGCGCCTGCAACTGAAATTCAGAATCAAGTGCCATATTAGGTGGACGAAAAGGTGACCGCCCCGATATTGACCAAGATCAGCCAACGGGTCACGCTCTGAGCAATCAACACCAAACCATCACCAGTATCGGCAAAGGTCGCTGTGTTATTAGTTCCATCGAATGTACATCCGGCTCCGCACTTCACGGTAACATCAGCCGTACTATCAGTACACCAAACAACTGCCACCTGCCCGGCTGCGGCAGGAGTAAAGGTGGTCAGATCAATACCAGTGCCAAGTAAAAATAAACTCTTGGTCATATCGGCAATACCGTCAACAGACGGAGTGGACACACCGAGTGTCATTCTTCCGCCGACAACACTGCCGGACACATCACCGGTCAAATTTCCAGTGACATTACCTGTTAAAGATGCTGTTAGGGCAGTTAAGGAATCAAACTTATCGATCAGATCAGCCAGGGCATGCTTCAGGTTTTCATCGTTGGTAATGGCCATGTTGATCCGGCTAAGTAAACCCTGTCGATCAGCAGCTGCAAACAATCCCATTTTTATCGCTCCTAAAAGAAGGGGAGGAGAAATGAGATCTTCCCCTCCCCATCTTAAGATGGTTCACAAACCAGGTTAGTTTCTGTCAACCAGATCCCTATCGGGGAACACCGGCCCGACAAGCTGAGTAAAAGTGCCAACCGTTGTCAGCACAGTCGTGCCAAAAACATGTGCTCCGGAGGTAGGAACTACCGAAATATAGCCAACCGCAATGTACCTCTCAGGATCGTAGGGCGGGATCACAAGCGCCGTGGTAGCCGCCTCGGTCCCAATGGTGTAGGCAATGAAAGCCCGAAGGGTTCCATCGGCCAGGGCGCAGACCAGATAATGAGCCTGTTTGTCCTGAGCCACGCTATTCCCAACAGCAGCAACCGCCCAATTGTCGAGCTTCTTCCAGTAGGTTCTCCAGTTAGCACCGATTTCAGGTTGATCTGCAGCAGCCGATGTGTGAGCCAAAATGCAAACGTAATGCTGTCCAGAAGGAGCAACCACCTCAGACAATATCCCGCCAGTGGTGTAAGCAGTGGCAGTAACCCAATCAGCATAGGGCAATTCTGCCGAAACATCGTAGGCCGCATCTGCCGCAAGAGCAGCAATGTTGACCCCATTCAGAATAGCGGCTGCGCCACCTGTGGTCTGAATATCCTGAGCCGTGGCATCGATTGCCAAAGCCTGGGTCGCCAGGTTCTGTGTCATGAGATAGGAAGCGAACTGCCGATGAACATTGTAACTAAACTTTTTGATCCATTTGTTGATAACACCCATTTTACTTATCCTTTTTTACCGACCAGAACCGGCAGGAGTCGGCACTTATATTTTCTGTTACCCCAAAGCAGCCGGTTGTCCAAATGGGCAACAGCGCAACCCCAAAAGGGAGTTACTCTTTTTTCCCGATCTTCGTGCTCGTAAATGCCCGAAGGATCAAGTTGCCAATGACCAGCACAGCTGCCAACGCTGCGTCTACAGCATCCAAAGCAGCATTGACATCCACATCAGACGGAAGGACTGATTCGGGAGCCAGAATCCGAAGAGCTGCCAAAGCCGCCATGATCACGTTAAATACAATCGTTTTATAACCTTTCATGATTTACCTCCAGTACTACTGAACGAGATAGTCAGGCAACCCCAAATCAGCACCAAGGTCTTTTCCATCAGTGCCTGCTTTCTTGTAAGGGCTCAACGCTGATAAGCGAAAGTCACCTGCTAAAACATTTGAAAATGCTACCGCTGAAATATCGGTAGGAAAATAATTGCCGGTGGGATGGCTGCTTGCAGAACCACCAATGATGGCGTTGTTGGTGAATCGCCAGTTTGTATAAAAGGTGTTTAAAGTAGTATTGGCATTAGCTGTACCAGTTCCAATAAAGCCATATGTTCCATGAACGACTATGTTGTTTTGAAACACAAATCGATCTGCTTTGGTGAAGTTTTCTGACATCCCATAGCCTGTGCCACAGATACCGATATTATGATCAATGGTGACATCCACAGGCCCGGCTATAATCTGAAATAATCTGCTACCAGAGCCGCCAAGACCGGTTGTATGAATCACGTTGTTTTGAATCAATATCCGAGCTGTTCTTTGACTTGGATAAATATTGTCTGTTCCAAGTATATTGATACCCTGAGCCACGTTAACAAATCTGTTCAGCCTGATAGTAATATCCTGTGTTGCAGACCACGGAGCCTTGCTATTCTGATTACGTGGGGTGATTAACAATGAAAATCCATTTTGCGCTGCCGGCCAGTGGTTTTCGAATCGATTCTTTTCAACCAATACTCTCCGAGCGTTCTTAAATTCAAGAAGGTTTTTCACAGTCCACTTCAATCCCATCCAGGACAAAGGCTTAAAAAAATGATTCAGACGGATTTCTATATCAGAGGGTACACAGTTTGGTATTTGGGGATCAGCTCCCCCGAACATTACATTCTCACCTGCGGCCTCAATAAAGTTGTTTACTATCTTAATTGGGCCAGGTGTGTTGTACGCCCAAAGTGCTTGACTATCAGCACCCACTTCTTTAAAATCGGAAACATGCGAATCAATAACCGCAATTCGAATACCATCCATTGCAATACCTCGGCGTCCTCCTTGGGTTGGATCTCCGTGGATGTAACATCTGTCGAAAATTATATCACTTGGAAGGGTTGCAATGGATGTGTCGTTCTCGCCAATGCTTATCAAGTTGTAAACAAAATTATTAGCAACTGGTGCGAACTCTATGCCGATAAAGCGATAGTTATGAGCGTTTTCAGCAGTCTCGATGGCAGACCCGCCACCGGCTGCTACCGTAATTTTCGGCATATTGCCTGCATCCAAAATACTGGCCCGAGTACCAGGCGGTGGCAAGTTGCTGCTTGCACTTGATTGAATATGTATCCAGCCTGACCCAAAGATCTTGTTCGGTAGAATAAATGGGCCAGTAAAGGTTGCCCCAGCCTGCAATATGATTGTGTCACCTAATTGCGCACTATCCAGCGCATCCTGAAAACTATCTCCTGCGTTTACCAGAATAGTATTACCTATCTGGTAATCCGTGTTAATATAAATTTGTGGAAGAGCTGGTTGATTCATGCCCATATTAGCCCCTTGAATCCTTGCTCGGGAGGAACGTCCAAAACATGTCCCTCAAATCTTTCACAACTCCCAGCATGTACTGAAGGCTTGCTTGATCCAGAGTGATGTCGCCAGCGCCTGCTTGGTACAACGGGGCCAGCCGGCGATTCACCAGGGCCAGAGCTGCAGGGTTGATCTGATAACCCGAGAGCAATTCCTGAATGATCTTGTTAAATGTGACGTTGCCAGATGGAGCTTCCATCTTGAGAACCACGCTATTCAGAATCCCGTACACCTCTTCGGCAGTGAGCAGATTAGCTGCCACCGGCAAAAGAGTTGCATCCGTCAGATACTCCTTCAACGCTTCTGGCGTGGTCTGTAAATAATCAGTCACCTTGCACAGGACTGCACCGGGGTTAGCTGGGCAGAACTGAGCTGCAGGCGGCTTGTAAATCTGGTCCAGAGTTGCGCAGCCCATCAGGGCCAAGATGAATGCCAAACAAATTGCAATAAACATACTTTTCATGCCATACCCTCCAAGTGGGAACTTATGTTATTGGGCGAAACAATCACGCCCATACGAGATGTCTTTTGATAGTTCAATATCGTGGCGGGGAGGCAAGTGCCCAGCTACCGGCACTGTTTATGGCACATGTATGCCGTATGCCGCCTCGACCCACCACCTGGGATTAGCCGTCCCGTGGATCTACCCTTTTGCCAATGGCATTTTCAACCAACAGAGCTTCCTTTTCTCGCCGGACAAGCAATCCCTTCATGCCCGAAGGCCAAAGGCGTTTCATTTTCCTCAGAGAGTCAGCAATGCCCTGCAGATCCTTGTCCTGAACCAGCCGATAGATATCGCACATCTCGGTGCGAGTGGGGCCTTCGAAGGAAGTGCCCCGATTGTAGACCAGGGAAACGAGAGCGCCACGAACATCCATGTGAAGTTTCTCGATACCGGGGAAAGCTGCCTCGGTCATACGAATGTACTTCGGCAAGGACTTATCTTCGAACACCTCTCGGGCTGCATGCTTGTTGATCGCAATCGGCCTCATGGTGTAGGCTATCTTCCTGGCTGCTTCACCACGTAGACCACATGCCTGCTTAAGCTTGTGAAGGAATAGCGGGGCTATCCTTCCTGCCCAATCGTGTAAAAACTCCTCCTCGCTGACATAGCCCAGGTCATAGCCGTAGCCGATGGTGACACCGGAGTTCCCACCGGGCCAACGACCGGCACTGTTCATCCCTTCGAATTCGAGTATGAGATCTTTTGAAATTTGAGAGATGTTCATCATAGGTGAATCAAAGTTTTCTTTGATGAGAAAAACTTTTCTAAATCCTAACAAAAGCCAACCCACCGACATCAGGGTACGGTCCACCCTGGCGATTCTGTGGTTCCACTCGGGACCAGCACAGGGACACGGGGAAAACATCACAGGTCTGTTCGTGGTCCCTCTGGTGGGCGTAGCAGTATGGTCCTGGGTTGTAGGAGGACAATGTTTTATTGCACCGGCGGCATCTTGGTTTAAAAAAAAGTTTGTCTGCCATCATAGACCTCTCTGGTCTAAAACTATTATATGCACCCCTGCATGGTTTGGCAAGTAGTTTTTTTTTTAATTAGCCAAGCTATTCTGTACCACAAAGTGGCATAGATCTTTGAGCCAAGCTATTCGGCTACCACAACGTGACACTAATGCGCCGGGTTCGAGCCTGGATCTTTTTTGCAGGATTGGCAGCTCCGCTGCCCTATGCGGCCGAAGGAGTTTTTAGACTTAGCAAGTGATGAGTACTATCCTTGAGGAGTATTATCCTTAGGAGATCCCTTTAGGGATCTACCAGGTAATACCAGGAGTATTATCTACCAGGAAGGATACCATTCTTGTATTAATATACCATTCTTGTATTAATTATATATAAGGGATTAGCCCGGCCGATGTCGGAAGGAGCCGAAAGTGCCGGGAGAGCACGAAGGCGACTGACAGGCAATCGGGCGGGGCTAATTACCAAAAACCAGCCTACCAGTTCGCCAGGTCACGGACTTGCCGTGTGCGCATGATTTCTCTTCTCAGTTCTATTCCAGTATAGCGTGGCATAATCCAGTCTGCTCAGTTAGGCTCAGTTAGTAAGCTATTTTTACCCCTGTACCCCCCTATGGGCGGAACAATGTGGTACTTCCCAAGTAATTGATTTTATTATTTTTTTAAAAATTCGATCTTTTTAAGTTTACATAATATCTCAGCCTTGAGGCTCTCAGCTCGTTTCCCCTGTTTTTTCTTGTTATTTCAAAGAGATAGAAGTGCGCTTTACTACCATTCGTTTTTTCTAATAAATTCAAATAGATAGAAATAAGTTCTATTCCAGTATAATCAGTTCGGTCCGGTTAGGATACATTTGCTTCCAGCAGAATTCTCTCCCGGTCGTGCATGCAAACTACCCTATTTGATGCCGCCCGAGTGCGGGACCCCTGGTCCCTCGGCCGGCACCCGGCACCCCTCCCCGCCCCCAGGTGCTGTGCATCGGCCTGGATCTCATGGCTGCAGCGGGCTCAATGTATAAGTGAAACAAATGCTGCATACATGCTTTGTGCTATGAATTCAAAGAGATAGAGCACTGGAGGCTATGTCGGTGTTAACGTAGTGATAACAGATAGCCTCTGGACGATCCCTCCAGGTGGGTCTGTACAGAGCTGTGACAGGCGCTGTGACAGGCATTGATAACGATTATCACTGGATAATGATTATCAATATCCGCTCTAAGTATGCGAGATCATTATCTATCCGAATAGCACGGCTTGTTCATACATCGTATCACCATTGTGATAACAATGTAGCAGACTTGATACAGATACGGAATAGCGTGGTTTCCTTCCTTAACTGTCCTCTGGATGTGGACACTTTAACACCCAAATATGTAAAGAAAGCTGACACCTGGCTTTACAATGTGTAAAGAAACCTGACACTTTCAGCCTTGGTTTACTATCTTGAACCATCAAAAGCCATGCTATCCCTAAGCAGCTAAGCTGCTGCCGCTGTTTGTAAAACAGCTACATACTTAGCCGTGTTTTACCACACCACAGCCCTGATGGTTCAATTTTTTGAACTTCTGTCCCTATGGCTAAGCAATTGATTGTTGGAGCTATTCCTGTCTCGGGCTGTTTTGTGGTTCAAGAATTTGAACAAAGTGGGATGATGCAGCCATGCATGAAATGTTCCCGTGGGAAGGTCTAACCATGTGATATCATTCACACCAACCATGCAGCCCTGCATACTGGCACGGGACTTGCTACATGTAGGCTGAGCACCGACTCTGTAAACGGACAGGGGCCAGCCTGGAGCCAGAAATCCAGAGCTTGATGCAGCCAGTCGATTAGAAAGGTGGCTGCAACAAATCGATAGGGCCAGGATCAGGCAATCAGCCAGGATCTTAATAGCTGGACGGCTGAAAGTAGCATCCCGCCTGCAGGTGGAGACATCGGACATCAAGTGCCGGTGGCTGCAGTGGGGTGTGAGAGTAAGGCCAGCAATAAGAGAATGGCGAGAGGCTTAACGCCCGGCGAAGCTGACGGCTGAAATAGCTGGTGACGGCTGAATCGAGAGTGGACGGCTGAAGGTACTTAGAGAGTAAGGCCACTCGCAAGTAAGGCATCAGCGCAAGTAAGGCAGCTACAAAGGGTGTGGGACGAATACCTGGGAGTGATCAGACGCCGAATATCCATAGTAGGGCTGATATCGTTCAGGTGTAAGTAAGTGATCCGAACAAAAGGCAACCCTTAAGAAGGGTCCGTCCTATCAGTCAAGCGGTTTTCTTCCTTTTCTTGGTGGTATGTCAGAAATCACCTTGCTGGTGATTAGTGAGATATCATCAAGAACTAACAAAAAGAGAGGTGAGTCATGATCAACCCAAAGGTGTTCAATTACAGATATAGACGCACGGCGAAGACCTGGAAGGATGCAGACCTGCTGGTGCAAGAGCTGACCCCTTCGGATCGAAGGAAGCTGCACTATGCGCTGTCCGTTGTTGAGGAATTCATGGGCTTGGACATGCGCCAGGAATTCTACAAAACGATTCTGAAACACTCAACGGTGTGAGGTGCAAAATGAGCAAGATTTATTGTGTCGAGATCACCGGGACCTTATCGGCAGGGGTGCCAATAGTGGTGGCCGATGCTGAAAGACACGGCATGACTGCATATCGTTATGATTATGCGTGGCATCGCTTCACGGCTGAATTCACTAATCCTACGGACTGCCTGCACTTCAACGATTTTGTGGTTGAGAATTATATCTTTGCATCGGTTGGAATGTATCACATCAAAAGAAGGTTTGGTGGCCTGCAGCTCAGGGTTCCGAATAGCTTGACCGTGCTGTGCAAACTCTGTGGTGAAAATGCCAAAGCTTCATCGGCGCATACTCACAGTGGTGGCCATGTTTGCGAGAACTGCTGGGACGAGCGTTTGAGAATCACTGAATAGCTTGGCCTGAAAGAATCCAGAGGTGATTTATGAAATGCATGGTTTGTGGTGGCCAGTGTGAACACCTGGGAAGGTTAGGATCATTGGATCATTTCAGGTGCCGTCAGTGTGGGATGATTCAAAATCGCCGGAACAAGAAGGAAGATAAAAAAAGAGAAGAGAGGTGACATATGAATCCGGATGTTGTCAGACATTGCACCAAACGCAATGTGAGATATCAGAAGAAAAGAGTCAGGAAGGTTGAGCCCTGGCTGAACTTGGCCTATGACGAATACGATCATTTTGCCAGTGTAATAGACATGCTGGCAGACTTGATGCACTACTGTGAAGTAAACAAGATGGACTATTCCGAAGCTGAGAGGATAGCCGAGGAACACTACCTCTACGAGAGGGAGAAGGGAGATGGTAAATGAAATTCTCAGAGCTGAATAACGGGGATCGGTTCAAGGTGCTGGTCCCGTTTCCAACTCTGACCAAGCAGGGCTGCTATGGTCGCACCGATGATGGTTACAAGTATCGTATCGATGATGATCGAGAAGTTAAAAAATGCTGAAAGGGGATTTAAAATGGACAGATGGGAAGGTTACAAAACTGATAGAGATCTTGCTCTTAGGGATGTCATGGCTGGCAAACTTTTGAACTTAGCCTGTCGGATAATGTGCAGGCAAGGCCGACTTCCTGATTGGATGCTGCAGAGAACTTACGAAATTCAGCAGCAGTACAAGTGGGGCAAGTTCAGAGAGGTTTAGACAGTGCTGATTGAACTTGGCCCTGCATTTGCAGGCAGGGCCAATTTGAGTTTGCACTGATTTATCAAAGAGAGGTGCCTTATGTTTAATCTTATGCCACATGATTTTTTCCTGTTGCTGGTGTTAGCATCTGGATGGGTAGAGGTAGAGCTGCTGTTGGTTTTAGCTGAACTGAATCAATGGAGGAGGCAATATGTCTAATTTGCTATTCACCAAAAATATGCCATTGGATCAGCAGGCCAGAGTCTATTATGAGCGGAACGGCTATGAAGCGCTTCGAAGGCATGCATTAGTGGCGCTTAGGATGGAGTCCAAGCCAAGGTGCCGCATGTGCTTTTGCTGCGCTTGCGCTGACCTGTTGTTGGAACTGGACATTCAGAAGGCCAAGGAGGTGAACAGTGTACAAAATTTATAACACGGTGTGGGAACTTATCATGGCTGCGGCTCTGTTTCTGGCAGTGTATCACCTTCATAAGGATTGGTTCTTGGTTCAGGAAATTATCAACAGTCTGTTTTATTAAGAGAGGTGAGCTGTGAAAAAGATTAAAATTAAGATTAATTGGGTATTTCTTATTCTGAATAGCAAGGCCGAAATCCAAGTCTCCGTGCTGGGATTGATCTTCCATTCGGTTGTCTTTCGAGTGGTCCCTCTCCCTGATGACAGGTGGGAGATTGCTGTTAAAAAGGGTGATGAACAACCCCTAAGATTATCTGTGCCGATTCAGTATTACGGCCAGGAGCAGGAGGTCACATACTATGAAGAACAAGCTTGAAGCGATAAACAAGGACAATGTGGTGGACGCCATCATTGCGTTCGAAACAGGTGATATCAGATCTGAGCAACAGATAATTTCCCTGTTCAAATATCTGAAAGCATCGGGCATGCTTTCCTCGCTGCAGGGTTTCTACGGCCGAATGTATGCAGACCTGCAGAGTCAGGGACTGTTGTAATCCGGAGGTGATTTATGGATTGGGATCTTGAAGATCTTGAGCCATTGGTCTTCACAACCTCAGATCCGGCGTTAGTTGACATGAGAGGCGAGAGTGATCAATTGCACCCGTGCAATGCAGCTAATTGCCACCGTGATCAGGCCCGGTGTGTGGGCTATGAAAAGGTAAGGGGATCTGACAGGTGCTTGCATTTGAGATGTGAAGAGTTTTGCTTGCGTTAGAAGGAGGTGCTTATGCGTAGGGGATATCAAGATTGGATGCTGTATGAGGATGGGGTGCATTATACCTTCGATCCCGAAACAGCCATGTCTGAGGGCTTTCATCAATTTACTTATGAGTCAAGACATACAACTACTGGCACTGTGTTTGTCAAACATGTTTATTGCCAAAGCTATGAGCAAGCAGCACGGCTGGTGAACCATTGGAATAGGGGCTTCACAGGGCATTCAGGTTGGTTTTATCACCTTAAGCCATAGGGAGGTATTTTATGAGCAGCAAACTGGATCATAGGCATGAAGAGGAAATGGTCGAGCTGAAGAAACTGCAGGCCCGAAGAACCAAAGCCAGTGTTAAGAGAAGGTTCAAAGTGCAGGAGGATATTGACCGGTTCTTCCTGGGCAAGGGGGAAAGGCGAAAGTAAAAAATGTTGCTAACAGAAATAACCATTCGAATCAGCGGTGATGGGCCAGAGGATG
>Ga0102851_10000968_pt1 | contig 15640 bp, 12 predicted proteins | sample Mud3Dept3metaG_FD_79558 | JGI IMG/M metagenome (GOLD analysis project Ga0102851, IMG submission 79558) | Freshwater wetland microbial communities from Ohio, USA, analyzing the effect of biotic and abiotic controls - Mud 3 Core 4 Depth 3... | ecosystem: Environmental > Aquatic > Freshwater >... | reverse complement strand
GGGTATTGGGGCGATGTACGAATACGGTTTGTCCCTTCAAATTCCGGAGTTTCGCGGATCCCTTCACCCTGATAGTTAAGGCTGATAACGTCCATTACTGCTGGAAATGACATATCAGGCTTAGCCCAGTTCATCGCACTGGTTGTGGGACGGGTGGGATCTTCATCCCTGATAATATCGTATAGTTCCCTGGCCAATGCTGTGCCTTCCTCTCCGGTATACTGCTCACCGACCTCATTGCCAAAGCTCCACATAATAACGGAGGGATTGTTTCTGTCACGGCGGACAAGTGCCCGTAAATCCTGTTCATGCCATTCAGGAAAAATGAGGTGAAAATCAAGCGGTGTCTTTCTCCGTACCCATACATCGAATGCTTCATCTATCACAAGAAATCCCATCCGGTCTGTCAATTGCAATAATTCCGGAGCAGGTGGATTATGGGACATGCGGATAGCGTTGCAGCCCATATCACGAAGAATCTCAAGCTGCCGCTCGGCAGCACGGGTGTTGAATGCAGCACCAAGGGCTCCGAGGTCATGGTGCTGGTTAACACCTTTGATCTTAATCAGCTCCCCGTTGATATACACGCCGGAATCAGGATCGAAACGCAGTGAACGGATACCAAAGGGAGTTTCGTATTGATCAATCGGTTTGTTATCCTGCCACAGGGTGGTGACAGCAATATAGCGGTGAGGAATTTGTGTTGGCGGAGGACCCCATAACCTGGGATTTTTAAGAATGGTATATTCTTCTACAGTTACTTTTTCCCCTGCTCCGACCAGCGTTTTATCAGGCTTGATAGTAACTACAGCCTTACCAGTTTTGTTATTATTTGAGTCCAGGATAAAGATCTTCGTAACTGCTTTAATAATAGCATCGTTCCTGGAATCATTGGCAATTGTGACTGCCATGTTGATCGAGGCTGAAGCCCCGGAAATATCGCGGGTGGTTATAAAAGTGCCCCACTGGCTGACATGGACACGGTTAGTCCTGGTTAACCATACATTACGGTAAATCCCGCCACCGGGATACCATCGTGAAGAACCGGGCGGATTATCCAGACGGATCGCAAGCTGGTTTTCTCCATCCGGTACAACAAATGGGGTAAGATCCAGACACCATGATGTGTAGCCAGAGGGCCAGCCTCCTGCCAGGTTGCCGTTTAACCAGACCATTGCATAAGACATTGCACCATCCACTTCCAGAAAGATGGATTTGCCGGCATCCGATCCGGGAATCTCCAGCTTCCTGCGATACCAGGCCACTCCGGGACTGGGCAATCGTCCCATACTGCCGCCCACTTCAGCATCCTGTCCCTTAAGAAAAGGGCCTTCTATTGCCCAGTCGTGCGGTAGATCCACAATCTTCCATGAATTATCATCGAAATCGCTTCTGACAAACGGGAAATCACTCCCCGGATTTCCTTCAGGCCGAATATGGTGCTTACCGGGGTCTTTAATAAAGTCATTACCCGAAGGTAAAATCCATGGTTTGAGCACTCTTCCGGTTGCTTTAACATCCATTGCCCCGGTTGGTCTGGAATCGGCCGGCCTGTCATACATGTAACCCCTGACCTCCGGACGGACATCATAGATCAGATCGTCAGCTTCTGAATCATACCTGAAGAAGCGCCAATCTTCATTAATCGAAACACGCTCCCGGGTGACGCTGTTGATAGCCTCCGGACGATCTTGTCTGATTGACATACATGCAGAAAGGATGAGACATCCTAACGATGCAAACAGCATTCTCGTAAGGAAGCTGAAGAAATTACAATATTTAAATATTTTCATTTGGACCTCTTTTTATACCAGAAAAAATACTCCTTCTGCCTCTTCTTTTCCGCCGTTGTTCTTGCCACAAAGACCTTCTTTCCGGTCCGGGGATCGAAACCTGTATAATAGATAAGTGTTGAGAGGGTCATTGGAGTTGGAGTAAAATCCTGAACCTGCTCCGGCCTGATGCCAAGATTACGGACCTGATCTGCAAGCTCTTCCATATCCTTAGTGGTGCACCCCGGATGTGAAGATATGAAATATGGTATGATCTCATAGTTCAATCCTTCCCGTGCCGTAACAGCATCGAACCGTTTCTTAAGTCTTACGAATAATTCAAAAGGAACCTTTCGCATCAGGCTGAGAACTCTCGGAGAGGTGTGCTCAGGTGCTACCTTAAGCCTGCCCGAAACGTGGTTTTTTATAAGCTCCTCAAGATATTCATTCTCCTCCCTGCCTGCATTCCTGTTCCATTCAGGAAATAACAGATCATATCGCACTCCGCTACCGACAAATGCTTTCTTTATACCATCCAGATGGTTTATTTTTTTGTACAGGCTTGTCAGTAACTTATGACTGGTATCCAGATTCGGACAAACTGCAGGCCAGATGCAGGATGGTCTTGAACATCTGAAACATACCTCCATATTCTTCCCTTTCATCCTGTACATATTGGCTGAAGGACCTCCAATATCTGAGAGATAACCGCTGAAACCAGGGAGCTGTGATATTTTTCTTATCTCTCCGATAATTGATTTTTCGGATCTGCTTACAATTTGCTTTCCCTGGTGAGCGGCTATTGCACAAAAGCTGCAGCCACCAAAGCATCCCCTGTGAATATTAACAGAGAACTTTATCATTTCATATGCAGGAATCGGACCCTTCTTTTTATACCTGGGGTGAGGAAGATATGTATAGGGCAAATCGTACGAACGATCCGCTTCATTTTCATCCATGGGCATGAACTGAGGGTTTATGACAACAAGATATTCCTCTGAAGGTTCAATCAGCCTGGCAGCCTCAAGCCTGTTGGATTCTTTCTCAAAAGTCATGAAGTTCTCAGCAAACAGCTTCCTGTCACTTACACATTCTTCAAATGAATGAAGTCTGATTTCCTTCCATTTTTTATGAGGTGGCAAAGGATCAGTTTTACTGATGACGATTGCGGTTTGTGGTATTGTTTTAAGTGAAGCAAAAGGAACACCTCTTTCAAGCAACTTTATAATTTCGCGGACAGGTTGCTCTCCCATACCATATATCAGCATATCGGCTCCGCTGCTAAGTAATATTGAAGGCTCCAGTTTATCTTTCCAGTAGTCATAATGTGAAAGCCGTCGCATCGATGCCTCAATCCCTCCAATTATGACCGGAATATCAGGGAACAGTTCTTTAAGAATTTTAGTATAAACAATTGTCGGGTAATCTGGCCGGAAGCCTGATTTACCTCCGGGAGTATATGCATCATCAGACCTCAGCCGCCTGGCAGCCGTATAGTGATTCACCATAGAATCCATATTTCCGGCCGTGACCCCAAAGAAATACCTGGGTTTTCCCAGCTTCCTGAAATCCCTCAGGTCATCCTTCCAGTTGGGTTGAGGCACAACTGCAACGCGGAATCCTTCGTTTTCAATTATCCTGCCAATAACAGCAGGACCGAAAGAAGGATGATCAACATAAGCATCCCCGCTGAAAATAATAACATCCGGTTCATCCCATCCAATGATCTCAATATCCTTCCTGCTTGTTGGCAGCCAGTTGATTATATTATCTTTATCTTTCAAAATGACTGGAATGAATCAGGTCCAAAAGTAATTAATGTTCAGACACCTTTTCATATAAATTGCTGTTTATTGATCCGGCCTGATTGTTGCATATATTGTTTTAACAAACTATAATAATAATTTGTTATAGATTATTTCCTTAAGTAAGGAGTGATGGATATAAAGAAAATCATACAGCAGCATAAACAGATTTGCTCATTAATTTCTGAAAAGAGAATCAAGCAAAGCCTTGATATTCTTGCTGATATGATGGCCGGATCTTCAACAGGCGAATTGCGTGATGAATATGAGAATATAGTCATGACGTACAGGAATATGCTCTCCTATACAATTGAAGGGATTAATGATCCGGAACGCAATAAGGTTTATTTTAAACTCATTCAGTCAATTCTTGGACTTTCAGACAGGGTAAGACAGGACATATTGTCACATAATTCAGGGTGGAATACATATTGGGTTAAACAGCAGGCAGAAAAGGAACAGAAGCTGAGCGGCAGGACTATTGTTGAAACAGTAGATGACCTGATGTTCAAATCAGAACTCGATGAGTGGTTAAAACTGAGCAATGAGTTAAATCCCAATCCGGAATCAGAAATAGCAAAAAAACATAAACAGCTCATAAAGAACATATTTAATCATCTCTGGCTGACAGATTATTATGGTGATGCAGAGGATAGTCTTATAAAAATCATTCTGGATTCCGGTAAATTCAGATGGTACGAAACCAGTCTTTTTACTACTGCGATAACATTAAGTTCGCTCAGGACATGGCAATCTGAGAAGCTTTTACATCTGACAGACATTTATGAATCGGGTCAGGAACAGGCTATGGAGAGGGCACTTTCCGGGCTGATCCTGAACCTGCATTATTATAATGGAAGGATATTGTTATATCCCGAAATCAGTGCAAGAGTGAGTCAGATGAGTAAAATAAGCACGTTCCGGGAACACTGCAGGATAATTATTCTCCAGACAATCAGATCACGTGAGACCGAAAAGCTCAGCAGGAAGCTTCATGAAGAGATTTTGCCACAGGTTGCGAAGCTGAAGCCGAGAATTGAGGATAAACTCGACCTTGATAATATCCTCCCTAAAGATAAAAGTGAAGAAAAAAATCCTGACTGGTCAGAAATGTTCAGTGGTTCTGAAGAGATATTCAAAACAATGGAGGAGCTGACAAAGCTTCAGATGGAGGGTGCAGATGTATATATGTCAGCTTTTGCCAACCTCAAGCACTTTGATTTCTTCAAAGACTTCCAGAACTGGTTTATCCCGTTTTATCCCGATCATGAAGTTGTTGATGAGATATTCAGGGATGAAGTGCTCGGTCCGGGAACAAATGAGCTTGCTGAGGCAATGTATAAGACCCCTTTCATATGTAATTCTGATAAGTACTCACTTATACTAAACCTGAAATATCTTCCTTCGTCACAGAAAAGCATGATGCTCAAAGTGTTCCGCATGGAGCTTGAAGGATTGCAGCAACTGGATGATGATGATTCAGTGACTGACCCAACCAGAAAATTCAGGATCAATGTCACTCAATACCTTCAGGATATATACAGATTTTTCAAGCTGTCACCTTACAAGAGAGAATTTGAAGACATTTTTACCGGCAAACTCGATATATACAATTCCGAGTTTTTCAGAATGACATGTGATGCACCCGAAGCGGAAGCCGGACTTGCAGACTATTTCTTCAGCAAAGATTTTTATGATGATGCTCTTACATTATACCTCAGGCAGGCAAAAGTGAAACCTGATGATGCCCAGCTTTATGAAAAGATTGGCTACTGCTACCAGGAGCTGGCTGACTGGGAATCCGCCCTTAAGTATTACATGAGGGCAGAGTTAATCGACAGAAAAGCATGGACCATTAAAAAAATAGGATTATGTCTTCGCCGGCTCGGAAGAACCAATGAAGCCCTTGAATATTACCTTCAGGCATGTGATCTGGAACCTGAGAACATTCATACTGAAATAATGACAGCACATTGCTATCTGGATCTCAGGGAGTATGAAAAAGCATTAAAGCACTATTTCAGGATTGAGTACAATGATCCGGGTAATCTAAAGATACTAAGACCTATTGCATACTGTTATTTTGCCTTAGGCAGATTTGATGATTCTGAAAAATACTATGAACGGTTGTCCGCAGGTAAGCTTAATGCACATGACCTCATTAACATGGGTCACCTGGCGCTCTGCAAAGGAAGGAAGAAAGAGGCTACAGATCTTTACAGGCAAAGCATTATAATTGGTGAATTATCAAAAGAAAAATTTATGACAATTTTTGCAGAGGACCAGCATTTACTTATCTCACTTGGTGTCAATGCCGATGACCTGCCTATTCTGCTTGATTATCTCTTATTTATTGTCGGATAGATGTTGAATCCGGTGGAGGATAAGGTCTTCTGTTGTCAGGCGGACGATCTCCGGGGAACGATCTCCGGTCAAATTCAGATCTGCCCCTTCTGTAGTCCCTGTTGTCAAGAGAGTCATCATCACGGTTTCTCCGGTTCTGTTTGATCATTTCCTGACGACGGTCATCTATTTCCTTAAGCCTGGCCAGCTGTTCCTTTGTCAGCTTTGAATCGAGCTCCTTTCTGAATGCTTTCATATTTGAATCAAGCTCTTTCCTGAAATTACCCTGAAGCTCACTATTGATCTTTGCATATTTGTCGAGTATCTTTTCAATTTCTGCTTTCTGTTTTTCATCAGGCTGGATTGTTTTATAGAATCCCTCCCTGAAGCGTTCTTCAGAAAAATACAATCTGACAGGTTTCAGCCTGTTAAACCTGATTTGAGCAGATGTCAGCATCCCAAGTATAAATCCGATCACAAGAGTAATAACAACAACTAAAATTGGCCGAGCTTTCATGTATCGTAAAATTAGTTACCGGTTAAAAGACATACAATACTTTCATCATAGGTATCACCTAATCCGAGGAAAGAATTTATTGAAATTGAGCCTTCCATAATAAATATTGATATCAGCAAAATAACTATAGCTGCTACTCCTGTCAGTGCAACACGGTAGAAAGCATAATTAAGGTTTCTGACAAATTCTGCCTGGCGGACTATGGTTGCGCCGGTTGCGAATATTTTGTCAATTACCCTGTCGCTAAATCCTTTGCTGAAATCAAAAGAGATACCTTCTTCTTCCAGTCTCCTGGCGATCTCTTCCGGAGCAGCATCAGCATCCATTGAGCCGATAATTAACTTTTTGATCTCTGAAGGTTTCATTTAATTTATAGTTTTTCTAATATTCCTTTCAATTGTTCCTGTGCTCTCGATAATCGCGAAAGAACTGTCCCCAGCGGCAGATTGAGGATTTCAGCGGTCTCTTTTGTTGAATAACCCTGCAGCATTCTCATCGTTACAATAATCCGGAACTTGGGATCTATTCTCATTAATGCCTTATTAACTATTTCTTTTGCTTCCCTTCTTTCTTCATTTTCATGGTCAGCAACTTCAAATTCATACATTTCACTATTCCCTTTTTGTGAAAACATAGAGAAAAACCGCTTTCTTCTCTTTATCTCATTCAGTGTGAGGTTAACTGCAATTCTCTGTATGTATGTTGATAGTTTTGCCTCGCCCCTGAATTCAGACAATGAATGGTATAGTTTTATAAATACCTCCTGTCCGATGTCTTCTGCAAAAACCGAATCTCCAAGCATCCCTTTGACTGTACGTGCCACCATCTTCTGGTATCGTCTGACAATTTCCCCGAATGCCAGCTTATCGCCACCGATTGATGCCTTAACAAGTTCATTTTCTTCAGTCTGCCTGTACGATCCGATGATCATTGTACCCCTTTTAGACAATATCCGTATTGCTTTTATTCCCGAATGTTAATTTTTATTAACATAAATCATTTCCTGAACAGATATCCGGAATTTTTTCAGAAATATTACTCCTGCAGCACAGGATCCTCCCTGACAAGCTTTACTTCATAATCCTTTGTATATCTGACAAGAAACAGTTTCTGATTCTCTAATCCGTCATTGTTGCTGCTTCTCACAAAATCAAATTCAGTTTGCAAAAGGTCGGGATTATGGATTTCGGGATGAGATATAAAATCTTTCCCATGGATAGCCATTCCGCTTAAAAAGTAATAAGTAATATCATATCCATTCCAGGCATAGCTCTCTTCAACAGGTTCTGTCAGGAATTTCTTTCTGAAATCGGAATTAAATTGCCTGATATCCCGCTTGTTGTAATCAATCCAGTAAGGTGAATAAATCATGATATCAAGATCAAAAAAGTATTTCGGATCAAGATTACCAAGACCTCTTATCGCCGGATACCCAAAAACCTTTACATCAAATTTCCTCATCAGGGCATGTATATCCTGCATAGCCTCGCTGATGACAGAACCGTCCTCGGATGCAATAATCACCACATTACCTGTATTTTCAGAGAGGGCATGGCTTAGCCTGTTTATTGAATCATTATCAAAGGCCGATCTGCTGTAGAAGAAAAATTCTTTGAACCTGATCTCTTCATAAGGGATCCTGCTGCTGAGCTCCGAAATAATCTTAATCTTAAAATTCTTTACATCCTGGTCTGTTCCGGCAGTATCGGAATGAATAAACACAAAATTATGATCAGCAAATTCGCTTGCTTTTTTTGCCAGGTAATTCTGTGCAACTTCAAGGGATGAATTTGCAATAAAAAGATATGGATTATTGATAAGAACAGAATTATTATAAAGAGCAACAGGTGAAACAACAGGAATTTTCATCTTACCCGCGTAAGCAGCGACAATTGCCAGATTATATGAATATATTGGTCCGATTATCAGATCCATATTATCCAGATCCCCTGACATAATAATTCTTGTCAGCTCAATGGTATCACTTTTAATATCATAGGCATGTATATTAATTTCCAGTCCGAGTGAACGAAGTGTGTCCGCTGCGAGCAGTATCCCCTCGTACATTTCGATAAAACCTATGCTCCTTGAATAGATCCAATCTTCATCTCTGGGAACAAGTTTCATGATCCTCTTGCCCTTGACCCATTTTGAAGAATCGATATCAGTCCTGTCTGCATTTTCCTTCAGATAAAACGGAAGAAGTACCGCAACATCAAATGAACCTTCAAGCTTTCTGACAGGTGTGTAACCTTCAGGGCGTTCCCAGACAATCACTGAATCCCCGGAAGCAACAACTACCGTGTCAATTTTAACGGGCTCTATACCAGGTATTTCAGCCAACTTAGTCACAGGTATTCTCAGATAGTCACCAACCTGGGGGAACCTTATATCTCTGTTTTCTCTCCTTAATTCCCTTACAGTAAGTCCGTACTTCCCGGCAATTGAAGACATTGATTCCCCTCTGACAACTTTATGAAAAATGTACTTCGAATCCAGAACTGCAAAATCTTGTTTTTCAGTCATAAATGATTTCCTGGGGACAGCGATTTCCGCACCAACCGGTAATTTATTGATATCGATGCCGGGATTACTTAACATTATGTCATTCTCCGATACCCCATATGACTTTGACAGGAAATAGACCGTCTCACCAGGCTGCAGGTTATGATATATATACTTATTTTCATCCCGTCGCTGCTTCACAGGAACAGCCGGCGCAGCATCTGGCTCTTTTACCATGCTGACAGGTATCCTTAGCGACTGGCCTTCATTAACACCATAAACTGCCGGAGGATTTTCCCTGGTCAGTTCTTCAACAGTAATGCCATAAGCTTTTGAAATTGAATACGCTGTTTCACCCTTTTTTACGGTATGCAGGTAATATGGAATCCCTGAAATAATAATTTTTTCATTCGACCTTTCAACGACAACCTGAGAACCTGCACGGGATGAAATGATCAGAAACAGAATTACGGCAAGCAGATCCCTGCAACAGATTTTAATATTCATTATTATTTTATTTGAAGTTCTCGAGGAATATCCTGCAATTTGTTTCAATCCTTTCAGATACATTTAAAATATTTGCTTTCAGAAATTCCTCACCTGTTATTTTTTCATATAATTCTATATATCTGGCAGACACTTCATTAACAAAACTATCAGTCATTTCCGGTACCTTCTGCCCGGTTTTTCCCTGGAATCCGTTAGCCCTAAGCCATTCTCTTACAAATTCCTTTGACAGCTGCTTCTGCTGAAGGCCTTTGTCAAACCTTTCCTGGTAACACTCCACGTAAAAATACCTTGAAGAATCAGGAGTATTTATCTCATCAATGAGATATATCTTACCATCCTTTCTGCCAAATTCATATTTTGTATCAACAAGTATCAGGCCATGCTCAGCTGCTATTTCTGATCCTCTTTTGAATACTTCCATTGTATAATTTTCAATCAGATCATACTCTTTCTCAGGTATCAGTCCTGTCCTGATTATCTCTTCCCTCGATATATCCTCATCATGACTGCCATGCCCGGCCTTGGTTGTCGGGGTGATTATTGGCTGCGGGAAACGCTGGTGCTCTTTCATACCATCCGGAACACGAACCCCGTATATTTCTCTTGCACCCGCTTTATATGTACGCCATGAGCTCCCAGTAAGATAAGCTCTGACAATCATTTCAACAGGATATGGTTCACATTTATACCCGAACGATACATTGGGATCAGGAGTTGCAATTACCCAGTTTGGAACAATGTCTTTTGTAGCATCAAGAAATTTTGATGCTATCTGATTCAGAACCTGACCCTTATAAGGTATTCCTCTGGGCAGAACAACATCAAAAGCCGATATCCTGTCAGTAACTACCATCAACAGGTAATCATCATGTATATTGTACACATCCCTTACTTTTCCCTTGTAAACACCTTTCTGACCCGGAAAATTATAATTTGAACTTAATATTGTTCTTGTCATGAATCTATAATTGTTTTTTTCTTTTGAACTTTGTTAATTATTCCAGTGTCTTATTTACCTTAATGGAGGGCTGAGGTACTATTTCTTTTTCTTCCTGATCATATGCCCTCACAATTTTTTTTACAAGCTTATGACGGACGATATCCCTTTCATCAAATTTTATAATTGATATCCCTTCAATACCAGAAAGTATACGTATAGCCTGAAGGAGTCCCGAGTCATTTTTCCTTGGCAGATCGATCTGTGTTGTATCGCCTGTCATTATAAATTTTGAGTTGATGCCCATTCGGGTAAGAAACATTTTAAGCTGGCTTACTGTGGCGTTTTGTGCTTCATCAAGAATTACAAAAGCGTTTTCGAGCGTTCTTCCTCTCATAAAAGCAAGCGGAGCAATCTGTATGGTGCCGTCTTCAAGCCATGTCTCAAGCTTTTTATATGGCAGCATATCATGAAGAGCATCGTACAGTGGCTGCAGGTATGGATCAAGCTTTTCCTTCATATCTCCGGGAAGGAAACCGAGCCTCTCGCCAGCCTCAACAGCAGGTCGTGTGAGTACTATCTTTTTTACTTCTCGTTCCTTTAATGCCCTTACAGCCAAAGCTATCGATGTATATGTTTTACCTGTTCCTGCCGGTCCGTCGGCAATTATGAGATCATTTATTTTATAATCGTTGACCAGAAGCAACTGATTAACCGTTCGGGCACGGACAGGTTTTCCGCTTGTACCAAAAACCAGAACCTGTTCAAAATCACCACTTGAAGCCGATCTCATATGTTCCTTATCAAAGAAATACTTCTCGATATCCTGTTCATCAAGACGGTGATATTTCCTGTAATATTCGATAATTTCGTTAAACTTCTCAGCAAAGATTGTAATCTCAGATTCCTCTCCCATGCATTTTAACTCATTGCCCCGGCAAAGTATTTTAATTTTAGGAAAAAAACTACGGATTTTGTCAAGCAAAGTGTTGTTTATGCCGAAGAACACGACTGGGTCTATATCCTCAAGAAAAATTACTATCTCTGTCATTAAATCGTAACAGTTTTTGACACGATTGCTTTTATTTCATTTTTAACCGTTGACCGGTTAATAGTTTATAAAAATTATTCTTTGAAAGGTACAAAGTAAGCTTATTTTTCATTAGAAGATTATCTTTGCTTTAAGTTTTTTCCCAATGGCAGTAATTACATTAACAACAGAATGGAAGCCGGATGATATCTATTCAGGAATCATCAAGGGGAAATTATGCAGCATGTGCCCGGGTGCTGCAATTATTGATAACAGCTGCAATATTCCCGCCCTGAATATTTCTCATGCATCATTTGTTATCAGGAATACTTACGATAACTATCCTAAAGGTACAATACATATAATATGTGTCCATACAGAAGCTAAAAAAGAACAGGAATACCTTATTGTGAAGGCAAAGGATCATTTCTTTATCGGAACCGATAACGGAATATTTAACCTTATCCTCAATTCAGATCCTGATGAAGTGATAAGGATCGATCACAGGAAAGGTGCAGATGAGCTTGATATTTTTGCAAAGGCTGCTTCAGATCTGTTATCCGGAAAGAAACCGGCCGATCTGGGGAAACCTCTGAAAAACATTTATGAACGTCTTCCTCTGAGAGCAACAATTGATAAAGATGTTATTATTGGCAGTATAATTTTTATTGATTCATATGGTAATGCGATCTCCAACATTACCAGGGAGGTGTTTTACAGGGTTTTTGAAAACAGGAAATACCGTATCCTTGTTCAGAGCAATAAGAACTATATTGATCAGATATCGCAAAAATACAGTGATCTGCCTGTTGGTGAGATGCTTGCAAGATTCAATTTACTCGATCTGCTTGAAATATCAATCAACGGAGCTAATGTTTCCGAGTTGCTCAGTCTTTCAATTGGTTCGGTTGTACGGATCGATCTGGCAACCAAAGCTCCCTCTCCCAACCGCTTGTTTTAAAACCAGTACCGTATGAATGATAAGAACAAAAGCGCTGAGGAGTTTATAAAACTCCTGGATATTATTGATAAACTCAGGACAAGCTGCCCCTGGGATATGAAACAAACCTATGAAAGCCTGAGGAAATTAACAATAGAAGAGACTTATGAACTTGCTGATGCCATATTCTCCAATAATGATGACGGCATCAGGAGTGAGCTGGGCGACCTGATGCTTCATATTGTTTTTTATGCAAGAATAGGCTCTGAGAGATCTTCTTTTAACATGACTGATGTCCTGAAAGGAATCAATAAAAAGCTTGTTTACAGGCATCCCCATGTATTCGGCGACGTTAAAGTCTCAGGCCCTTCAGAAGTTGAGGAAAACTGGGAAAAGCTTAAAATAAATGAAAAAGCAGGCAACCAGCCTGTTCTTTCAGGAGTACCTGCTTCTCTTCCCGCAATGGTCAAAGCGAACAGGATTCAGGAAAAAGTCAGAGGCGTGGGATTCGACTGGGAAAAGCGTGAACAGATATGGGACAAAGTAAATGAAGAGATTAACGAACTCAAAGCTGAGGCAGAGAATCTAAATAAAGAGACTATTGAATCTGAACTCGGTGATGTCCTGTTTTCTATCATTAATGCTTCGCGGTTGTACGGCATTGATCCTGAAGCTGCCCTTGAGAAAACCAACAGAAAATTTATAAAACGGTTTAATTATCTCGAAAAAGAGACTATCTCAAAAGGCCTCTCCCTCCACGATATGAGTCTGGATGAGATGAATGAGATATGGGAAAAGGCCAAGGGAGAGGATTTATGAATTCACCCCGCTGCCTCCCTTAAGCGGGATCAAGTGTCTCGTGCTGATTTGGAATCGGCTGTGATCCCAATATAAAATCAACGTATTATAATACGTTTTTTAATACGTTGTTAATGTAAAAGGGAATTGATCCGTCAGATAACATAAAATTATCTATGGCCTGCCGTGTCAGCCACCCTTCAGCGGAGCCGGAGGGTAAGCAAATATGTAGCTCAGCAGCTGATAAATAATTTTCGCAGCTACAAAATCCGGAGCCTTATTCACCTGTGACGGGCATAGTTCAACAATATCAAAGCCCACTACATTTTTCTTCTCAGCAACATCCCTGAGAAAATGCAATAATTCAAAATAATCAGGGCCGCCGGGTTCCGGAGTACCTGTAGAAGGCATTATCGATGGATCAAAAACATCAAGGTCAATCGTGATATATACATTTTCTGTAAGCTTCTCTATTGCCTCAGAATAAAGTTTTTTGTTATAATACAACTCGTGAGAACAGAAAATCCTGTCCTTCTCTGCAAAAGGCAGTTCATCGGCTGATATACTCCGTATTCCGACCTGTACTATCGGGGCGAATTCCCGGATCCTGGCCATAGTACAGGCATGATTAAAAGGGGAATCCTGATATTCCTGCCTCAGGTCAGCATGAGCATCAAGCTGAAGCACTGACAGGTTCCTGAAATGACTGGCAAATGCCCTGGCTGCCCCTATGCTTACAGTATGGTTCCCTCCCACTATCACAGGGAATTTCTTGTCTGCCAGAAGATCCAGAGTTTTATTATATACAGCATTAATAAGAGATTCAGGGGATCGCTTTTCCTGAACCGGATCAATTGTGTGAATTCCTTTCATGTGAACCTCAGTACCTGTCTCAATATCGTAGAATTCAAGATTCACCGATGCTTCCATCACAGCATCAGGTCCCCTGTCAGCACCATGTATCCAGGTGCTCGTAGCATCATATGGAACAGGAACAATGATTATACCGGAACCGGCATAATCATAAACTACTTCGGCACCACCAAAATTCATATTACTTCGTGATGATTTATTTTTCTTTTGGCTTTGAAGTCTTTATTTTTGAAGCAGGTCCGGTTTTCCGGGAAGCAGCTTCTTTCTTTCCGGAGGCAGTTACTTTCTTCGTTTCAGCTTCTTTCTTTTTTGGAGAAGCTGTTTTTCTTGCTTCAGCCTCTTTCTTTTTCGTGCCAGATATTTTCTTTACCTCAGCTACTTTCTTTTTTGGAGCGGACATTTTCTTTGCTTCAGCTTCTTTCTTTTTCCCGGTTTCGGGTTCAGCAGGTTTTTCAGGCTCCTCTTTAACCAGAAGGTTCAGTTTCTGCAGAATATTATACCATTGTACAACCTTTTTGATATCGCTTGTATACACCCTGTCTTTGCTATACTCCGGAAGAACTCCTGAAAAATAGCTTTTCAGCTTGTCGGGATCGGTTTTGGCATCGATCGCAGGTCCTCCGTTTTCCTTTTCATGGATCAGATCAAAAACCTTTCCAAGAGGCATATCTTCCTTCTCGGTAAAAACTGAAATTTCATCAAGTGAACTTACTTTTGCCGAGCCGAAAGCACTGCTTCTTTGTTTGGTTTCCAGATGTTCAACGATTATTGCATTCTTTCCCTGGGCAATGAATTTATAGAGCCCGGATTGACCTGAAATTGCCAGAATATCTTTTAAAATCATTTTAATCTTATTTTGTGCAAATTTAATCCTTGTATTGTAAAGTCTGATTTAATCACAGGTTTTTTTATCAGAAGTTAAGGCATATTTCTTTCATTTTTAATCCTCTCATATGCTTCGTTGACCTTTTTGAACTTTTCATCTGCAACTTTCTTGAAGTCTTCGCCAAGGTGACTGACTTTGTCAGGATGGTACTTCATTGCCATCCGTCTGTATGCTTTTTTGACTTCTTCGTCTGTAGCCGAGGGATCTATTTCCAGGATTTTATATGAAGAATCAGTTTCCGGGATAAACATATTCTTGATTGATATAAAATCGGCAGAAGATATACCTATGTATCCTGAAATATTTTCAATAATTCCTGTTTCGGATGGATGTATCTGCCTGTCAGCAAGAGATACATTGAACAAAAGATGAATAAGTTGTAATCTTGAAGAATAATCCATATTCCTGCTTATCTGCTGACAGACATCCCTGAGGGGTATTTCCTGTTTCAGAATATCCTTAAGCATCATTGTTGCTTCAGTTGCAGAATTGCTGCCGAACTGTCTGACAAAGAATTGTTTAACATAATCGAGCTCAGATCTTACAACCTTGCCATCAGCTTTCATAACAGCTGCGATAAGGACCAGAAGGCTTACACCGAATGTTCCCGGTGTTGTTCTGTTATCCTGTGATGCATAGCCTGAAGAGCGTACAGTAGTGTTATCGATCACCGACCCGACCAGAAATCCCAGCAAACCACCTATTGGCCCGCCCATCGCCCAGC
>Ga0102851_10000967_pt1 | contig 15643 bp, 13 predicted proteins | sample Mud3Dept3metaG_FD_79558 | JGI IMG/M metagenome (GOLD analysis project Ga0102851, IMG submission 79558) | Freshwater wetland microbial communities from Ohio, USA, analyzing the effect of biotic and abiotic controls - Mud 3 Core 4 Depth 3... | ecosystem: Environmental > Aquatic > Freshwater >... | reverse complement strand
TCCGAGTTCCCCTACACGCTGCGCGTGGTCGCCGAGACGCTCGAGTCGAACGGCTCGTCGTCGATGGCGACGGTGTGCGGCGCGACGCTCTCGCTGATGGACGCGGGCGTGCCGATCAAGGCGCCGGTCGCGGGGATCGCGATGGGCCTGATCGAAGATGGCCAGCGCGTCGCGATCCTCTCCGACATCCTCGGCGACGAGGATCACCTCGGTGACATGGACTTCAAGGTCGCCGGTACGCGCAACGGCGTCACAGCCCTCCAGATGGACATCAAGGTGCGCAGCGTGGATTGGGCAGTGATGGAGCGCGCCCTCGAGCAGGCGCGCGTCGGCCGGCTGCACATCCTCGACCGCATGGAGTCCGAGACGCGCGACGAGCTCGGCGGCAAGTTCGAACCGCGCGCCGACGTGGCGAGCCACGCGCCGCGCATGAGCCAGCTCCGGATCAAGCCGGATCGCATCCGCGACGTCATCGGCCCGGGCGGTCGCGTGATCCGCGCGATCCAGGAAGCGACCGGCGCCAAGATCGACATCGAGGACAACGGCGAGGTCAAGGTCTTTGCGCCCGACCGGTCGCAGCTCGAACGAGCCCAGGCGATGATCGAGGAACTCACCCAGGAGGCCGAGATCGGCCGCGTCTATCTGGGCAAGGTCAAGCGCATCGCGGACTTCGGCGCCTTCGTCGAGATCTTCCCCGGCACCGACGGGATGATCCACATCAGCCATCTGGCCGAGGGGCGCGTCGAGAAGGTGACCGACGTGCTCAACGAAGGCGACGAGGTGCTCGCGAAGTGCATCGACATCGACCCGAGCGGCCGCATCCGACTCTCGCGCAAGGAGGCGCTCGCCGACCTCGCGGCGCAGCCGCAGGAGTAGAGCGAGCGGTGGCGACCCGCGCGCGCGCGAGCCGGACTGGCGCCCGCGTGCGCGGGGTCCGTGTGCGCGTGGCGCGCGTCGCAGGGTCCGAGGATCTGCCGCTGCCGCGCTACGCGACCGCGGGTTCCGCCGGACTCGACCTGGCGGCCGCCGTCGAAGGCGACCTCGTCCTCGAACCGGGTGCGCGAGCGCTGGTGCCGACGGGTCTGCGCATCGCGCTGCCAGCCGGTTATGAAGCACAGGTCCGGCCGCGCAGCGGACTCGCGCTGCGGAGCGGCCTGGTTCTGCCGAACGCGCCCGGCACGATCGACGCCGACTACCGCGGCGAGATCTCGGTGCTGCTGATGAACGCCGGCCGCGAGTCCTTCACGGTGCGGCGCGGCGATCGCGTGGCGCAACTCGTCGTCGCGCCGGTGGTGCAGGCGCAGCTAGTCGAAGTCGCAACGCTCGACGCGACGGCGCGCGGCGCGGGCGGTTTCGGGCACACCGGCATCGGGAGCAAGGGACGCGCCGCGCGCGCGCGGAGGCGGAGCACGTGAGCCAACCCGAACGGCCCTCCAACGCAGAGCCGTTGCACCCGCGTCCGCCGTCGCCGGTTGCGCCGAACTCGAAGAAGCGCAGCCGCAGCGACCTCATGCTGCGGCTCGGCACCGCCGCCGTGCTGGTGCCGGGCGTCTTGTGGCTGATCGCGGCGGGTCCTGGCTACGTGCTGGTCGCAGTCGTCGCGATCGTGCTGCTCGGCATCCGCGAGTTCTACCACCTGATCGAAGCGAAGGGCGCGCACCCGCTGTGGAGCTTCGGCTTGAGTGCCGGAGCGGCGCTGCCGGTGGTCGCGTATCTCGGCAACGAGTATCACGCGACGATCCTGATGACGGCCGTGCTGCTCGCGGTGATGGTCGCGCAGGTCGGCAAGGCGCAGATCACCGAGGCGCTCGCCAGTATTTCGGGCACCTTCTTCGGTGTGTTCTACGTGGGTTGGCTGCTCACCCACGCCGTCACGCTGCGCAATTTCCAGCGCGTGGTCGAGTCGAAGTGGGGCGCATCCGCGGCATCGCTCTTCGACCCGAACGCGGGCGCCTTCCTGCTCATCTTCACGCTGACCGCCGTGGTGCTCTGCGACGCCGGCGCGTACTTCGCGGGTCGCGCCTGGGGCAAGCGCAAGCTCGCGCCGAAGATCAGCCCGGGCAAGACCGTCGAGGGCGCACTCGGCGGGATCGCCACGGGCACCCTCGCTGCGCTGTTGTGCAAGGGCGTGTTCGATCTGTTCTGGCCCAACCTGTCGCGCGGAATGCCGTGGGCGCTGGCCGCGCCGATCGGATTGCTGCTCTCGACGGCCGGAATGGTCGGCGACCTCGTGGAATCGCTGCTGAAGCGCGACGCCGCGCAGAAAGATGCGGGTACGTTGCTGCCCGGCATGGGCGGCGTGCTCGACCGCATCGATTCGGCTCTTCTCGCGATCCCCGTGATGTACTACCTAATGCTGGCAACCACCTATCTCCGCGCAGGCTTCCGATGATCGAGCGCTACAGCCGGCCCGAGATGCGGGCGCTATGGACCGACGAGGCGCGCTACGGCTTCTGGCTGCGCGTCGAACTCGCCGTCTGCGAAGTGCTCGCGGAACGCGGCGTGATTCCCGGCGCATCGCTCGCCAGGATCCGCGCGCGCGCTGGCTTCGACGCCGCGCGCATCGCCGAGATCGAGCGCGAGGTGAAGCACGACGTCATCGCGTTCCTCACCAGCGTCGCCGAGCACGTCGGTCCCGACTCGCGCTTCGTCCACTACGGGATGACGTCGAGCGACGTGATCGACACCGCGCTGGCACTGCAGATTCGCGCCGCGGGCGACCTGCTGCTCGCCGGCTGCGATCGCGCACTCGCCGCGCTGCAGGCGCGCGCGCGAGAGCACCGGAACACGCCCTGCGTCGGCCGCACGCACGGCATCCACGCCGAGCCGACGACCTTCGGCTTGAAGCTGCTGGTGCTGCACGAGGCGCTGCGGCGCGCCCGCGAGCGGCTGGCGCGCGCGGTCGAGGAGGCCGCGGTCGGCAAGATCTCGGGCGCCGTCGGCACCTTCGCGCATCTCGATCCCGCCGTGGAGCAGGCCGTGTGCGCGCGACTCGGCATCGGCTTCGAGCCGGCTTCGACGCAGGTCGTGCAGCGCGATCGTCACGCCGCCTTCGTGAACGCGGTGGCGCTGGCCGGCGCGGTGATCGAGCAGGGCGCCGTCGAGTTCCGCCATCTCGCGCGCACCGAGGTGCGGGAAGTGGAGGAGGAGTTCTCGAAGGGCCAGAAGGGATCGTCCGCGATGCCGCACAAGCGCAATCCGTGGCGTTTCGAGACACTCACCGGGCTCTCGCGCGTGCTGCGCGGCTACGCCGCCACGGCGCTCGAGAACGTCGCGCTCTGGCACGAGCGCGACATCTCCAACTCGTCGGTCGAGCGCATCGTGTTTCCCGACGCGTCGCAGGTGCTCGACTTCATGCTGCATCGCTACGCGGGTCTCGTCGACAAGCTCGTGGTGTATCCCGAGCGGATGCGCGAGAACCTGGAGTCGTCGCGCGGGCTCGTCTTCAGCGGCACGCTGCTGCTGCGGCTCGCCGAGAAGGGCCTCACGCGCGAAGACGCCTACCGATTGGTGCAGGGTCACGCGATGGACACCTGGGAAAAGGGCGGACAATTCCAGTCGCGGGTGCTCGCCGATCCGGAGATCGCGCGCGTGCTCACCAAGGAAGAGATCGAGCACGCCTTCGATCTCGACGCCTCGCTGCGCAACGTGGACGCGATCTTCGCGCGAACCCTGGGAGCGAAGCACGAATGAAGGCCTTGGTGCACGTGACCGTGAAGCCCGACGTGCTCGATCCGCAGGGTCGCGCGATCCAGCGCGGCTGCGCATCGCTCGGCTACCGCGGCGTGCGCGACGTGCGCCAGGGCAAGCTCTTCGAGATCGAGCTGGACGCGCCCGACCGGGCCGCGGCCGAGCGCCTGCTGCTCGAACTCGCCGCGAAGCTGCTCGCGAATCCGGTCGTCGAGGACTACCGGGTGGTGTCGATCGAGGACTGAACGAGGCAACCGAAGTTCGAGCTGGAGGATCCCCCCTTGCCCGTCGAACCTGAGCTGCTGAAGGCGCAGTGTGGGCGCACCCTCGCCCGCACCGAACTGCAGGGACTGGGTACGCGCATCGAGGGCAAGGTGCGCGACTCGTACGTACGCGGCGATCGGCGCACGCTGGTCGCGACGGATCGCATCTCCGCCTTCGACGTGGTGCTCGGCACGATCCCGTTCAAGGGGCAGGTGTTGAACCAACTGGCGGCGTTCTGGTTCGAGCGCACCCGCGAGGTGGCGCCGAATCACGTCGTCGCGGTGCCCGACCCGAACGTGACGATCGGCCGCGAGTGTCGCGGCCTGCCGCTCGAGTTCGTCGTGCGCGGCTACCTCACCGGCGTCACCAGCACCTCGATCTGGACGGCCTACGCGCGCGGCGAGCGCGCCTATTGCGGCCACCGCCTGCCCGAAGGCCTGCGCAAACACGAGCGCCTGCCGCGGCCGCTGCTCACGCCCACCACCAAGGCGGAGCACGGCGCGCACGACGAGCTGACGTCGCGCGAGATCGCGATCGCGCGCGGTCTGGTTTCCGCCGCGCGCTACGACGAGGCCGAGGCGATGGTGCTGCGCCTGTTCGCCGAAGGGCAGCAGTGGGCCGAGAAGCAGGGCCTGATCCTGGTCGACACCAAGTACGAGCTGGGGCTCGACGACGCGGGCACGCTCACCGTGATCGACGAGATCCACACGCCCGACTCGTCGCGGTACTGGTATCTGGACAGCTACGAGCGCGCGATGTCGGAAGGCGCCGATCCGAAGGCGATGGACAAGGAGTTCGTGCGGCGCTGGCTCGCCGAGCGCGGCTACCAGGGCGAAGGCGCGCCGCCCGCGCTGCCCGACGATCTCCGCTGCGAGGCGGCGCGGCGCTACATCGAGACCTATGAGCGGATCACGGGGTTGGCCTTTGTGCCCGACACCGAGCCGCCGTTGCAGCGCATCCGCCGCAACCTCGGACTCTCGTAGCGTGTTCGCCGTCCTCCAGTTCCCCGGCTCCAACGACGACCGCGACATGGTCTTCGCGATGAAGAGCGTGCTCGGCGCGGATGCACGGCTGGTCTGGCACAAGGACGCGGAGTTGCCGGCGGGAACGCAGTGCGTGCTGCTCCCGGGCGGCTTCTCGTACGGCGACTACCTGCGCTGCGGCGCGATGGCGCGCTTCTCGCCGATCATGGCGGCGGTCACGCGCTTTGCCGCTGCGGGCGGTCCGGTGCTGGGCACCTGCAACGGCTTCCAGGTGCTCTGCGAAGCGGGCCTGTTGCCGGGCGCGCTGCTGCGCAATCGCGATCTCGCCTTCGTCTGCGCGCCGGCGCACTTGCGTGTCGAGCGCGTGGCGGCGCCGTTCACGTCGCGCGCGACGCCCGGGCAGGTGTTGCGGATCCCGATCAAGCACGGGGAAGGGCGCTACCACGTCACGCCGGAGAAACTCGCGCGTCTCGAAGCCGCCAACCAGGTGGTGTTGCGCTACTGCACGCCCGCCGGCGACGTCACGGACGCGGCGAATCCGAACGGCTCGATCGGCAACGTGGCCGCCGTCTGCAACGCGGCTGGCAACGTGATGGGCTTGATGCCGCATCCGGAGCACGCGGTCGAAGCGCTCACGGGTTCCACCGACGGCCGCGTACTGCTCGGATCGCTGATCGACTGGGCGGAGCAGCAAACTCGATGAGCGATCGAAATCGAAGCGGATCCAGCGAGCTCGAGCGGAGCGAGAGCGGCGAACGGGCTCGGGGCGAGCGAAGCGAGCCCCTCGTTGACCAGACGCTCGCGCGCGAGCACGGGCTCAGCGACGAGGAGTGGCAGCGCATCCTCGAAATCCTCGGCCGCACGCCGAGCTATTCCGAACTCGGGATCTTCTCGGTGATGTGGTCGGAGCACTGCTCGTACAAATCGAGTCGCGTGCACCTGAAGAATCTTCCCACACGGGGAGAGCACGTCCTGGTCGGGCCCGGCGAGGGCGCGGGCGCCGTGGCGATCGGCGACGGCCTCGCCGTGATCTTCAAGATCGAGAGCCACAACCACCCGTCGTTCATCGAGCCGACACAGGGCGCGGCGACCGGCGTCGGCGGCATCCTGCGTGACATCTTCTCGATGGGCGCGCGCCCGATCGCGACGCTCGACTCGATCCGCTTCGGCCCGCTCGACGACCCGAAGCACCGCCGCCTGCTGGAAGGCGTCGTGCACGGGATCGGCGGCTACGGCAACTCGGTCGGCGTGCCCACGGTCGGCGGCGAGACCGGATTTCACGAGTGCTACCGCGGCAACATCCTGGTGAACGCCTTCAACCTCGGACTCGCGCCCGCCGACGGCATCTTCCTCGGGCAGGCCAGCGGCGTCGGCAATCCGGTGATCTACGCCGGTTCGAAGACCGGGCGCGACGGCATCCACGGCGCGAGCCTGCTCGCGTCGGCGGAGTTCGACGCGGAGAGCGACGCCAAGCGCCCCACCGTGCAGGTTGGCGACCCCTTCACCGAGAAGTGTCTGATCGAGGCGTGTCTCGAAGCGATGCGCACTGGCGTGATCGTCGGCATCCAGGACATGGGCGCGGCGGGACTCACCTGTTCGTCCTTCGAGATGGCGAGCCGCGCGGAGACCGGCATCGAGATGGACCTCGACTGCGTGCCGCAGCGCGCCGCGAATCTCTCGCCCTACGAGCTGCTGCTCTCCGAGAGCCAGGAGCGCATGCTGCTCGTGACGCGCGCAGGCGAAGAACGGCAGGTGCTCGACATCTTCGAGCGCTGGGACCTCGACGCGGTCGTGGTCGGTCGCGTCACCGGCGACGGCCGCATGCGGGTGCACTGGCACGGGCAGACCGTCGTCGACATTCCCGTCGACCCGGTCGCGGCGAACGCGCCGCTCTACGAGCGCAAGCAGAGGGTCCCGGCCGATCTCGCCGCGCGGCAGAAGCTCGATCTCGCGTCGATCGAGCCCGAAGCGGATCCGCAGGCGGCTCTCGCCGTGCTGCTCGATTCGCCCAACCTCGGCTCGAAGGCCTGGGTGTGGCGCCAGTACGACTCGCTCGTGCAGGGCAACACGGTGATCGGTCCCGGCGGCGATGCGGCGCTGGTGCGCGTGAAGCGCGAGGACGGCACGCCCACGCGCAAGGCCGTGGCGATGTCGGTCGACTGCAATCCGCGCTGGTGCTGGCTCGACCCGCGCGCCGGCACGATCGCGGCGGTGGCCGAGTCGGCGCGCAACGTCGCCTGCACCGGCGCGCGGCCGCTCGCGCTCACCAACTGTCTGAACTTCGGAAATCCCGAGAAGCCCGAGATCATGTGGGAGCTGGCGGAGTCGATCCGCGGGCTCGGCGAGGCGGCGGAAGCACTCGGCACGCCGGTGATCTCGGGGAACGTGTCGCTCTACAACGAGACCAGCGGTCGCGCGATCTTCCCGACGCCGACGATCGCGGTGGTGGGCCTGCTCGACGACGTCGAACGCCACGCCGTTTCGCACTTCGAGGTGGCGGGCCTAGCGATCCTGCTGCTCGGCGAGACGCGCGAGGAACTCGGCGGCAGCGAGTGGCTGCAGCTGCGGCGCGGACTCGAAGCGGGGCTGCCGCCGAGCGTCGACCTCGCGCATGAACTGCGTCTCCAACAGCTGCTCGCCGAGGGCGTCGCGTCGGGGCTGGTGCGCACGGCGCACGACGTCTCGAACGGCGGCCTCGCAGTCGCGCTCGCCGAGTGCGGCTTCACGGGACCCGCCGGCGTGCGGATCGGCGCGCGCGTCGAGCTGGCCGACGGCATCCGCCCCGACGCGCTGCTCTTCGGCGAGTCGACGGGCCGCGTGCTCGTCGCGACCGGCAACCCCGATGCGTTATTGGAGCGCGCGCGGGCGGCCGCTGTCCCCGCGCGGCGGATCGGGACGACGGGTGGCTCGCGGCTCGTGATCCGCCACGCCCCCTTGACCGTGTTGGCGAGCGGCGGTCCGGCCGCGAGCGAGGTCACGAGTTTGATCGATGCGGAAGTCGCTAATCTCGAAGCGATCTGGGCGCGCGCCATTCCGCGCCGACTGGAGCAGGCCGGATGAGTTCTCCTCTCGAACGCATGGTCGGTTGCGAGGCGGCGGCGCAGCTCGCCGCCGCGCGGGAAGCAGACCGCTATCACGACGCGTGCGGCATCTTCGGCGTGTACGGTCACCCCGAAGCGGCGCATCTCACCTACCTGGGTCTCTACGCGCTGCAACACCGCGGCCAGGAGAGCGCCGGCATCGCCACCTCGAACGGTCGCGAGCACGCCGTGCACCGCGCGATGGGCCTCGTCGGGGACGTCTTCTCCGAGAAGATCCTGCGGCGGCTCCCGGGCCGTCACGCGGTGGGCCACGTGCGCTACTCGACGGCGGGCGAGTCCAGCCTGCGCAACGCCCAACCGTTCTGCGCATCGACTGACGGCGGCCCCGTCGCGATCGCGCACAACGGCAACCTCGTCAACGCCGGCGCGATCCGCCGCGAACTGGAAGGTCGCGGCTCGATCCTGACCTCGACCTCCGACTCCGAGGTGCTCGTGCACCTGCTCGCGCGCTCGCGCGAGAGCACACCCGAGGACCGCCTGATCGACGCGCTTTCGCGCGTGAAGGGCGCCTACAGCCTGGCGATGCTGACCGACGACGCGCTGATCGCGGCGCGCGACCCGTTCGGCTTTCGCCCGCTTTCACTGGCGCGACTCGGCGACGGCTGGATCGTCGCCTCCGAGACCTGCGCCTTCGACCTGATCGGCGCCGACTACGAGCGCGATCTCGAGCCCGGCGAGGTGATCGTGATCCGGCGCGGTCGCCTGCGCACGCTGCGCCCGTTCCCGCCCGCGCCGCGCCAGGCCTTCTGCATCTTCGAGCAGATCTATTTTGCGCGCCCCGACTCGAACGTGATCGGCCATAGCGTCTACCAGTTCCGCAAGGAGCTGGGTCGCATACTCGCGCGCGAGCATCCGGTGGCGGCGGACATGGTGGTGCCGGTACTCGACTCGGGCAACGCGGCAGCGCTCGGCTACGCCGAAGAGTCCGTCATTCCCTACGAGACGGCGCTGATCCGCAACCAGTACGTGAAGCGCACCTTCATCGAGCCGTCGGCTTCGATCCGCGACTTTCGCGTGCGCATCAAGCACAACGCGAGTCGCCAGATGGTGGGCGGGAAGCGCGTGGTGCTGGTCGAGGATTCGATCGTGCGCGGCACCACGCTGCTCAAGCTGGTCGGGCTGATGCGCCACGCGGGGGCATCGGAGGTGCACGTGCGCGTGTCGTCGCCGCCGAACATCGGCCCCTGCCACTACGGGATCGACACACCGACGCGTGAGGAGCTGATCGCGCACCGCCACTCGGTCGAGGAGATCCGTCAGATCCTGGGCGCCGATACGCTCGGCTACCTCTCGATCGACGGCCTGCGCGGCGCTGCCCGGAACCTGAAGCACGGAATCTGCGATGCCTGCTTCTCGGACGACTACCCGATTCCCGTCGACGCGGACGCCGAGCCGCCGCAGCTCTCGTTGTTCCGGCTGGTCGAGCCGGACGACGAGTCGGCGCTCGGCTCTTGAGTTCGCGGCACGAGCGCGGCCGGCTCGACCTCGCCGAACTCGCCCGCGAGGTCGAATCTGGGCGCATCGAGACGATCGTGACGGCGATGCCGGATCTCTACGGTCGCCTGGTCGGCAAGCGCATCCTGGCGGGGTTCTTCCTCGACGAGATCACCGGCGACGGCATGCACGTCTGCGACTACCTGCTCGCCTGCGACATGGAGATGAATCCAACGCCTGGCTACGCGTTCACGAACTGGGCGTCGGGGTACGGCGACCTGCACGCGGTTCCCGACCTCGGAACGCTGCGCGTCGCCGCGTGGCTCGAGCGCAGCGCCGTGGTGCTCTGCGATGCGAAGGACGCCGAGAGCGGCGCACCGATCGAGGTTGCGCCGCGCAACATCCTGAAGCGCCAGCTCGCGCGGCTCGCCAGCGCGGGCTTCACGGCGAAGATGGCCAGCGAACTCGAGTTCTTCCTGTTCCGCGATAGCTACGGGGAAGCGCGCGCGCGCGGCTATCGCGAGCTGCGCACGGCCGGCGACTATGTCGAGGACTACCACATCCTCTCGAGCACCTTCGCCGAGCCGGTGATCGGCGCGATCCGCCGCGGAGCCGACGCGTCCGCGATCCCCGTGGAATTCTCGAAGGGGGAGTGGGGTCCCGGCCAGCACGAGATCAACCTGCGTTACGCCGAGGCGCTCGAGATGGCCGATCGCCACGTGCTCTACAAGACGGCGGCCAAGGAGATCGCCGCGGCGCAGGGTCATTCGCTGACCTTCATGGCCAAGTGGCACGAGCGCCACGCGGGCTCGTCTTGTCACGTCCACATGAGCCTCTGGGACGCTGGCGGGCGGCCGGCCTTTTCGGCGGGTCGCGAGGCGTCGCCGACGTTCCGCCACTTCCTCGGCGGACTGCTCGCCCACGCGCGCGAGCTGGCCTGGTTCTTCGCGCCGACGGTCAACTCGTACAAGCGCTACAGCGAGGGCACCTTCGCGCCCACGCGCATCATCTGGAGCGTCGACAATCGCACGGCGGGATTCCGCGTCGTGGGTGCGGGACCGTCGTTGCGCGTCGAGTGCCGGATCCCCGGCGCCGACGCGAATCCGTATCTCAGCTACGCGGCGCTGCTCGCGGCGGGCCTAGACGGGATCGAGCGCAAACTCGATCCGGGCGAGCCCTTCGCGGGCGACGCCTATCACAGCGCCGAGCTGCCGCGCGTGCCGCACACGCTGGCCGATGCGATCCGCGAGCTGGAGGGAAGTCGCTTCGCACGCGACACCTTCGGTGACGCCGTCGTGGATCACCTGCTCCACTTTGCGCGTACGGAGCTCGCCAGCTACGAAGCGGTCGTGACCGACTTCGAGCGCACGCGCTACTTCGAGCGAATTTGAGCCGCCGCGCGATGCGCCGTCCACTGATCGGCATCACCTGCTATCACCGCGAGGGCGCCGAGCGCCCGCGCTTTTCGGTGCCGGCGGCGTACGTCGACGCGGTGCGCGCGGGCGGCGGACGACCGGTGCTGTTGCCGCCCGGCGACGACGACCCTTCCGCGCTGCTCGACGCCCTCGACGGCGTCGTGCTCTGCGGCGGCGGCGACATCGACCCGTCGCGTTTCGGGGGAGCGGCGAGGCACGATTCGCTCTACTCGACCTCTTCCGAGCGCGATGCCTTCGAACTCGCGCTGGTGCACGAGTGTCTGCGGCGCGGCACGCCGACGCTCGCGGTCTGTCGTGGCCTGCAGGTGCTGAACGTCGCGCGCGGCGGCGACCTGCACGTGCATCTCCCCGACGTGGTGGGCGAGTTGGTGGCGCACCGCGTCTCTCGCGAACATCACTCGCACCACCCGGTGCGCATCGATGCCAGTTCGCGTCTCGCCGCCGTGCTCGGCGCATCCGAGGTGATGGTCGCGTCCTGGCATCACCAGGCGATCGACCGCCTCGGCGCCGGGCTGCGCGCGGTGGCGTGGGCGGAGGACGGGACGGTCGAGGCGGTCGAGATGGAGAACGAGCCCGCGATGCTCGCGATCCAGTGGCATCCGGAGCTGCAGGTTCAGGAGCCCGGCGGGCGCCAGCTTCGGCTCTTCGAGGAGCTGGTGGCGCTCGCCCGGCGGGCGATCCGCGCCCCGGCATCGGCCGGTCCCTCGTCTCGGTAAGGGTCGGCGCTGGTCGGGCCGATACGGCCCGGTGGAGGACCATGCCGGGCATTCCGGAGGAACCCGTCGTCGCAGTGCCGTCGCCTGCGCGCCGCCTACACCTCGCCTTCGGCGACCCGAAGGCGTTCCAGCAGGAGTACGCCCGCAATCTGGAGCGCGGCGGCGCCTTCGTCGCGACCGCGGATACGTTCGAGCTGCGCGAAGTGGTGGAGGTGCTGCTCGAAGCGAGTTTCGGTGGCGAGAAGCTGGTGTTGACCGCCGAGGTCGTGCATGCCAGCGACGGCGGTGTAGCGGTGCAGTTTCTCGACCCGGCGCCGGAGCTGCGCAGCCGGCTCGAGTCGCTCGTCGAGGGCGCGGAACGCGCGATCGCCGAGGCGGCGGCGGAAGCCGATGACGACGTCGTGGTGGGTCCCGCCGACGACGAGTTTGGCGACGTAGACCTCGACGAGGACTCGTTCGACCTCGATGGCGCAGCTGCGGACACCCCAGTTGGCGTCGCGGTCGCCACGCAACCCGGCGATGACAACGATTCCAACGAACGAACCTTCCGCGCCCGCGCCGAGCGATTGCCGATGCGCGTCGCCGTGCGGGTCAAGACGCCGACCGGGAAGGGGCTCGCGGCTCGCACGCGCGATCTCTCGCCCACCGGGTTGCTCGTGTCGGTGGAGGGCGAGGAGCTGCCGGTCGGCCGCGAGGTGCGCGTCGAGCTGACGCACCCGACGACCGGCGAGAAGCTCGACGTTCCCGCCAAGGTGACGCGTCACGTCCAGGGCGAAGGCGTGGTACCGGCAGTCGCGCTGGCGCTCCAACCCGGAGCGATGCGCGCCGAGGTCGAGCGCTTCGTTGCGGAGCTGCAGAAGGCCGACGCCGAACAGCAGCGCGGCGGCATCCGCGGTCCGCTCGAAGAACTCGGCGGTCCGAGCATGCTCCAGATGTTCGCGGCGCTCTCGAAACAGGGCACGCTCACGGTGAGCCACGGCGCCGAGGAGGGCGTCGTCGCGTTCGAGAACGGCATGCTCAGGGTCGCGCAGGTCGGCTCGGTGACCGGCGTGAAGGCGCTCGCGCGCATTCTCTCGTGGCGCGACGGCTTCTTCGAGTTCCGCTCCTACGTCGACCCCCTGGGCGACGGGCATCCGAAGCTGCCGATCGAGGCCGCGATCCTCGACGCGCTGCGCGTACTCGACGAGAACAATCGCCTCTCGAGTCCGCAGCTCCCCGCGAGCGCGCGCCTCGAAGTCGCGCGCGAGCGACTCGATGCACTCGGCCAGCCGATCGGCAAGACCGAACAAGCGGTCCTCGAACTCGCCGCCGCCGGCTTCACCGTCCGCCGCATCCTCGACGTCATCCCCGAAAACGACGCCACCATCCGCAGCGCCGTCACCGCCCTCCTCGACCGCGGCATCATCCGCCTCGTCTGAGGCGGAGAAAGGGGACGGTCCTCGCCGCGGACGGGGCGAGGAGAATGGGGACACACCTCGGCGAAGTGTGTCCCTCGAGTCCACGGCGAGTCCACTCCGAGGACCGTCCCCTTTCTCCTCGCTACCTTGCGGCGGGCCGGCGGAGGGGGTGGGTGTGGGAAGCGATCGCTTCGAGCTGTGGATCGACGGGTGCGCGACGGGGGCTGAGGGCGCCGCGACCGCGGACGTGGTCGAGCCCGCGACCGGCGAGCTGCTGGCGCAGGTCGCACGCGCGACGGTCGGGGACGCGCAGCGCGCGGCGGCCGCGGCGCAGCGCGCGTTCCGCAGCGGTCCGTGGCCGCGCGCACGTGCCGTGGAACGTGCGAAGGCGCTGCGGGCGCTCGCGGCGCGCATCCGCGAGCAGGCGAAGCCGCTGGCAACGCTCGAAGCGCGCAACGCGGGCAAGCCGATCGCCGACGCAGACTGGGAAGTCGAGACCGCCGCGCAGTGCTTCGAGTTCTTTGCGGGCGCTGCAACGACGCTGTCGGGCCGCGTCCCTCCCGTCGACGGCGGCGGCCTCTCCGTGGTGCTGCGCCAGCCGATCGGTCCGTGCGCGCTGATCGTCCCGTGGAACTTCCCGTTCCTGATCGCCGCTTGGAAGGTGGCGCCGGCGCTGGCGGCCGGAAACACCGTGGTGTTGAAGCCCGCGAGCGCGACGCCTTGCAGCGCGCTGCGGCTCGGCGCACTCGCGAGCGCCGCCGGGATTCCCGACGGCGTCCTCAACGTGATCGCCGGCCCGGGCGCCTCGGTCGGCGCCACGCTCGTCGGCGACCCGGCCATCCGCAAGATCTCCTTCACCGGCGACTCGGAGAACGGCGCTGCGATCCTGCGTCTCGCCGCGCCCGAGATCAAACGCGTTTCGCTCGAACTCGGCGGCAAGTCGGCGAATGTGGTATTCGCCGATGCCGACCTCGACGCCTGCGTCGAGAAGTCGCTGCTCGCGGTGTTCGGCAACGCGGGCCAGGACTGCTGCGCGCGCAGTCGCATCCTGGTCGAAGCGTCGGCGCACGACGCATTGGTCGCGAAGTTCAGCGCCGCCACGCAACGGCTGCGCGTCGGCGATCCGCTCGATCCGGCGACCCAGGTGGGTTCGCTGATCTCGCGTGGTCACCGCGATCGCGTCGCCAGCTACATCGAACTGGGGAAGGGCGAGGGCGCACACTTGCTCTGCGGCGGCGAGGCGCCGGGCACGGGACCGCTCGCGCGCGGCTCGTTCCTCACGCCGGCGGTCTTCGACGGCGTGACGCCGTCGATGCGCATCGCGCGCGAGGAGATCTTCGGGCCGGTCGTCGCGGTGTTGCCGTTCCGCGACGAGGCCGAGGCGATCGCGCTCGCCAACGACTCGATCTACGGCCTCTCGGGTTCGCTCTGGACACGCGACGCGAAGCGCGCAATGCGCGTCGCGCGCGCCATCGAGACGGGTGTGATCTCGGTGAACTCCAGCCGCAGCGTCTTCCTCGAAGCCCCGTTCGGTGGCGTGAAGCGCAGCGGCGTCGGTCGCGAACTCGGCATCGAGGCGCTCGAGGTCTACACCGAACAGAAGTCGATCTACTTCGAGACGGAGGAGAGCTGAGCGTGGCGGGAAGACTTTCGGGCAAGGTCGCGCTGATCACCGGGGGCGCGAGCGGAATCGGACGCGAGTCGGCGCGGCTCTTTGCGTCCGAAGGCGCGCGCGTGCTGATCGCGGATCTCGACGTCGCCGCAGGCAACGCGACGGCAGCGGCGATCGCGAAGGCGGGCGGCGAGGCGCGCGCGATCCGCTGCGACGTGGCGCACGGCGCCGACCTCGAGGCGGCGGTCGCGGCGGCGGAGCGCCACTTCGGTGCGCTGCACGTGCTCTTCAACAATGCCGGCATCTTTCCGGCTCGCGACGGTTCCCCCGTCGACACACCCGACGACGTCTTCGATCAGGTCATCGCCGTGAACCTCAAGGGCGTCTTCCTCGGCTGCAAGGTCGGTATCCCCGCGCTGCTGCGCGCCGGCGGCGGCTCGATCATCAACACGGCGTCGTTCGTCGCGGTGGTCGGTGCCGCCACCTCGCAGATCGCGTACACCGCGAGCAAGGGCGGCGTGCTCGCGATGACGCGCGAGATCGCCGTCGAGTATGCACGCCAGGGCATTCGCGCCAACGCGCTGTGCCCGGGTCCCGTCAACACGCCGCTGCTCGCCGAGTTCCTGGCAGAGCCCGCGGCGCGCGCGCGGCGCTTCGTCCACATTCCGATGGGACGCCTCGCCGAAGCGACCGAGATCGCGCGCGCGGCTCTCTTTCTCGCGTCGGACGAGTCGAGTTACGTGACCGGCGCGACGTTCCTGGTGGACGGCGGGATCACATCGGCGTACGTGACGCCGGAATAGGGCGGGACTCAGCGCGGCTTCCCGACCGGGTCTCCCGGGACGACTCGCTTGCGCACGAGCGTGTCGACGCCGTAGCGCGCGTCGTCGGTTTCCTTGTGATCGAGATTGAAGTGCAGGCCGCGGCTTTCCTTGCGCCAGCGCGCGCACTCGATCACCAGTTCGGCCATCAGCGTGAGGTTGCGCAGTTCGATCAGGTCGGGCGTTACG
>Ga0102851_10000966_pt1 | contig 15650 bp, 14 predicted proteins | sample Mud3Dept3metaG_FD_79558 | JGI IMG/M metagenome (GOLD analysis project Ga0102851, IMG submission 79558) | Freshwater wetland microbial communities from Ohio, USA, analyzing the effect of biotic and abiotic controls - Mud 3 Core 4 Depth 3... | ecosystem: Environmental > Aquatic > Freshwater >... | reverse complement strand
TTTTGCGCCGAGGATGCTCTGGAGTACATGATTGCCGGAGCCAGCGCTGTCCAAGTGGGATCGGCTCACTTCACCGATCCCCGAGCCGGCTTGAAAATTATCGATGGAATCCGGGATTATCTCAACGCCCAAGGAATCCCGGATGTTTCTTCCCTGATTGGAAGCCTGAAAGCGGGACAGGATACCCGGAAGAACGAGCGTTGATGCTGGATAATGGGTCCTTGATATGTGAAGAGAGATTTTTTTATCCAGTATCCGGTATCCAGCATCGGTATTTAGAATGAGGAAGGAGTCCTTTCATGGAGCTTAAGTCGGTTGCCCTGGAAATTCCCGAGGGCACGAATATCATAGTCGGACAGACCCATTTCATCAAAACGGTGGAGGACCTTTACGAAATCATGGTCGGCTCCGTGCCCCAAGCCCGGTTCGGCATCGCCTTCTGCGAAGCCTCCGGCGCTTGCCTGATCCGGGTGGAAGGAAACGACCCGGAGCTCAAGAAGGTGGCAACCCGAAACGCCCAGGCCGTGGCCGCGGGCCATACCTTTTTTCTCCTATTGCGCGATGCGTATCCGATCAATGTATTGAATGCTATCAAGGGCTGTTCGGAGGTCTGCTCCATCTATTGCGCTACGGCGAATCCCGTGGAAATCATCCTGGCCGAATCTTCCCAGGGCAGAGGGATTTTAGGGGTGATCGACGGTTCCTCCCCAAAAGGAGTGGAAGGGCCCGCCGACGTCCAGTGGAGAAAAGACCTCCTGCGAAAGATCGGGTATAAAATTTCCTGAATTGGTTAATCGTTGCGGGTTGCTGGTTATGAGTTCAAAGGTTTTTTTTCGACCAGCAACCAGGGACCAGTAACAGAAACAACCAACCGGCAATCAGGCAGTCCTATTGATTTCCTCCCCCTGCTAATGTAATGTATTATTAGTCGAAAGGTGGGATGATTGACCCCTCTCTTTTCCCTTCCCGGGGGAAGGTTAGAAATGAGTATGGATGGAGCCAGGAAAAGTCGTTGTCTTCTTTGAGCAAAAAAGGATCCTCCTCGCCGTTTGCCTGGAGGTGAAGGGGAACAAAGTCCACCTGCTGAGCGAAGAAAACCGTGAAATAACCCTGGGCTCCAACCGCATTGTCCACGCGTCGCACTCCAAACTGAACCTTACCTCTCCCCACGAATCTTTGCTGGAACAAATAAGGGCCGCCGAGGCCCGGCAGAGAGAACTCATGGAGTCTCTGGCCGTCCGGGACCTATGGGAACTGGTCTGGGAAGAAAGGAGGGAGTTCAGCCTGCGTGAACTGGCTGAGTTGGCCTTCCACCCGCCGGTTCCGTTCGACCGGGAAATGGCCCTTTTCCGGGCTCTCTTCGAAGACCGCCTCTACTTCAAACAGAAGGGGGGGAACTTCGAACCCCGCGAACCAGAGAAGGTCGAGGAAATCGTCCGGCAGATGGAGCGCGAGGCCGAGCAGGAACGGGAACTCCGCGAGGGCGGCCATTGGCTGGCCAGAGTATGGGCGGGAGAGGCGGCCCTTCCCTTTCCCAGCAAAGAAAGGGTGATCGGCCTCTTGAAGGATTACGTCCTTTTCGGTTCGGAAGGGCCGGACCCGGCCCGGGTCAAAGCCCTTCTGCAAGAAGCTCAGATTTCTGCCCCCGAAGCTCCCTTCCTGATCCTGGTCCGCTTGGGAGTCTGGGGGGAAGATGAGAACCTCTTCCTCCATCGCCATCAGATTTCCCAGGTCTTTCCCGAAAAGATGACGGGGGAGGTCGAACGGATTTTGGCCCTCTCTTCAAGAGAGATCTCTCCTCAACCCCAGGACTGCGACCTGACTTTCCTCCATCCCTTCACCATCGACAGCGAATTCACCCGGGACATCGACGATGCCCTGAGCCTGGAGCGAGTGGGGGACGAATACCGGGTGGGGATCCATATCACCGATGTGGCCACCTTCCTGAAGATGGGCGGGGAAATCTTTCAAGAAGCCATGGCCCGGGCCATTTCGATCTACCTGCCGGACCAACGAATTCCCATGATTCCCCCGGCTATTTCCGAGGGGGCCTGCAGCCTGATCGTGGGGGAAAAACGGCGGGCTCTGAGCTTTTTGGTCCGGGTCGACCGGGGAGGGAGGGTCCTGGATTCCAAAATCGTCCCGAGCATCATCCAGGTGGAGCGGAGACTTTCCTATGACCAGGTGGACCAACTCCTGGAGGAGATGGACGAAGAGCTGACTCTTCTGAAGCAGGTCTCCGAGCAGCTCGCGCGGCGCCGGATGGAGATGGGAGCCTTCTTCCTCCCCCGCCCGGAACGGGTGATCCGGGTGAATCGCGACCGGGAAATCATCCTGTATAAACGCGACCGGGAAAGCCCGTCCCAGAAAATGGTCTCCGAGTTCATGATCCTGGCCAATACCTTGGCCGCGCTTTTTCTCAAGGAGAGGGGGGTTCCCGCCGTCTACCGGGGACAGATGGAGCCCCGGGAAAGGATTCCTCCCATGGAAAAGTACGATGTCCTGCAGGCCTACCGCCTGCGCCGGGTGATGAACCGGGTGGAGATCGGCACCCGGCCTTTGCGCCACGCCGGGATCGGGGCCGAGGCCTATCTCACCCTCACTTCTCCGATTCGGCGGTTCTATGACCTCCTCGTGGAACACCAGATTCTGGGGGCCCTTCGGGGGACCCCGGTCCTGAGCCAGGAAGAGGTGGATGACATTATCACCCGGGTGGGGCCAAATCTTTCCAAAGTAAGCCTGGTGGAAGAACTCACCGAGCAGTACTGGATCATGCGCTACCTGGAAAGAAAGATCGGGTCCACGACCACTGCCGTGGTGCTGGACCGTTGGCCGACCCGGTACCTCATTTACCTGGAAGAGTATCTCCTGGAGGTGGATATGCCGGCCCTTCCGGGAAGGGAGTTCATCCCCGGGGATCAGGTATTAGTCCGCATCGAAAAGTCCAACGCCCGCCAGGGAATCCTCAAGATTGTGCCCTTTTGAACCGGTTCTCGGTTGCTGGTTGTTTGTTTCGTAAGAAAAGGTCTTTGACTCGCAACAAGTAACCAGCAACCAGTAACCGGTTTTCCTATCCCACCGCCGCTTTGATGAGCTCCTGTTTCTGCTGGAAGAGTTTTTCTCCGAGACTGACATGGTAAATGTGAGGATTTTGGAGTCGTTTGTGCTCGGGGCGAAGATAATGGAGGTTCTGCAGGGTCCTTGCCTGAATGTCCGCCAGGGGAGGAAGAGAGTAGACTTGCTTTCCTCCTTGGAAAATGGGCACCAGGATCTCTTCCCGTTTATATCGGGGAGGGTAGGCTTTGTGCACGTGGGCCAGCATCGGATGGAAGGCCTGGACGGGCCGGTTTTCGGGAAAGACCTCATCCTCGAAGAAGAGGACATCGCCGCGCATGAAGTTCTTTTCATCGAAGAAGCGGATCACTTTTTTGACTCCCGGGTTGGTAGTCTTTTCCGGGTCGTCGGAGACTTTTAGCTTGGGTTTCATCTCTCCATCCTCGAGGATGGCCGAAAGCTTGTACACCCCTCCCAGGGCTGGACAGGAGTAGGAGGTTACCATCCTCGTCCCCACGCCCCATAGATCGATTTCCGCACCCTGTTTCTTGATGGACTCGATCAACCATTCATCCAAGTCGCTGGAACCCAGTATTCTCGTGCGGTCGAAGCCGGCCTCGTCGAGGAGCCTGCGCGCCTCCCGGCTCAGGAAGGTCAGGTCGCCGCTATCCAGGCGAACCCCCAAGAGGTCCCCTTCTTTCCCGGCACGAAGCTCCTTGCCGACTTTGATCGCATTGGGGACGCCGCTGAGGAGGGTATCATAGGTATCCACCAGGAGCACCACATTCTTGGGATAGACCCTGGCGTAGGACTGAAAGGATTCCAGCTCCGAAGGGAAGGACTCGATCCAGCTATGAGCCACCGTCCCCCGGACGGGAATTCCAAAGACCTTTCCGGCCATGAGGTTGGAGGTGGCCCGCGCCCCCCCGATGAAAGCGGCCCTGGAGGCGCTCAGGCCGCCGTCCGGGCCCTGGGCCCGGCGGACTCCGAATTCAATCACCGGGTCCTCCCCGGCGACGATGCAGACCCTCGCCGCCTTGGTGGCGATGAGTGTTTGATAGTTGAGAATATTCAGCAGAGCGGTCTCGATGAATTGCGCTTCCGCCAGGGGAGCGGTTACCCGAACGATGGGTTCCTGGGGAAATACCAGGGTGCCTTCAGGAACCGCATAGAGGTCTCCAGTGAAGCGGAGGTCCTGGAAGAACTTCAGCACCTCGGGGGGGAAGAGGTTCAGGCTCCGCAGGTATTCGAGGTCTTCGGGTTCAAAGTGGATATTTTCGATGTATTCGATCAGCTGCTCCAGGCCGGCCGCTACGCAGAACCCCCCCTCTTCGGGGATTTTACGAAAAAAATAGTCGAAGTTGGCCTTCTGCCGGCTTTTTCCCAAAAGGTGGTAAGCCCCGACCATGGTCAGTTGGTATAGGTCGGTTAACAGGGTCATGTTCGTTCTCATCTTTCCATCCCCAGTTGCTGGTTCCTCGCTGCGGGTCGCTGGTTCCTGGTTGCTTAATTTTTGGAGATCCTTTTAACCAGCAGCTAGCAACCAGCAACGAATTTCGAGAAACCCGTTGTCCGGAATCAGATGTAGTTTTCCATCAGGGAATAGATTTCCCTCTCGATTTCCGAATCCAGCGCATTCCCTCCCGGATCCTTCCGCAGCGATCGATGGACGTCCTGGATGATCTGGTCTACCCTCAAGAGCAAATTCTGATCTTCCACGTCGTCCAGGCTGCGGAAGTAGCCGAGCCTTCGGCCCACCCGAAACTGGAGGCGCTTTTCCCGGGGCCAGGCCAGGTATCGATCGATGAGGGCCAGCATCTTTTCCTTCTCCCCGGGCAGCTTTCCCTGAACTTCTTCCAGGAGGTTTAGAATGTGGTCGCTCACGACCGTACTGTGAATGCCGTCCAGGGTTTCCAGGAAAAGACGAATCTCGCTTACGATCCGGTCGTCCGGAGGCCGGGCGAATTCCCCTTTTTCCACCTTCTGGTACAGGGGCATGTTCTTGCGGACGTACAGGGTCCGCAGGCGGATAAAGTCGGGGTCGATCTGGTTTAAAACCCGGGCCGATTCGACGGCGTGTTCCCTCCACCATCGTTCGCCCCCCAGGCCGGGCATGAGGTATTCCGAAAGAGAGATCCCCGAGGCCACCACGTTACGGCCGGCGGTAACCTGTTCTTTAGCGGTCACTCCCTTTTTCATGTACTGCAGGAGAGGATCGTACCCGGTCTCCATCCCGATATGAATGCGGGTAAGCCCAGCTTCGCGGAGTTCTTTCAGCTCCTCCACGGATTTTTTGGCCAGGGTTCGCGCCCGGCCGTAACTGGTAATCCGCTGGATGGAGGGAAACTTTTCTTTCAGGTACCGCAGGATCGTCACGAGGTCGTCCGTCTTCCTCATGAGGGAGTTGCCGTCTTGAAGAAAAACCTGGCTGCCCCCGAAATAGAGCCAACCGGCCACGGTCTGGTGAGCCTGACTCTGCGCTTTGGGGTGGGAAAAATATTGGCGCAGGACCGTTTGATTGATGGTTCCCGCCTGACCCATCCGCCAGGAAAGCTCGCGGATTTCGTCGGCGATATTCTTGGCCTGGTCTATGTCCTTTTGTACTTCTTCCAGGGAGCGGATGGAAAAGGTTTCCCCTTTGTAAGTGTGGCAGAATTCACATTGGTTCCAGGGGCAGTTGCGGGTGACCCGGATTAATAGGCTCTGGGCTTCGCTGGGCGGGCGGATGGGCCCCATTTCAAAAAGAGGGTTCATAGCCTCTTCCTCCATGGACAAAATTTAACATGATTTCGGGGCTGGAGCAATGGCCGTTGTAGGGGGCAAATGGGAAATCCCCGAAGAGATGGTTCTCCCCGTTTAGCTTTTAATCGCTTCCAGATTTGTCTTGATTTTCCCCCCGAAACTCTATATAAACAACTGGGCCGAACAGGAACTGGAACCGCGAGAGCCAAAAAAGGAAATCCGATGGCTGATGCTTTCGATTACCCGCGAATCCGCAGCGTCGAAGTCTTTCCCGCAGAAGTTTCGGGACAGAAGGTCATCTGCCTGCGCGACCCTTTAAGCCTGTCCGACAAGATTCTTTTTTTCCCCTACCCGACCTTTTTCATCATCAGCCTCTTCGACGGAGCCCATTCCCTGGTGGATATCCAGACTGAGTTCATGCGCCGTTTCGGGGAACTCCTATACCGGGAAAAGATTCGGGAGCTCATCGCCCAGATGGACGAGTATTTCCTCCTCGACAACGAACGGTTTCGGAATGCGGAGCTGAAGGTCATCGAGACCTTTAAATGCGCACCCCTGCGACCCCTCACCCTGACCGGTGATTCTTATGACGGAGGGCCGGAAGGACTCAAACAGGCTATCGGATCCTACTTTCTGGACCCGGAAGGGCCGGGCCCTCCGGATGGGAAGAGGGATCCCCGCAGCCTGGCCGGGGCCATCGCCCCCCATATCGACTACCGGAGAGGGGGACCCTGTTATGCCTGGGCGCACCGGGCGATTTTGGAATCCTCCCCCCCGGACCTGTTCATCATCCTGGGGACCGCCCATTCAGCCATGAAGCAATCCTTTGCCCTGACCCGGAAACATTTTCAGACTCCCTGGGGGTTGGTGGAAACCGATCAGGAATTCATGAGCGCTCTGGAGCGGCAGTTTTCGGATGATTTTTACCAGGATGAGTTCGTACATAAGGGCGAACACTCCATTGAGCTCCAACTGGTCTTTTTAAGGGCCCTCTGGCCGGGGAGCAAACCCTTTCGGATCGTTCCCATCCTCTGCGGTTCTTTTCACGAGGCCATCCTGGAAGATAAGAGCCCCATGGAACTCCCCGGGGTGGCTTCCCTGATCCGGGCTCTGAAAAAAGCCATGGCCGAGACGGAGAGAAGGGTCTGCGTCCTGGCCAGCGCGGACCTGGCCCATGTGGGCCCCCGTTTCGGGGATCCCACTCCTCCCGACCGGATTTCCCTGCTGAACCTGGCCGAGGAAGACAAACGCCTGCTGGGCTATGCCGAGCGGATCGACGGAGAAGGTTTTTTCAGAATTCTGGCCAGGGAGAAAGACCGGAGAAAAATCTGCGGCCTTTCGCCGATCTATGTGCTTCTGAATGTCTTGGATGGGGTCCAAGGAAAACTCCTGAAATACAGCCAGTCCTTGGACCCCACGACCCAGTCGGTTGTCACTTTTGGCAGTGTAGCCTATTATTCTTGAACGGCCCTCGATCCCGTCAAAATTCAGCATTCGGCCGCGGGAAAAGGCGGAAAAACGGGGTTCCTTCCGGTAATTCCCTTGGCGGGAGGGAAACCGGGTTGGGAATCTCTCTTTGGGGAGGGAAAAGGATGAAAAGAAAGGTCGTCTTGAAAACCCCGGCTTTTTGGATCCTGGGAGGCCTGGTCGCGGCCATTTTCCTGAGCGGCTTTCTCTGGCTGCGGGAACCGACCCGCGCCTTCGGCGGGAACTTTGCCCCCATGGCCCAGCAGCAGTTTGCGCGTTTTCAGATTGCCGCGCGGGATGCAAACTCCGCCTGGGTGATCGACACGGCAGCAGGGGATATTTTTTTGATTTTTTCCAGCGGGAAATGGAAAGAGGTGGGAAGCATCTTTGATGAAAAGAACCGGATCAAAAACTAATCCGCGAATTACGCAGATTACAAAATAAACACGGGTCAGAATGGTATTCCAAGGCCTTAGGAACCATTTTAAATAATTCCCTTGCCTCTTTAACGTTAGCAGCACTTTAGCTCACTTGAATTCACTTTGGCACTTTTGTTTGCGGTTCCGGCGCGTCGCGCTCTCTGGGGTTTGGTTCTTCAACCCTCGCTCACGGAAAGGAGAACTGAATGGCCAAGGAATGGAGATTGCTCGACCTTTATGTAGACCTGAATGAAAACTCGGCTTTTCTGAACCCCGCCCTCCAGCGAGCGCGGATGGAACGTTTGGTGCCGGACACGGTGGCTTTCTGCAGCATCAAGAAAATCGGGATTTCCCTGGGGTTTTATCCCGATCCGGAGAAGGACATTAACCTGGATTACTGCCGGGCTCATGACATCGGCGTAAGCCGCCGCTTGCAGCCCTATTACGTCAACATCGGGTATCCGGGATTCTTCGTGGCGTATATCATCGTCGGAAAGAATTTTATGCCTCCCACGGTGGCGGAGATTTTCAAGACGGTCATTTCCCGGATGGCGGAGGAGTTCAACAGCCGGTGGGGCACTTCGGCCGAATACCGGCCGTTCAATGACATGGAGGTGGGGGGACGGAAAGTCTCCTGGATGGGGGGGAGCTTCTTCGGGGACGTTTGGAGCGGAGCCAGCGTTCTTCTGATCAAACCGTCCCCCATGGACAGGATCAACCCGGCCCTGAACATTCCCCCGGAAAAGTTCGCCGATAAAGATGCGAAAACTGCGGGGGAGAGGGCCGTTTCCCTGGAAGAACTGACCGGCAGGACGATCCTGCTGGAAGAAGTCCGGGAGGCATACCGGCGATCTTTGGAAAAGACCTTCGGGGTCAAGCTGGTCCTGGGCTGCCTAACCGAGACGGAGATGAAATACGATCAGGAAAACCGGGATAAGGATTCGCCCGAAATCCTCCTCGCCCGGACGGAGGGGAAAAGATTCGGACCCCTGGCCCCGGGGGTCAAGAGAGGGGAAGCGATCTGGAAGGTCCCCCGGGGAGGGTTGATCCGGGCGGTCGTTCGGGTCAAAGAGGGAGCCATTGAAAATCTGCTCTTTTCGGGAAACGTTCTTTGCTCTCCGGTTACCGCTCTGGAAGAGGTGGAAGACTTGCTGAAAGGAGTTTCCCTGGAAGAAGATCCGATCCGGGAAAAAGTAAGGGTCATCTATGGGAAGCCGAATTATCAGCTTACCGGAACCATTCCGGAGGACCTGGTGCGCCTGGTGCTGGAGGCGGGGCGAAAGGCGATGTAAAGCAAAATCAAGAAGGGAGGAAAAGAAATGAGCGAAGAGAGCAAGGGCAGTATCGGCGAAGAGGAGTTTGTGTACCGGGCGATCAAACGGCTGCGGAAGCCCCCGTACCGGGGAATTCACAGCGTATTCAGCGGGTTCAACCAGGCCTTCAAGGAGCACTTCGGCAAGAATCCCATCGAGGTAACCCAGAAGTTGGCCGGGGAAGGAAAGATCGTCACCCGACCGGTGAAAGGTGGAGTCATGCTCTACCTTCCCGAAGATGCCCCCCAGGCGCAAAAAGGCGTCCTGGAGAAGATTCTCGGCCCGGAGGAAGAGTCGGCATGAGGTTAATGTCCCCCAGAGGGAGAGGGTTCGATGAACCAGCACTTTTGGGGGACCCCATCCATTTGAATCGAGGATCGCTTAAGCGCCATCAAGATTTCCGGGATCATCGGCTACCCATGAAGAAGTTCGAATACGAGGGGGCCCTTCTGGCCCTGGCCTTCCTCCTGGGGCCGCTCATGGAAAACAACCTGCGCAAATCCCTGATCATGTCCCAGGGGGATTTTTCCATTTTCTTCACCCGTCCTCTGGCCGCGGCGTCGCTGATCATCGCCCTGTTTCTTCTGGTTTCGCCCTTCCTTCCTTACCTCAGGAAGAAACGCGAGGAGCTTCCCAAGGAAGAAGTATCCTAACGAGTCCCCAATCGTCCCAAACCTTTTCCCGTCCTCCTCGATCACTGCCTTTTTGAAGGTCCCTTTTCCCCCTTTCCAGCTTGACAATTCCCGGGCGATCTCGGATTATTGATTAGCGGTGATTTCTTCGTTCCTTAAGGAACGTATTTTATCGGGAGGATGTAGGTATGGCCAAAAAAGAGGACCTTCGGGGAAGGTTGCGAATTTCCACGAAACAGTTGGAAGCGGTTAATGAATTGCTGCTGGACCCCAAGAGTCGGGTGGTGAAGGACTTTCTGGCCGTGGTGGCCAAGTACGGGACACCGGAAGAGATTAACGCCAAGGCTGCCGAGGCGGGAAAGTTGGAGAACCTCATGGCCCGGCTGGAGAATGAGAAATCTCCCTACCGGGCCGATGTGAAGTGGCTGATGGCCCAGCGGGACGCGAAAACCTTCGTTTCGGTTGCCGAATATCGAAAGTCGGTTCTGGGCGATAAGGCCGCTCGGATGAAGTTCAAGGAAAAATTCGCGGTAACCCTGGAAATCAGCGCCGCTCAGTATTTTCCCTGGGTGGTCGAGGAAGCCAAACAGGCCATCGCCCGGAAAGAGCTCATGCCCGGCCGTTTCATCCGGGTGCGGAAGATGAAGGAACAGGAGGCCGATAACGGCGACATCCTGGCCTTCGCCGCGGCCATGCAGATCATGGGGGTCAGCTTCGTCGAGACCCTGGACACCAAGGGAACCGACGGCTCCAACGTCCATCTGGGAGGGCCGGAGACCATCACCGGGTATTTTGGGGGAATCGGGCAGCCCAACGAATATCCCTTGAAATGGGTGGATGAATTCCTCTACTACTACACCAACTACGGCATCCGGCAGGTGCTGAACATCAACCCGGGAACCGTCTTCCTGGGGTACCTGCTCCGCAAACTGGGAATCCAGAATGAATTCAAGATCTCCGTGTTCATGGGCAACGACAATCCCTATGCGGCCCTGTGGACGCTCCTCGCCGCAAAGCTCTTCTCCGCCAAAGACGGGTCCTGCCCGCTGATCGGGTTCAACCTCAGCAATTCGGTGGACAACCGGACGATCGAGATCATCGCCGAAGTCCGCAAGAAGCTGGGCTTCGAAGACATCGTGCGGATCGAGCACCACATCACCGAAACCTGGAAGAGCATCGTCCGCCAGCCTTACAACCGGAGGGAGGAACTGGTCCAACTCGCTGACCATGTGGCCAACATCGCCGCGAAACACGAGGGCAGCGAAGTGGAAACGGAGAAAAGCCGTTCGCACCCCTCGGACATCTTCGATTATTTCCGGGAAAAGAAGGAAATCGAAGCCTCCGGAGAAATGCCCGCTTTACTCCAGAATTACCTGGACAAGCACGACTCGGTAAACCTCACCGCCCGCGCACTGACCGAGAAGGGCCTCAGTTTCAAGGCGGCGCCGCTCCTGCACCATCGCTAAAAGGACGGGGCAAGGGACCTTCGGCATTGACACACTTTGAACCTTGGAGTATATGGAGGATGAATGGTCTTGAATCTTCAGGGGCTGCATCGGGTTGAGAATACGGCTTCCCGGGTTCATTTTCTGCCGGGTGCGAGCCACTGAAAAATCCAGAGAAGGAGGAATCGGGCATGAGAAAGATTTTCAAGAAGCCTGCGTGGATGGATACGGGAATGGACATCAGCAGGAGAGATCTCCTCAAGGTGGGAGTGGCCGGGGCGGCTGCGGCCGGCCTGGCGGCCATTCCGGAAACTTCCCATTCCCAGAAGCCGGCGGAATTCAAATTCCGCCTGCAATCGTTCCTCGGACCGGGCTGGAAGGAATGGGAGGAGATGCTCCCCCGGTACGCCAAACGGGTGAAGGAAATGTCCGGGGGCCGGATCGAAATCACCCTCTATCCCCCGGCGGCGCTGATCCCGACCTTCGAATTGCTGGACGGCGTGGGCCGCAGGGTGGTGGAGATGGGCTACGGAGCCCAGATTTACTGGAAGGGGATGTTCCCCTTTACGGAATGGGCATGGGGGATCCCCTTCGCCTTCGACGTGATCGATCATTATGACTACCTTTGGTGGGAGGCCGGGCTCACCGCCCTGACCCGCGAGGCCTTCGCCACCAAGAACGTTTTCTTCATGGCTCCCATCTATTCCGATGAATGGGGCTCCACGATCTGCCGAAAACCCATCCGAACTTTGAAAGACTTCAAGGGGCTGAAGATCCGCAGCAGCGGAATCGGAGCCGAATTCTGGAAATCCTTCGGGGCGGGGATCGCCCGCCTCCCCGGCGAAGAGCTCTACACCGGAATTTCCACAGGGGTCATTGACGGGGCCAACTGGGGCTCTCCTTATGGAAACATCGCCACAAAACTCCACGAGGTAGCCAAACATTACACCCTTCCTTCCATCATTGCCTACGATATGGAAGACATGTTCATCAACATGGATTCCTGGAAGGCCCTCCCCAAGGACCTCCAAGAATGCTTCCTGCTAGCCACCCGCGTCTTCGCCCTGGAAAGGGCTTCCTACTCCACCATCCTCAGCTGCCTGGCCCTGGACACCATGAAAAAGGCCGGGGTGACGATCTACAACCTTCCCAAGGAAGACATTGATAAGATGAAAGGCATGACCTGGCAGTTGGTCGACAAGCTGGCCGGAAAGGATGATTACACCAACCGATGTCTGAAGATCATCCGGGACACGATGAAAACTGTTGATATGCGACCGCGGTTGACCCGCGTCTGAATTCGATCTTGGGGGGGGGCGGGTCCACCCGCCCCCCTTTTGTTTGAGGTGCAACTACCCATGTTAACGTCTTTGCTCAATTTCGTCGATTGGCTGAATGAGCGCGTGGGAAGGATCGTCAGCCTTTGGATGATCCCCCTGATCTGCCTGATGTCCTTAGAGGTTTTCATGCGGTACGTCCTGTTTTCTCCGACGGATTGGGGGACCGAGCTGGTGAGCTATATTTTCGCCGCCTATATCCTTCTGGGGGGTGGATATACCCTCCTCTATAAGGACCATGTGAACATCAACGTCCTGTACAACCGCCAGTCGCCCCGGGCCCGGGCCATTCTGGATTCGATCACCGCGGTGATCTTTTTTCTCTATGCCTGGGTCCTTTTTTACGAGGGATGGAAATTTGCCTTGGACGGATTGCTGCGAAACCGGCACAGCGGGACCGATTGGAATCCGCCTCTCTACCCCATATTGATGACCCTGCCCATCGGGGCCTTCCTGATGCTGATCCAGGGGGCCGCCAAATTCATTCGCGACCTCCACACGGCCGTCACCGGAAAGGAGAGGGCGAAATGAGCATCGAAATTTTGACCCTCCTGGTTTTCGGCCTTTTCCTGGTTTTCCTGGCCATGGGCCTCCCGGTCGTTTTCAGCCTGGGTGGAACTGCGGTCATCGCCACCTATTTCCTGTGGGGCCCCCAGGCCCTGCACATGCTGGCCAACCGGACCTTCACCAACGCCAACAGCGTTGTCCTCCTGGCCATTCCCATGTTCATCTTCATGGGGTGCATGCTGGAAAAATCGGGCATCGCCAAGGATTTGTACGAGATGATGTTCAAATGGATGGGTCCGATTCGGGGGGGGCTGGCGATCGGGACGGTTACCATCTGCGCCATTTTTGCAGCCATGGTGGGAATCACCGGCGCGGCCACGGTCTCCATGGGCCTGGTCGCCCTGCCGTCCATGCTCCGCTACGGGTACGACAAGAAGATCGCCATCGGCTGCATATCGGCGGGGGGAGCGCTCGGCGTACTCATCCCGCCCAGCGTCCTCATGATTATCCTCGGGCTCTATACCAATACCTCCATCGGGGCGCTTTACGCCGGCGGCATCCTCCCGGGGGTCATGCTCGCCATTTTTTTCAACATCTACATATTTGTTTCCTGCCTGATCAAGCCGGAGTGGGGGCCGGCCCTGCCGCCAGAAGACCGAGCCACCTGGAAGGAGAAATTGGTCGCCCTGAAAGCCGTGATCCTGCCCATCGCCCTGATCGTCGGAATCCTGGGCAGCATTTTTGCGGGCGCCGCCACTCCCAGCGAGGCCGCCGGCCTGGGAGCGGTGGGAAGCATCGTCTGTGCGGGCATCTACAAGTCCTTCAACTGGCCCACCCTTCGCGACGCCCTCCAGACCACGCTGCGTCTGAGTTGCATGGTCATGTGGATCATCTTCGGAGCGTCGGTCTTCACCGCCCTTTACACCGCCATCGGCGCCCATGACCTCACCCGGCAGCTTCTTTCCTACATCGCGGGAGACAGGTGGGGGGTCGTGGTGGTCATGCAGATTATCTGGATGATTATGGGCTGTTTCCTCGACCCCAACGGGATCATCATGATCACCGCCCCCATTTTCTTCCCGATCATCAACTCCCTGGGCTTCGATCCGGTGTGGTTCGGGGTCCTTTTCGTCATCAACATGGAAATGGGATACCTGACCCCGCCCTTCGGATTCAACCTTTTCTACATGCAGGCCATTGCTCCCAAGGGGGTGGTCATGACCGACATTTACCGGTCCATCATCCCCTTCGTGGCCCTGCAAGCCTTGGGCTTGATCGTGTGCATGATCTTTCCGGAGATCATTCTTTACCTGCCCAAGCTGCTCATCCGCTGACGCCCGCTCCTCAGGCGTACTCGACGATCTCCAGGGTGATCCCGTCGGGGTCGTGAAAATAGGCCGCCTTGACCCCTTCCCGCACGATCTGGGGAGGGGAATTGAAACGTACGCCCTGGCTCTTCAGCCTTTGGTACAGTTCGTCGATCTTCTCCACCTGGAAAGCCATGTGGGTAATCCCGTGGTCGCAGACGGGGCGGTTTTCGGGATACAGCCGCCCCGCCGGGGAATGGTATTCAAACACCTCGATCTTCGTCCCCCAGCCGCTGAGCATGGCATACGAAACATCCACGTTTCCCAGGCCCACCACCTTCTCCAAAGCCGGACTGCGGCGATGGTCGATCCGCCAGTCGAGCTTCATGCCCAGGAGATCACGGTAGAAATGAATGGAACGGTCCAGATCGCTGACGCTGATGGCGGTATGATGGAAATGCTTGATCATGATACGGCCTCCTCTGGTTCTGCAGGGTTTTTCTGTGTTTTTTTCGCCGGGGCCGGGACGGGTGCCCACCCGAACGAAGCCTGCCCGTCAATGAGAAGCGCCCGGAATGGATAGATTAAAAAGCCAGTCCAAAAGCATGGGCGGGCAATGATTGCCTGTCCATGATTGCCACAGATTCTTCCAGAACGATGATCAGACTTCTACCTTCATTCCATCCGTCGCCAGGAGAATATCGCCGGAATACTCAGTTCCGCATTCCCGCCGGATGTCGTTACCCTGAAAAACGGGGTAAAAATGGGTGAGGAGGAGTTGTCTGGCTTTCGCTTCGCGGGCAATCCGGCCGGCCAGCGCCGGGGTGAGGTGACCCTCTTTTTTTCTTTCCTGCGGGAAAGAGCATTCCAGGATCAGAAGGTCCGCTTCTCTGCCCAGCCTGACGATATTCCCGCAGTAATCCGTGTCCCCTGAATAGACCATCGACCGACCCTTCGCCTCCACCCGAAATCCGATGCTGCGCTCTGTGTGTGCCATGGGCAAGGTTTCGACGGAAAAACCTGGGAAATCCATTCTCGATTCGGCCGCCTCGAGGCAAGAGAGGAGATACGTTTGGGCTTCAATCCAGCGGCCGAAGATTTCCTTCATTTTCTCATAAAAATGATTCATCCCAATGGGGCCTATGATATGAAGGGGGGTGGACCGCCGGAAATCCACGGTGTAGTTCATGGCGAAGAGGAGAGGAATGAGGTCGATGACGTGGTCGGGATGGAAGTGGGTGATGCAGTGAAAATCTATCTTGCGGAAATCCAGGCCCAGCCGGGGCATCGGCCGCAGGCTGCCCCCTCCGCCGTCGAAAAGGATCAGGTGAGGCCCAAAAGAAAGGGCCAGGCCCGAGGGACCGCGGTCTATGGTGGGAATACAGGCACCTGAGCCGAGAACGGTGAGTTCCATTTGATACCTAAAG
>Ga0102851_10000965_pt1 | contig 15659 bp, 18 predicted proteins | sample Mud3Dept3metaG_FD_79558 | JGI IMG/M metagenome (GOLD analysis project Ga0102851, IMG submission 79558) | Freshwater wetland microbial communities from Ohio, USA, analyzing the effect of biotic and abiotic controls - Mud 3 Core 4 Depth 3... | ecosystem: Environmental > Aquatic > Freshwater >... | reverse complement strand
GCGCGCTGGCAGGTGCTGTCGTCGGATGCCTGCTCAACAAGTTCAGTGATTCCCCTCCTAGATTCATCACCATGGAGCCCAACAATGCGGCCTGCGTTTTCGCGTCCGCCGCTGCCGCTGATGGCCGTCCCCATGTGGTGACCGGCGATTTGAGCACAATCATGGCCGGCCTCGCCTGCGGCGAGCCGAACCCCGTGGCCTGGGAAATTCTGCGCGACTTCTGTTCCTGTTATGTGACTTGCGATGACTTCGTCGCCGCCAACGGAGTTCGCATCTTGGCCAATCCCTTGAAAGGCGACGCCCGCGTGGAGGCAGGAGAGTCCGGGGCCGTGGGCCTCGGCGTGCTGGATCTCCTTTGCAGCAAGGACAAATTCGCAGGATTGAAAGAGGAACTGGCAATCGATTCCGATTCAACCCTGCTCTTCTTCAATACCGAAGGGGCCACCGACCCTGAGAATTACCGAGAGATCGTCTGGCACGGAAAATACCCGTCCTTCTTTTAACGTCTACTTTTGAAAAGGTTTCCATCTATGCACAACGCGGAAAAAGAGAGGGAGCGCCTTCGCGTGGCCGTGGTGGGAGCGGGTGCGATTGGCGGAGTTGTGGCGGCTTTTCTGGCTCGCGCCGGGTGGGATCTCGAAGTGGTTTGCAAGCATCAGGAGACGGTGAATCGGGCCCTGTGCGAGGGCTTTCACATCTCCGGAGTCCGGGGAGAGCACCGGATTCCTTTGAGGGGCGTGAAAGAGATTCGTGAGCTCTCCGGACTCATGCAAAAATACTTCTTCTTGAATCTTCCCTTAATGTTCTTCTCGAACACGGGCAGAGGGCAGTGGTATCTGTCGAGCAGTTCTTTGCCGCATTTCGGGCAGAAATGCTTCCCGTGCCTTGTCACGACCGCACGCCTCCACATAAAGCCAGCCTTAGCCCGCTCCCGGCCTATAACATAGAACTCAAGCCCGGAAGGCTTCTGCTGCTTTCTCAGCGTTTCGAGCTGCCGCAGGATATGCTTGCTCGCTGTCGTCGTGAAAGTACCGGATGTCTTGCTCAGAGAGTCCAAGGGATGTAATACGGGGCATGGCCTTTCCCCACAGCCTGTTGAATATCTCCAGGAGCCGTCGGCGGACTTCGGAGATCGACATTTGTTCGGAAATCTCAGGGTTGTTCCGGTGAAACTGGTACAGGGTGTCGTGGACAATCAGCCCGCGGATAAGGTGGATGGAGGGTCTGAAGGACTGCCGTTTGATGTACCGGGGATAGAACGTTCGAGGGCAGGACAGGTAGGTATTGATGGCGGTTGGGCTTAAGATTCGTTGTTCAATTCTAATCACCCCCGCGTCCTTTTCGCTTGTTCAGGACCGAGACGAACTTCACGATAACGTCCTCTATCCGGTCATCATCCATCACCATGGCGGAGCTTATGGGGTCATTTATAAGCTTTCTTACACCGTCGTTTGCTTCAGGTTTCATGTCGATTCCTCCTGCTGTTGGCCCAGCAATGCCAGCCTCTGTTGTTCTTCAAGTTTCTCTATCAGGGTCTCTCTCAGAACCCCTGATTCCGCTTCAAGCCGAGTCTGAAGTCGCAAGGATTCTTGCCTTGCTGCTATCCGTCGTCAGCCTCTGGGCGGGGCGGCTTTAGAGTGAAGGAGTTCCCGGGCGACGCTTCAGATACATGGAGGGTCCAGGGAAAGCCCGCATGAAATTTTGGAGCTTTCTGCAGAAACTCATGCTATAAGTCCTCCGCACGACAGAAATAATTCTGCGCCTTAAAGGAATTATCAAGCCATATCCTCTGAGGGTTGGAGTGAAGAACGCCCGGTCCCGGAAAAGAACGGGCGTTTTTTTTTGAAGCCAGATGTCCAATCAATGCTCGGCAGGTAGACCCATTTAGGTTCGCGTGACCAATATTTTATTCTGGAGATCAGAATGGTGAAAAAGAAAGTTCTTATCAATCGTGAAACGTGGGATCGTTTCATCCAGTGCGTCAAGGCGTTCGCCACCTCCAAACAGGCCGGGGGAAAGGCCAAATGGCTAAGCGCCTTGCTGATCGTGTTCTTATTCGCTATCAACGGGTTGAACGTTCTGAACAGCTATGTGGGCCGGGACTTCATGACGGCTATCGAGAATCGCAACCGAGCCGGGTTCCTCCTTCAGGCGTTGCTCTATATCGGGGTGTTCAGCGCATCCACGCTTGTCGTCGGTCTTTACCGTTTCGTCGAGGAACGCCTCGGGCTGCTTTGGCGAGAATGGGCGACCCAGCAGGCCATCCTCGGGTACGCGAACAGGCGGGTCTACGTTCGACTCAAGATGGCTGGGGAAATCGAGAACCCTGACCAGCGCATTGCAGAAGACATTCGTGCATGCACCGTGGCGACCATCTCCTTTGTGCTCCTCCTGCTCAACGCCAGCTTCACGGTGATCGCCTTCACGGGGGTGTTGTGGTCGATCAGCCCTTTATTGTTCTTGGTGGCGGTTATGTATGCTGCACTGGGATCCTTTGTGATCTATGTCATCGGCCACCCGCTGGTAGGCCTGAACTTCGACCAATTGGACAAAGAAGCCAAGTTCCGAGCCTCCCTCATTCACATACGGGAAAATGCCGAGTCCATAGCGCTCTGCAGGCGAGAAGGACGTCTGATCAGAATACTCTTTCACAATCTCAGGGATCTGACGGAAAATTTTCGACGGATCATCGGGACAAACCGAAACGTGAATTTCTCCACCATCGGTTACAACTGGCTCCTCCAGATTATCCCGGCCCTGGTCATCGCACCCCTGTTCATTGACGGCAAGGTGCCCTTTGGGGTGATCACCCAATCGGCCGTCGCATTCACTCATTTGGTGGGCGCCTTTTCGCTTCTCATCACCCAGTTCCAGTCGATTTCATCTTTCACAGCGGTTACGGCCCGATTGACCTCTTTGATGGACTCGGGCGAACGGGCAAGGGCAGAGGAGACAGAGGCAAGCGCAGTCCCCAAACACGATGGGAAGATCGCATACAAGGGATTGACGCTATGGACACTTCGGCGCGACCGCATCGTCATCAGGGAACTTTCGCTCACGATTCCAAAGGGCAAGAACGTTCTTGTGGTTGGACCGGACGAAACCGCCAGGATGGCTCTGTTTCGGGCTACTGCCGGTCTCTGGCCTACGAGCGAGGGACATATCGTCCGGCCCACACTGGAGCAGATTTTGTTTTTGACCGAACGGCCTTACCTGCCTCCAGGCACGCTTCGCGAGTTGCTCATGCGCCCATGGGCGGAGGACAGTCACCCGGACGACCGCGACCCGGAAGACCTCGAGTTTCCGGAGAGAAGGATACTGGACGCATTGCGCACCCTGGAGATGGAAAGCCTGCTGAAACGCTTCGACGGCATGGACACCCAACAGACCTGGGAGAGCGCCCTCACGCTCACCGAACAGCAGCTTCTTGTGGTGGCCCGTCTCCTGCTTGTCCATCCACGGTTTGCTTTCCTGGACAAACCGAGCTCAACGTTCAGCCCGGAACGAATCCGATGGCTTTTGGGACTTCTCAAAGAACGCTCGATCAGCTATGTGGTTTTTGAAGAAAGCGCCGGCAATCCGGAATGCTACGATTTATTGCTGGAACTTGAGAAAACCGGATACTGGACGTGCTCCCCTATGGTAGACGGGCAACCCGTCGGGAAGAGCTACGATCTTGCGGTCTGATCCCGCACAACAGGCACGCGTGGCGAAGTCAGGTCTGTGAGCGATTCGTTTGAGCGTCAACGAAATTGCAGCCGCACCCTATCCATATCCGGGCCGGGGAAGAGCCTCGTTCCTCAAGCTTTCCACACCAACCGATGTACATGGTGAGCCGATTTGTGCCGGGTATGTGCCGTTCCCGCACTGACGGCTCGCTTTATCTCGTTTATTTCGTGTGTGTTCATGTGAAACACCTCCATTGTTTTTTTCCGGGGGGAGAAACAATGGAGTAGGGTGCGGAGGGGACGTTGAGCGGACCCCCTCGATAAATCTTTAGGCGGCCGACCCCGAGAGGGGGAACGGTTTACGATAAGGGGTCTGCGTGTCCCCGGAGCCGGGGGGAGAATTTGCGATAGCCCCCATAACCCCACGTGCCTGAGGACCTTTTCTATGACATCTTCATCCTCTATCACGCTGATGACTTTCATCTTCGCGGAACATTTCCTCTCCCCTGTTCGAGACATGGGAACACAAGGCGGCGAGCCACTCCAGCGCCTCGAAGGCTCTCTCATTCTTCCCGTCTTTGGACCTGTGAGCAAGACCGTGCAAACAAAGGACGGCAATCGCATGAAGTTCGTCTCCTTCGAGGACACCACGGGCAGTTATGAACCGGCCTTGTTTCCTAAAGTCTAAACCGGTTCTGCCACATGCTGAACGAGATGCGACTCTATCTTCTGAAGGAAAAGGTGGAACAGGACCTTGACCACTGTCACCCTCATGGGCCACTTGATCGAGTTCATGGATAAATGGGGCCTAAGATCCGGCGAAAAGGGAGAAGCTCTCCTGCCGATCCTTTTGCCCGGCAGCCGACTGACTTGACTATGTCGCGTGTCTAAATCATAGTGGTTCGCAAACGCTTCTTATCGTTGTCCCGACTACCATAGAGAAAACCTATAAGCGACGAAGGAGGATGAGTCATGAAACTTCTAATAGTGTCCGTATTCGCCCTTATGGCCACCGCGACTTCATCTGATCCCGCGATAGCGGCAGAAAGGATCGCGTTGAGCGCAAAGGAGCAACTCGGCAAGCTCTTGTTCTTTGACCAGACACTTTCTTCCCCTGAAGGCCAGTCCTGTGCGGTCTGTCATGGACCTGAGGTCGGCTTCACAGGCCCTGACCAGGAACTGAACAAGGGTGGCGCAGTCTATGAAGGGGCTGAAAAGGGCAGGTTCGGCAACAGGAAACCGCCTGCGTCCTCCTACGCTGGAGAAAGCCCCATCCTTCACTTCGACAAAAAGAAGAAGGTCTGGGTGGGTGGTATTTTCTGGGATGGCAGGGCAACTGGCAAACGGCTGAAGGACCCTCTTGCCGAACAGGCTCAGGGGCCATTCCTCAATCCTCTTGAACAGAACCTTTCGGACGCAAGGGCTGTCTGCATCAAGATCAAGAATTCTTCCTACGCTCCTCTCTTTGAGAGGGTCTGGGGAAAAGGATCGCTGGACTTTGGGAAAGGCGTGTCTGCAACCTATGACAAGATTGCAAAAAGCATCGCTGCCTACGAACGATCAAAGGAAGCGAATCCGTTCACGTCAAAGTTCGACTATTGGCTCAGGAAGAAGGTAAATCTTTCGGAGGAGGAAAAGCGAGGCCTCAATCTCTATGAAGGTAAAGCCAAATGCGCGGAATGCCATCCGAGCACGCCGAGACCGAAGGGCGCTTCTCCACTCTTCACTGATTTTACCTACGACAATATCGGCGTACCAAAAAACTCCAAGAATCCATTCTATGCCATGCCTCCAAAATGGAACCCACCTGGCGCAGCTTTCGTGGATGAGGGATTGGGTGGGTACCTGAAAGAAGCGGGGTACAAGGCTTCCGTCTATGAGCCGGAGATGGGGAAGTTCAAAGTCCCAACGCTCAGAAACGTGGACCAGCGGCCATCCTCTACCTTTGTGAAGGCCTTCGGGCACAACGGCTACTTCAAAACTCTGAAAGAGATCGTCCATTTCTATAACACGAGAGACGTGCTCCCCAAGTGTAAAGACACGACCGACCCTAAGCCCGGACTCAATTGCTGGCCCGAGCCCGAGGTCTCATGGAACCTCAACACCCAAGAACTCGGTAAGCTTGGGCTCACCGAGGACGAGGAAAACGCCATCGTTGTCTTTCTCAAAACACTCACAGACGGATATCGCCACGAGAAATAAACGGGGGGATCTCTTCACCGGAGGGAGCTGTTGCTTCAACGTGGAGAATGAGAAGAAACCACCCCTCCGGCAACGAAGAGGCAATGGAAAACATCATCCCTTCCGCTGTAAACGAGCCTTTACCACCCCATCCACCCCTCGTCGAGTTCCAGGCGGACGTTTTCCTCGGAGCACCCCGGAAGGGGATCGCTGCGCTGAGGGAGCGTTCTTCTTGGAAGCGCTTGTGGGTGATCGTACAGCCCTGGAGAGCGAACCCCATGACCGGCAGAGAACGGATCCTTGCGGCCCTCAACCTCAAGCAACCTGACCGTGTACCTTTGTACACCCACGGAATCAACGAGGGCCCGGTCATCGGCATCGGCCAACACCTCACCGAGGGGCTTCCCCAGCCCAAGCAGTTCCACGACATGACGGATATGCAGAAGCTGAAACTGTTGGACACGCTGTTCCTGATCCATGAGCATTTCGGCGTGGATGGATTCACTTCTTTCGAGATCGGCCACGAGGTCGAACTGGACAAGTGAGGTGATGTGATAAGAACTTCCTTTTTCAGCTTTGGACTATATCGGAGTTCGCGTTGAGTATCAAGGTGAACTGGACACAGGTGTTCTTTACGTTACTTGGAAATCGGATTGATGTAAGGAGGACATTCACATGTGGGGAAGGTAGAACCGGCGCATACCTTCCCGTGGCCATCCTGTCAAATCCTGAGCCTGTAGATTGGCGGCTCTGACCCGCCCCAAAATGACAAAGTCTGCGCTTCAATCACCCCCTTGTTGTACAGAGGGATGGAAAAAAAGCGAAACCTTTATAAGCAAGCTCACCTTTCCGCCGGAGGGGACAAAAAGAGTACCGAACTTCAACGACTCAACGGTCCCAGGGAGCGTACCGCTCCCATATCCTTTTCGCCTCGGTTGTTCTGCGGCTGAGTTCGGCAATTTTCAGCTTCAGGTCGAGCCTTCTCACAGGGTCATCGGTCAGCTGGCAGCGCTCGATAAAGTGAGCGAGCCTGGTGCGGAACTTCGCTTCAAGGAAGGCCTCGTATCTGCGCTGCGTATTGCGCCTGCCCTCCTCGGTGCTCAGTGACGAGTGCAGGATGGCAAGGTCACGGATGCGCTCCATGATTTTCTTCATGGCATAGCCGTATTTGTTGAAGGGCTGCAAGCTGTCCAGGAAATCGTGCGTGCTGAACGCGCTGTAGTCTGGCGATGTGACATCGACTTCCGAAATGAAGAAGCCTGCGTCGGGTGCCTGCCTGGGCACGGACAGGAGCGGGGCATAATCCTGCATGAGGTACCACTGGATGAACTCGTTGCGCTCGTCGAGCTCATCTTCCGTAAGCCCGTAATCAGGGTCATTCAGTCGGATGACCTTCAGCTGTGCGCTGACAGGCATTTCCTCTTCTGCAATCCAGCTATCTACTTCACAACCGACATGTTCTGCGGTTTTCATGTTAAGCACCTCGTGGAGTGAGTCATACGCTCCCTCTCTGGCACCCTGGTACACCAGAGAGGGAGCGTAGTCTGCGGGGGACGGAGTCTGAGGAAAAAGGAAGCTTCCTCAGCGCCAGGTATGTAAGTTTTCAGCCGACCCCGTCAGGGGGGAGAACCTTTAAATTGGGGTTTGCGGCGAGCAAAAGGCCCGCAGGCCGGTCCCCTTTTAAAGGTTGAGGCGTGCGTCCAGCAAAAGGCTGGCATCTTCAGCAGGAGTCAGTCCTGCCAGGGTAAGAACCAGAAACCCTGTAGCTTGGATGGCAGATTGGAGGGAAACCGAAGGTCTGAAGCCCATCGACAAAGCCATCTTTTGGATGGTTGGCGAATCATCCGGCCGTCACATGGTTAGAACAGCCCCCATCTCTAGGATATGTAGCCCAAAATCAGGAAAACCATCTCTTCACCCGGCTGACCAAAGAGGTAGGTTTTTGTTCTGCTCTCTTGGCAAGGCTTGCCATACGGCCGTCAAGCACAGTGACTATGCGAGGTAGTTTCTTGAAAGTCCAGGGCTTGAACTCCCACATGAGATCTTCAATGTCCGTTGGATAAGATCCTTCCTCGTCTTGAAATTGCTCAATGACTCGTTTAAAGTTCAAAGGAAAGCGTTCGGCCATTCTGCGTAAGGGAACGTCGGAAATGGAATCCGACGTAAGGTATTCTGCCACAAGTTCCTCTGCTTTTGCTTTTCCCATATGCTGCTCCGGCGAGCGAAACACATCGATAAACCGTCCATAATCGATCAGAAAGAATATTCCTTCCACAGGATCGCATAACATACCGACATCGTCGCTTGCCAAAACCTCATCCGGCAGTTCCACCTCTGGGGAGTAAGGAGAAACTCCGTCCTCCTTATTGGGATCTCGCAGATTACGAGCCAGGTATTCAAAAAACCCCCGGTATTGTAACAGGATGCTTTTGCCTGTACCTATCATTTCATTCGCGCCAAAGTGCCGGACAAAGGCCTCATGGTATTTGCGGACCGTATCCCTGCTCTTTTGAAGCTTCTCCGGGTTGTCTATGAACGCAAGTCGCGGATTTCTTGCTTGCATCTCCATGGCTTCCCGGTAGACCTTCGCACGGAAGGCTTCGCCGCTGCGTCCATCCCCCTGCAACAACCTAACATTCCCGGAAAAGAGATGAAAACCCATAACTGGAACAACCCTTGCGTAAAGAAAGTCCCCAGGCCGAAAACCATGATCATCGTGGAGCGCGGTGGAAAACACGCGGTATTCCCTTTCATTGAGTAGGTTCTTCATGTCAATAGCATAGCCGGAGACCCCTTTCACTTCAAACAACCCTTCGATGACATTTTGCCATCCCAGAACCAGCTCGCGCACGTCCTTGCTCATGATTTCTTCATAGTGTTCCAAGAAAAGATCTGCAATAGTCCCGCCCTCTTTCAGTTCATATTCCAGGATGAACCAATCGAAGAAATCGATCCAATCCTCTTCAGAATCAGGCGGGTTCGGTTCTCCTCGTCGTTTCTCAAAGGCCAGGTTCATTTCATCGGTGAACTCTAGGCTTTTAGCAAAACGGACCAGAGCATGTTTGATATCACCGATTCGGGCTAAGGCCTCTTTTGTGAACCCTTCCTCACTCACTTGGAGATCATCGGACAGGAGTTCCTCGTCCAAGACATCCTGGTCTAGGTCGGCTGAGGGGTATAAGGGCTTGCCTTCCACTCCGAAAAGGCCGAGGTCAATTTCGGATGGGGGTGGGGGGGCCAATAGCCTGGTCCAGACCTGGCATTCTCGGGGCAGTTTGTAACCCCATTTTCTGGCCCATGCGATTCCTCCATGGACGATCTTTTCGGCAAGATTCTGGTCGCACGGAACCAAGGGAAACCCGGCTCGCGACGACTTCGACTTGATCAACTCGATGTCGCTCCGGGAAGCACCGAAATTCCCCCAGGCATCTTTCAGCCCTCTTTGCGCTAGGTCCACCAGGTAATTGGCAAAGACCAGACCGCCCGATCCATCCCGGATCACGAGGATACTTGCCACTTTTTCTTCCTGCCATTCTTCGTTGATGAGACATTCCACCAACGGGTGCCGCGTGTTCAGAGCCTCTAACAATGCTTCATCCCTGAGGATTTTGGGTAAGGCCCTTGCCTTGGCTTTCTTTCGTTTGAGGGCCTCTTTGCGCTTTCTTACCTGTTTTTCTTTCTTGCTCTTTTTCGTCATGGTTTCCCTAATCTGTGAATCCTTCTCGCCCATCGATATAGCCGGACGATTCTCGCTATGCCTGTAAAGAACAAGAGCGAGCAGGAGTCAAGGGAAAACAGAAGCGTCCGGCTGTCCTTGATGCTCTTTGGCATTTTGACCATTCTACTGGGAATGCGGTATTTCTCAGAGCCGAGTGAATCGAGTTCTCTTCCCATGGAGCTCCGTGGCTCATAGGTAATTCCCTCGCTTCTAAGGGGGACTGCTTGCCGCGCCATTCATCGTAGACAGATACCTCCAGACTTAATGGCTCGGGGATGATGTCCTCTAAAGAGCACCTATGAATGACCGTACCGCTCTAGGTAAAGACCTCTGAAGGTCTATTGGTGTTCCATTCCTGTCTCTCCGGATAATGTTCTTGTCCTTTAAGCCTCTTCTCTCATCAAAGTCGAAGCTCCTCCGGTAGCGCAAACTTGTCGTTGCCGATTTGCCGATCCAAAAGGAGCTAAGGCTCTTTCCTGGCTCCTTTTGGGGAGCTTTCTCTCAAGACTTGGCTGTCTCTGTTTTCTTGAACCCGGTTGACATCACTCTCATCTCTATCTATCCTTCGACGCATGAAAACATGATAAATGGTTTATTCTGGCAGATGCCAACTGACGACAGATGCCTGGATGGTTGGGAAGCGCGATTGGCCGTGAGATTGGAGAACGAAGGAGAATGAATTCCCACCGATGTATTACGCTTAATGAGTACCCGTTTCGGGAATGCCTTGAGAAGGACGAGTATCTCGCGTGGTTGCGTACGGAGTACACACACAAGTCGGCTGAGGAGCGGCGTATGGCCGCTGATTTTGCATACCATTCCTCGATAGCAGACCGCCTGTTCGACAATGCTATGGAGCGTGCTGGCCAGACAAGATTAAGGGAGCAACACTGGCCCGGTGGTGTCGTAGCCCTCGCCATCGATCCGCTTTTCTCACCCGCGCTGCTCACTGTTGGGTCAATTGAGTATCAATTGGCGCGTAAGGACGAGGCGATGAATCTGTTCCTAGCCTTGACAACTCTCCCTGCGGATGAAATGGACCTGCCGACTATCATTGACAAAGCGGGGGACTTCCTTCTGGGTGAAAAGGATTACCACCGTGCTCGTGAGCTTTATACGGCTGCGATAAAAGCCTTTCCAAGCGTAGCGGTTTTCCACGGGGGATTGAGTTACACTTTAAGCAAACTGGGTTTGTTGGAAGAGGCCGTAGCGTCGGCGCGCCGTGCAAGCGACCTTGAACCCGAAAATTACCAACATCTGAACGATCTTGGTTGGACCCTCTGCCAGGCCGGGTACCTAGAAGAGGCGCGGGCGATACTCGAGAAGGCGGTAAGATTGGCACCAACAGATTACGATTTGGCACGGAACAACCTGAAGGAGTTGCAGAAGGCGCAAGAAAGGGGATGAGGCTCAGTAAACCCTTCATGCAAACTGGAAATACACAAGCGCGATAAAATGGACCTCTAATGCGACTGTATCGTGGCATGACTCAGCCATATCGGGCAGAGCAGATTGACAAAGAGAAACTGCTCATGGGTACGGATTTCACGGACTGCCCTCTGCCCGCTTTGCACTATGCACAAGGACGAAACGGAGTGTTGCTGGTGGTTGACATCCCGGAGGAACCCAAAATCAGGGTTTCAGAAGCGCTCTGGTCTCTGGATGACTCCGGCCCTAAGCGCTACCTATTGCATGGCGCACCTTTTGATCCCTATGTTGTCGCTCAGATTCCCGCCAAAGAATTGCGTAGAGAGATCCGTAAGAAGGGGATGAGAGCGTTGACGGAGGGCGACAAAAGCCTAGTTCTGGTTAGGTATCTTAAAGGCCGCATTTCCTGTCGGTCAGGATGACTTCGATAGACGGCTTTAGGCACGTTTTCGTTGGACGGCTCGCTCCGGTCCCACATCTCCAATCTCGCCTCTCGGCTGACTTATGTGCTCAAGCTAATTTCTCGATGCTGGTCTCTCAGTGTTTTTTCTTCGAAGTGCACCACCTCGCTCCGTGTTTTTTCCCACTAAACACGGATCGAGCATCTCGATACTTCTCCTCTGCTTAGGAGCCTCAACCCCGCCTTTCCCACCCTCAGTCATCGCAAGAGAAAGTCAATCTTGGTGGTAAGATTTCTCTTTGGGCGGTCAATGGTTCAATCGTCCTTGAACAGTGCGCCTTTCTTCATAGCGTAGCCGAGATTAGTGAAGTCCCGGTCCATAACCTGTCGCTCGGTGAGGTGCTGCTCGGTCTGGTCGATATGGTTGAAAATGTGGAATCTCTTCGCTTCCGCATTCCACACGATATCGTTGCTGCTTCGGAGGCCGAGGTTGAGGAGGATGAAGAACTCTGCGCCCTGTTCGGCCTCGGCTTTTAGCTGCTCCATAGATGTTATTCTGGTCGGCATCGGTATCACCTCTGTCCTTTTCCACGAAATGGACAGAGCGGGATTCAGTTACGGGCTGCCTGTGCTCATGGGGAGTCAGCCCTAAATGGTTTTCTTTCTGGCCTCAGCCATCTCCGCCTTGGCATGGGCCAAAAAGTCCTTCCAAAAACACTCTTTGCTGCACCATTCCGAAAAGAAGCTCCGCATCCGTGGGCATACGCCCAACCGGGATTCATCCCGTCTGTAATAGTCGTATTCCTTTCCGCAGAACCGTCAGACACGGACAGGATCTTGTTCTTTCATCCGAGGTTGAGCTTTGCTCATGCTTATCACGCTCCTTTATCCTTCAAAAGCATCTTAAGGGGCTTTGAAAAAGAAAAAGAGCAGGCTCTATCACTGAGCCTGTCCGAGCTTCTCGGCAATCTCAGTGAAGAGGTTGTAGGTGTTGATGGTGTAGTCGATGAACGCCTTCCTGCGCTCGTCATGGATGCTTCTGCCCAGGGCAGACCACTGCCGAAAACACTCTTTCATGGCCATGCCGAGCCGCGGCTCGTTTATCTGCCGCACCGCTACCCCGTTGTGCCGCGATCTTTCGATGAGCTCGCTTATTATCTCGGAGGCTTCCGAGACGCTCATCTGCTCGGTTATCTCCGGCTCTGCTTCGCCGACCACAGTTTGCAGCCGCCTGATATAGGCCAGCTGCCGTTTCGATGCAGGTTTTGTTTCCATTCCTATCACGCTCCGTGTTTTCTCAGAAACACACGGAGCAAGTACCACTTCGGGGTAGTGACAGGCTGCTTCAAATCAAGTCGAGGTGATCAGCGCCTCTGTCGGAAGGAGGGAGCTGCGAGCCTGAACAATCCATCCAGCGCTCGGTGTATAGGGGCTGCGTCTTCGCCATCCGGGGAGAGGAGATTTGGTTGTGAAGAGTTGACAGCAAGCCAACCCAAGAGAATCCAACGCTCAGACGCAGATCGGAGAGCCTCAGAGATGCCTGCCGAGCCGTTGCAGAAAAGATCGAACGATCCTCACACAAGCCGATCGGAGCTTCGAAAAACAAAAACCGAGCATTCAAAGCTCGACTTTACCTACACCCTTTCCTACCCACCCGCAGTTTGGCTTCGATGGCGATGCCCTGCAACAGGGTCATGTGGGTCTGACTGGCCGGGTCGGTGCTCTCGGGCCGCTTGCCGGTGAATTCCCAGTAGCTGGCCAGGACGATCAACCTCTGGAAATCCAAGGGAATGGTATCATCGGCAAAAGCCCTTAGAGCCGCGTCGTAGCTCATTTCCTGCTCAAAACATTCCCTGGCATGCTGAAACTGGCTTTCAAGTTGGGCGCGTTGGGCGCGCACATCGACCAGGGTTCCGGGATCACCATGTCCAGCTACGTAGGTCGCGGCCTCCAAGGCCTCGATCGCTTTGTAGTGGGTGATGGTCTGACTGACATGACCCTCGCCGGGCAGCGGCGGTAGCCCATTCATAAAAATATCGCCACAAAAGACGACTTTCTCTCCAGGCAGATGCACCACCACGTCCGATTAGGAATGCCCCACGCCCAGTTCAAGCACACGGACTTCACGTTCTCCCTGATAGAGGAACAGACTGCCACTGAAGGTCACATCCTGAGGGGTGTAGCGGCCACCCCTTAAATCCACATCAGAAAAAAGCTTGGCGAAGAGCGCATCGTGCTTATCTTGGGCCTTCCGGTTGGCCTTCGTCTCCTCGCGCCCCCGATGGGTACTGATGACGGTGGCCTCTGGGAAAAAATGATTGGTGTAGACGTGATCAAAGTGGGAATGGGTATTGATCAGGAAGCGGATGGGTTTGTCGGTAACTCGACGGATCTCCGTCAACAGGCTCTGGGCCATGGCGGCGTTGGTCAAGCTATCGACTACGATCACATCCTCGTCGCCAACGATCACACCGGCACTACTGTAGCAGATCAAAGGCGGCTGTAGGAAGGCGTAGACGCCTTTCGCAAGTTTCCTGAACTCAGGCATGCTTCAGCGCCCTTTCCCAGATGAGTTTCTGGGTTCCCTCCCCAATAATCAGGCAGCCGTGCTCAAACCTAAAGTGCCGAGGCTGCTCAGAGCCCGTCCAACTGGGGATCAATCCCACTTTCACGTGATGGGTTACGGTATCTCCCTCCACTGTGTAGGTTCCGCAATAGGATAAGTAGGTGCTGTAGGCCCGCGCCCGATCCGGATCTGGGAGGGTCTGGGCGGCGGCGATTTCGAGCGGAAAATCCGGATCACTTTGCTGGCGATCAAGATCCATGATTTCGGCGGACATATACCCATCGGCCGTATAGATCAAGTACCCGACAACATCCTTACCATATTGGTAGTGAACCGTACCATCGGGCTGCGTGACTTCCCAAGCAACCAGCTTCCATGTACCAACGAAAGGGTTCGAGACTGACATGCTGTGACATCCAGAAAAAAATATCGATTACTGCGTTGTCTGAGATCTGAACATCCCGGTAGACCCGGAATGTACGGCAGTGTTTCCACGTGATTGGCAAGAGTAAATGCCGCGGCACATAGGATCACCACTTTGGTTGTTATGAAAGAACTCGCTTTAGATGCTCAGGAGCATAAGAAAACTCGCTTTTGTGTGTCAAGGATAATGCTAATCTATCAAGTAAAGCAAACCTCTTGTTTTAATCTCTCGTCAGGGGTAAAGATTCCTTGACGGGGGCTTTTTATTTTTGGGGTTTCAGCAGTAGCGTAGAGTGGCCACTCAAGAATGCAACGCCTTGCTACGGCTTCGACCACTAAACCTGTTCCGCTGGAACCCATCCGGGGCGGCAGGAACAGTCAACCCTAACGTGGCATAAGATTTGAGTCTTCTTGACCTGGCCGCTGAAAACTGGTCCAGATTTTGAAATGGTTTTATGCACTAATCTGGGCCACAAATGAAGGGGGTAGGCATGAGTTTAAAGGAGGTTAGCGCAGGAGAGACCATTGGCAAGCCGCACACGGCAGGAGTTTTTTGGCCCAGGGAAAGAAGGTAAAAGGAGTTCCCCACAACGCAACTTGGTTCCTTTCTATCGGTTGCCTTTCAGCTCCTGACCCCCTAATTGATAAAAGACTTCGTCTTCCCTTACATAACCATAGTTCTCTCTAATCAGTTGCTCAATATAGCCGCGATCGTCGATCAACCGATTAATCTCCTCAATCAACTTAACATTTTCTTCTATCAAAGCGTTTACTTTTTGGACCTCTGCATAATACTCCTCCCTAGCCTGGTGAAGTGGACCAAGACCTTTAACGACAAAGCCAGCAAATGACCAAGTTACTGCCAGCGCACTGACACCAATAATGAGTTTCCCGATGAGCCCGCTCAAAACCAAAAGCCCCCTTAGAGCCTACAACGTTATTGATCTCTACGACAATTATAGAATGTTCGCCACCAGTTGGCAAGACTCTACCCTAACATTGCATAGAATCTGCATTTTTCTACTTCATGCTTTTTGCGTGAGACTCATAACATCCTAAGCTAAGCCAAAGAAGCCGCCACTGCAAATCTTTCCCCGACAAAACTCGCTGCGGTTTGCCATCTTTTCGCCGAGGAGCCTGAATTCCTCAGCATTTCTTAGTGCCTCCGGCCACCAGCCGTCAAGTTTTCTGCAAAAGACTGTGTTTCCGCGGATGTCATACTGTAATTCAGCCAGGTCTCTGTGGAGGCCGATGTCCGCAATTTCATAGCCGTCG
>Ga0102851_10000964_pt1 | contig 15661 bp, 12 predicted proteins | sample Mud3Dept3metaG_FD_79558 | JGI IMG/M metagenome (GOLD analysis project Ga0102851, IMG submission 79558) | Freshwater wetland microbial communities from Ohio, USA, analyzing the effect of biotic and abiotic controls - Mud 3 Core 4 Depth 3... | ecosystem: Environmental > Aquatic > Freshwater >... | reverse complement strand
TGGCTACCCTTTATCCCGCATGGAGGGCATCGAAACTCGACCCCGCTGAGGCCTTGCGATATGAATAAGGAGAAGATGCCTTTTAAAGAGGCCGGGCAACAGGCATTCTCCCGTGGAGAATGGAGGAAAGCACTGGAGTGTTTCCAAATGCATTGCCGTCAGGTGCCGGAAGATCTTCGATCTCAGCTGAAGGTGGCCGAATTGCAGGAGCGTCTGGGCCAAAAGAAAGAGGCCGTCCAAACGTACCAGAAGGTGGCCGAGGCCTATGCCCAGGACGGCTTCCTGCTTCAAGCGATTTCGATCAATAAAATCATCTTGAGGATTGAACCATCCTCGCAGCACGTGACTCGCCGGTTGGCGCAACTCTATGCAGAAAAAAACAAAGAGGGGAAATCCCCTCATCCCATCCCTCGGATCCCTCTTTTCTCCGAACTCAACGAAGAGGAACTTCGCTTATTACTCAAGAACGTGCGGATGAAGACCTTCCCAACCGATGCGTTGATTTGTCGAGAAGGAGAAGACGGAGACTCTGTCCTCGTCATCACCCGTGGAGAAGTGGCCATTACCAAACAGACGTCGAGGGGAAAAGAGATTCGGATTCGTAACCTTGTGGAAGGAGATTTCTTCGGAGAATTCGGCTTTTTTACCGATCATCGAAGACATGCAAACGTCACCGCCTTGACAGAATCCGATGTTTTGGAGATCATTCGAGACGAACTCAATGAGATGATCAAGCGCCATCCCCACATCGAGGAAGTGCTTCAGAGCTTTTTTAGGCAACGAGTCCTAGACCTCTTCCTTGCCTGTTCTCCACTGTTTTCAACACTCACCTCGGGAGAAAGGGAAGCGTTGTTCAAGCGATTCCGCCTCCGGAAGGTCCCGGAGAAAAAGATCCTGTTCAGAGGAGGAGATCCTTCTGGCTCCCTCTTTATGATCAAGAGCGGAGAGGTGGAAATCTACACTGAAAACCGTCAGGGCAAGAGGGCAGTGTTGGCAGCACTGAAGAGCGGCAATTTTTTCGGAGAGATCGGTGTTCTTCTCAATCGTCCTCGAATGGCCTTTGCCAGGACAATGCAGGCCTCGGAACTACTCGAATTGACCAAGGAAGACCTGGAGGCCAGCGCCCTCCAATTTCCCGAGGTCCGATCCGCCTGGAAGGAGATTTCTTATAAACGTCTGGCTCAGATGAGAGAACTCCTCTCCCAAAAGGACATTGAAAAAGCCAGGGAGGCGATGGTTTGAAAGAGTTGATTCAGGTTCGACAACTTTTCAAATCGTACGGAAACGGAACCAAACATGTGGAGGTTCTGAAGGGAGTGGACCTCACTTTTTCCCAAGGGGAGAGAGCATCCGTGGTCGGCGCCTCTGGCGTGGGAAAGACCACCCTTCTCCACGTCTTAGGCACTCTCGACCGTCCGACTTCTGGAAAGGTTCTCTATCAGGGAAAAGACATTTATGCCTTGAACGAAAAGGACCTCGCCCAATTTCGAAATCGAGAGATCGGATTTGTTTTTCAATTTCATCATCTGCTTCCCGAATTCAATGCGTTGGAAAATACGATGATGCCCTGTCTGATCAGGAGAATTCCCAAGGGAGAGGCAGTTTCTCGGGCAGAAGCGATTCTCGCCCTGGTGGGCCTGAAAGAGCGCCTTACACATAAACCCGGGGAACTTTCCGGTGGAGAACAACAACGCGTGGCAGTAGCGAGGGCTTTAGTTTTGGAACCGAAGGTTCTGTTAGCTGATGAGCCCACCGGGAATTTAGATACCAGGACGGGGGAGGCTGTCTTTGATCTCCTCTTAGAGCTCAACCGGATCAAAGGGGTGACCCTTGTTGTTGTTACGCATAACCTAAAATTGGCTGAAAAGCTATCCCGCCAGATCCAGCTCATCGATGGAAAGGCATTTGGATAACTCATGCCCCTTTACAAGAAATCAAAGATTTGATATGAAGATCAAAATTTTCTCATTCTACCCACTCTCATCCGATAATGGGAGGAGGGGACCGCATCGGATTCCACAGAATGAGACGGAGCCTAGAATGATCCAGAGACGAATCGGGCTTGTCCTCCTAATCTTTTCTCTTCTCATAGGAGTAGGTGTTGCGGCCGAGGAGAACATTGACAAGATCATGATACTGGGAAACTCAAAGGTTGAAGAAGGAGTGATCCGAGGTGCGATCAAAAGCCGGGATGGGGGTCCCTTTTCTGTCGAGAAGGTCCGCGAGGACCTGCGATCCATTTTTGACTTGGGCTACTTCACCGATGTGCAGGTGGATATCAAATCGACCCCGCAGGGAAAAGAGGTGATCTTCATTGTTGTGGAAAAGCCCTCCCTCAAGGATATCGTGATCAAGGGAAATCAAAAGGTGAAGCTGGATGATATTAAAGAGAAGATGACCCTCAAGACACGCGCCATCCTTAATCTCGAAAAGGTAAAAGAGGATTCTGAACAGATCCGGAAACTTTACTTCTCGAAAGGTTATTATGGGGTGAAGGTAGAATACAAGGTCGACTATCTGGAAACCAACGAGGCCGTGGTCACTTTTACCATCTCCGAAGGCCCGAAGGGACATATCAATAAGATCGTGTTCAAGGGAAACAAGAACATCGAATCCTCCCAATTGAGGAAGTTGATGACCACCAAAAAGAGAACCATCTTCTCCATCATCACCAAGACCGGGACCTTGGATGAAGACGCCCTGAAAAATGACGTTCAACTCCTGACCGCTTACTACTTTGACCATGGTTATCTCGATGCGAAGATCTCCGAGCCCAAGCTTGATCTCTCCAACCCCAAAAAGATACGCATTGAGATTGATATTGTGGAAGGTCCTCAATATCATCTCGCGAAAATCGACTTTAAGGGCGATCTTCTCACGACCAAAGAGGCTCTCTTCAAAGTTCTCAAATTAAAACGGGGCGCAGCTTATAGCAACACGGCCATTCGAAGAGAGATCAATGCCCTCACGGAACAGTTTGCCAATCAAGGCTATGCCTATGTCGAGATCAACCCTGAAACCTCTGTGGACAGTAAGAACCATCTGGTCGACCTCACCTTTGAAATCGAAAAGAAAAAACGCGTCACCTATGAAAGGATTCAGGTCGTTGGGAACACGAAAACCCGTGACAAGGTCATTCGCAGGGAGCTTCAGGTGGCCGAAGGAGAACTTTACAATGCGACGAACATGAATAAAAGTCGGGACCGACTCAAGAGGATAGGATATTTCAAAGAGGTGGAATTTACCACCAGCCGCGGGAGCACCGATGATAAAATCAATCTCGAGATCAAAACGGAGGAGGCTCCGACAGGTGCCATCACCTTTGGAATTGGGTACAGTACCTTAGAGAGCGTGGTGGGCAGTGTTTCTATCTCCGACCGCAATCTCTTCGGTTTGGGTTACCAGGCAGCTCTCAGGGCCTCCCTTGGATTTGAAACCCAGAATTTTAGATTGAGCTTAACAGACCCCTATTTTTTAGGATACCCGTATGCGGTAGGAACTGACCTTTATCACGAGAAGATCGAATATTTCGATACTTATCATTATAGAATTACAGGAGGGGATATTCGTATTGGAAAGGAATTGACGGATATCCTCCGTATGGATCTAATGTATAAATTGGAGACCGTTGATGTTTACGATGTGGCACAAGAGGCTTCTTTCTTTGTCCAGGATCAGAAAGGGAAGACAACGACCAGCGCTATTTCCATTTCTCCGAGTTTAGATACCCGCGACGACTACTTCAATCCCAGACGGGGAGCCAAGCACAGTGTGCTGATTCAAAACGCAGGAGGTGTTTTAGGAGGGGATAGCTGCTTCGTCAAGGTGGCGGGGCAGACCAGCTGGTTTTTCCCCTTGCCCTTAAATATGACCCTCAATCTCCGTGGCCAGGTGGGGGCCATCTTCCCTTACGGGGGTAAAGTAACACAGACTCTTACACAATATAATTATGGAACGAAAACATTCGACACCTTCCTCTATGAAAAAGATAGGGTTCCCGTCTACGAAAAATTCTTCGTGGGAGGTATCAACACCATCCGGGGATTTGAATATGGAATGGCGGGGCCCGTTGATGTGAATCAAGAACCCATCGGAGCAAAATATATGGCGGTTTTCAATTCCGAAGTGATCTTTACTCTGTCCCGCGAGATTGGTCTGAAGGGGGCTTTATTCTTTGATGTCGGGAAAGCTTGGGGGGTTGACGAGCCGAAAGTTATCGGTTCCATCCCCAGCCCCCCCGGGGCCGCCCCCCGTACAAGGGCCTTCACAAGGGGCATTGCATTCGGGGCAGGGCCCGGAATTCGATGGTTCTCTCCATTCGGTCCCATCCATATTGACATCGGGTTCAATCTCGACCCCAAGAAGGAAAGAGGAGAGAAAAATTATGTGATCGAATTTACAGGAGGAACTGTTTTTTAGAAAATCAGCGATTAAGCTTAGAGGGAGGAGAAATGAAGATGTCTGGAAAAAAGTTAGGCGTGGTGGTAGGGATGATCTTATTGGGATGGTTCGGATCGGTATTGGCTGCAGAATTAAAGGTTGCTTACGTCGATATCCAGAGGGCTGTCAACGAATCGAATGCCGGCAAGGAGGCAAAAAAGGCAATTACCAAAGACGTGGAAAAAATTCAGCATATCGTCGTGGATAAACAGAAAGAGCTTCAAACCCTGAAAGAATCGCTCGATAAGCAGGCCCTCATGCTGACGCCGGATGCCAGGGCGAATAAGGAGAAAGAATACCAGAACAAACTTCGGGAATTTCAGAGGTGGGGGGAAGATACCCAGAACGAAATCAATCAAAAACGAATGGAAATAGAGCGAAACATCTCTGCCGCCCTCATAAAGGTGATTCAAAAAATAGGGGCAGATGAAGGGTACACGGTCATCCTGGAAAAAAACGAGAGTATCGTCCTTTATGCCACCAAATCGATTGATATTACCGATCGGGTGATCAAAGCGTACGACGCCCAGAAGAAGTAAAAGCTAAATTACGAAGCACCCGCCTACCGGCGGGCAGGCGAAATACGACACAAACACTTGCAGTGAATCAGGAGGCCAGGCAATCAGGATGCAGGATAAAGACCAGGATATCAGTAAGAGAGAGAACTTTTTTATCCCTGATGTTCTGAAATCCTGATGCCCCTGCCTACCTCAGGCAGGCGCACCCTGATCATCTGATATCCTGATAACCGCCAAAAATCGTTTTTGAATTTCGGATTATTAATACTCATACTTCCGGAATACGCCAATCGTAAAAGAGGATGCCATGAAAAAACGGCTAAAGGAACTCGCCCAGTGGGTGGAGGGAACAGTGGTTGGAGACGGAGAGGTCGAAATCTCTGGAATCGCATCCATCGAAGAGGCACGGGCCGGAGAGATCACGTTCATTGCCAACCCGAAGTACATTCCGAAGCTCAGTGAAACCCGAGCTTCAGCGGTCATCGTATCGAAAGAGGTGACCCAGGCGGACAAACCCCTTCTTTGCGTGACCAATCCCTATTTAGCCTTTGCCAAGATACTCATCCTTTTTTCTCACAAACCCTACCAGTCCAAGGGGATGGATTCCAATGCTTGGGTCAGCCCCACAGCAAAATTAGGAACGGAATTGACCCTCTACCCTTTCGTCTATGTCGGGGACCGCTGCTCGATTGGGGATCGGGTCACGCTCTATCCCGGCGTTTATGTGGGTGAGGACTCTACGATCGGAGAGGACTCGATCCTTTATTCCAATGTCTCCATCTATCCGGGGACAGCGATCGGCAAACGGGTCATCCTTCACAGCGGAGTCGTGGTGGGAAGCGATGGGTTTGGATATGTGAAGGAAGGGAAAATGAATGTGAAAATTCCCCAGATAGGAAAGGTCGAAATTGAGGACGACGTCGAGATCGGTGCCAATACCACTGTCGATCGAGCTACTTTTGGCAAGACGATCGTTCAAAGAGGAGTAAAAATTGACAACCTTGTTCAGGTCGCCCATAATGTTGTGATCGGCGAAGACTCGATCCTCTGCGCCCAGGTTGGAATTTCAGGCTCGACAAAGATCGGGAGCAACGTCACACTGGCCGGACAGGTGGGAGTGGTCGACCATATCGAAATTGGAGACAATGTGATGGTGGGCGCCCAGGCCGGGGTCACCCACAGGCTGCCTCCGAACCAGGGATACGTCGGGAGCCCTGCCATGCCCCATCGTGAATTTCTCCATGTGAACGCCGTCTTTTCGAGACTCCCGGAGATGAGAAAGCGTCTCATCGAGATCGAGAAGCGTTTCAAAAAAATCGAAGAGGCCCTCTCTACGAAAAAGAAGGAGAAGTAGATGATGGAAATTAAAGAGATCATGAGCATCCTCCCCCATGCTTACCCCTTTCTGTTGGTGGATCGTATTATTGAGATAGAGTCAGGAAAACGCATCGTGGGTCTTAAAAATGTCACTTTTAATGAGCCCTTCTTCCCGGGCCACTTCCCGGGGCGCCCCATCATGCCGGGTGTGCTGATCGTGGAGGCCATGGCTCAGACAGCTGGGATCCTCGTTTTCAACTCATTGCCTCGAGAGCATTTCAAAACACCGGTTTACTTTTTGGGAATCGATAATGTCCGTTTCAGAAAACCCGTGATCCCAGGAGATCAGCTTCGTCTCGAACTGGAGATCACCAAGCATCGTCAATCAATTTGGGGATTTAAGGGGAAGGCCTTGGTCGAAGGAAACTTAGTCGCTGAGGCAGAACTCTTAGCCATGTTAGGAGATGAGAAATGACGCTGATTCATCCAACTGCAACCATCGATCCAAAAGCCGAAATCAGTGAGGGAGTTGAAATCGGTCCTTATTCCGTCATTGAAAAAGGTGTTTCCATCGGAGAGGCAACGAAGATTGGACCCCATGTCGTTATCCGGGAAGGAACCGAAATAGGAAAAGGATGCCACGTCTTCCAGTTTGCCTCGATTGGAGAAGCTCCCCAGTTTTCAGGATACAGAGGAGAGAAAACTTCTCTTCGCATCGGCGATCGCAATATCATCCGGGAGTTTGTCACCCTCCACCGGGGCACGGTCAAGGGGGGTGGCAAGACCGTCATCGGAGATGACAACTTCATCATGGCTTATGCTCACGTCGCCCACGACTGTCAGATCGGAAATCAAGTCGTCATGGCCAATGGAGCGACTTTAGGCGGACATATTTTGATCGAGGATTACGCGATCATCGGTGGACTCTCTGCCATCCACCAGTTCTGCCGGGTTGGAGCTTTTGCCATCATCGGAGGTATCACCGGAGTGATTCTGGATATCCCTCCTTACACAAAAGCGCAAGGAGACAGGGCCAGGCTCTACGGACTCAACACCGTTGGGCTCAAGCGGGCCAACTTTTCAGAGGAGACCCTGAGGGCTCTGAAGAAGGCTTACCGTATTGTTTTTCGATCCGGTCTGACACTGGAGAAAGCGATGCAGCAACTGGCAGAGGATGAGATCTCTCAGATACCCCAGGTTCACCATTTCCTCCAATTCATCCGAGGTTCAAAGAGAGGGATCAGCCGGTAAGTGGAAAAAATCAAGATCGGCGTCGTCGGTGTCGGTTACTTTGGCCAATTCCACGCAGAAAAATATGCAAAGATCGAAGAGACGGAATTGGTCGGTGTGGTGGATGCCGATGCCTCCCGAGCTAAGGAAGTCGCTAAACGATATCGAGCCCAACCTTTTGAGCATCACACAGACCTTTTCAACAAAGTCCAGGCCGTCAGCATAGCCGCTCCCACCCCTTATCATTATCCCATCGCGAAAGATTTTTTCTTGCACGGAATTGATGTCCTTTTAGAAAAGCCCATCTCAAAAACCTCTGAAGAAGCGGATGAACTCATCGGACTGGCAGACTCAAAAGGATTGATCTTTCAGATAGGCCATCTGGAACGATTCAACGGAGCCCTGTCCGACATCGAGGGAAGGGTACACCATCCACGGTTTATCGAATCCCATCGGCTGGGCCCTTTCTCGGGAAGGGGAGCAGAGGTCGATGTGGGGTTGGATTTAATGATTCATGATCTCGACATCATGTTGACCCTGGTCAAATCGAGGGTGAAATCGCTTCAGGCCGCCGGCATTCCTATCCTGACCCGCTACCCGGACATTGCGAATGCCCGCATCGAATTCGAAAATGGATGTATCGTGAGTTTGACGGCAAGCCGGGTTTCCAAAGAGAAGGTTCGAAAAACCCGGATCTTCCAACCAGAAGGAATTCTTTCCATTGACTACCTTTTTCAAAAGCTCTTTCTTTCTAAGAAGAAGGGCCTCCCTGAAGCGGGCAAATTTCCTGAAATGATGACAGAAGAGATTCCGGTCCAGAAGGTCGATCTCCTGGAGGCCGAGATTCGCTCCTTTCTCCAGAGCGTGAGGAGTCGAAAACCTGCCCGGGTGTCCGGATTCGATGGAAAACGGGCCTTGGAGCTGGCACTTCAGATCATCCAAAAGATTGATGAGCACAACAAAGAAAAATAGTCGCCCGACCGAGCCAATAAAATCGAGGAAGATCCTGTTGGTCGCCGGAGAAGTTTCGGGGGACCTTCATGGCTCCCATCTGGTTGAGGCCCTTCAGCGCATTGAACCGGAAATTCAGTTTTTCGGCGTGGGAGGAGAAGGCCTGAAAAGGAGAGGGATGAAACTTCTCTACCCGGCTCAGTCCCTCTCGGTCGTAGGGATCACTGAAGTCTTCGTAAAACTGAGAACTGTTCTGAAAGCCCTGCGGGGATTGAAAGGATCTCTTGAAAGGGAAAAACCGGATCTTATCATTCTGATTGATTTCCCTGAATTCAATCTTCGGTTGGCCAAGATAGCTCGTCGAAGAGGAATCCCCGTTGTCTATTATATCAGCCCGCAGATATGGGCCTGGAGGCCACAAAGGATCAAGCTGATCGCTCGCGTGGTGAAAAAAATGATTGTCCTCTTCCCCTTTGAGGTCCCTCTCTATGAGACCGCGGGGGTCGATGTCGAGTGGGTCGGTCATCCCCTTCTCGACATCGTGAAGCCGACTCTCCCCAAAGAAAAGGCTTTCCTGGAGTTTGGTCTGGACCCCAAACGGAGAACCGTTGGCTTGCTTCCAGGAAGCCGAATCCATGAGATCGAAAGACTTCTTCCCCCTCTTCTCGCTTCGGCCCACCTCCTCCAAAAAGAGATCCCGGATCTTCAGTTCGTCATCCCTCTTGCCCCTGGAATTTCCAGAACGATCTTGTCATCTCAGATGAAAAATATTTCGTTCCCCGTGAAGGTGGTAGAGGGTTTCACCTATGATGTGATGAACCTCTCCGACCTTCTGATCATGGCATCCGGGACGGCCACGCTTGAAGGAGCGATTCTTGGAAAACCGATGATTATTGTGTACAAAGTTTCTCTTCCTTCCTACTGGGTGGGCAGGGCATTGATTCGGGTGGACCACATCGGCCTCGTCAATCTGGTGGCAGAAAGAGAAATTGCCCCGGAATTGATTCAAAAGGATGTCAATCCAGAAAGAATTGCTGACGAAGCCTCCCGTATCTTAAGGGATCCCATCCTGAGCCGGAAAATGGCGGAGTCCATGGATGAGGTGCGTCAGAAACTCGGGGAACCCGGAGCGGCCCAACGGGCTGCTCAGATCGTCAGTTCGTTGCTTCATGAAACGGAGGCTTGATATTTCATTACAGGATTAAGAAAAATGGTTATCAGGAAAACAGGAAATCGGGATGCAGGATGTCAGGCAATCTATCCCTATTTTCTCCATTGTTCTTCGCCTGATCCTCTGATATCCTGATGTCCTGATAAGGGGTGAAGATGTCTCTTTATCGCAGAGTCCTCGAACTGGTTAAACCCTATTGGCTCAAATTAGCTCTCGCCATGCTCTGCATGGTCTTTTACTCCGTCCTAACGGCTGCTCAGGCATTTCTTGTTAAACCTGTTTTGGACGGTGTCTTTCTCAAGAAGGAAGGGATTCCGCCCTTTATTCAAAATATGATTGTGCAACTTCACCTCGACGGTTTCTTCCTGAAGAAGGATCTGGAGATGCTCCGTTTGCTCCCCTTTGTCATTATTCTCCTCTTTTCATTGAAAGGCATCTTCAATTACGGCCAGTCCTACCTGATGAACTTTGTGGGCCTGAGGATCATCGCGGACCTCAGGGAAAAACTTTACAATCATCTCCAGACCCTCTCCCTTTCCTTCTTCACGAAGATGCCCACCGGCATCCTCATCTCCCGGATTACCAATGATGTCAACTTGATTCAGGGGTCGGTCTCCAGTACCATTACGGGCCTCCTCAAAGATGCTTTTACCATCATCTTTTTGGTCGGTGTCGTCTTCTACCGAGATTGGAAGTTAGCCATCATTGCCTTCATCATTTTTCCGCTGGCGATCATTCCGATCAAAGAATTCGGGAAGAGGATGCGGAAATTTGCTCGAAAGGGCCAACAGCGAATCGGCTTGCTCACGACGCTCCTCCACGAAACCATCACAGGGAATCGGATTGTCAAGGCGTTCAATATGGAAGATTACGAGAATCGACGCTTTGCTGAAGAGAATGAGCGGTTGTTCAAAACCTTCCTCAAACGCGTGAGGGTTCGGGCGCTCTCTGCGCCTCTGATGGAATTTTTGGGAGGAATCGCAGCGGCTGTCATCATCTGGGTGGGCGGCTATAGCGTCGTTCGGGGGGAGTTAACTCCGGGAACCTTTTTCTCTTTCCTGGCAGCCCTTTTTATGCTCTATGCTCCCATTCGTGATTTGAGCAAGGTCAACCTTGAGATTCAGGAAGGTCTGGCAGGGGCAACACGAGTTTTTGAACTCCTGGATACGACCCCTGAAATCAAGGAGATCGAAGGAGCCGTTTCTCTCCCACCCATCTCAAAGAAGATTGACTTTCAAAAAGTCAACTTTAAATATGATGAGGAGATCGTACTCAAAGACATTTCTTTTGAGGTGAAGGTGGGAGAGGTGATCGCCCTGGTGGGAATGAGCGGCGCGGGCAAGACCTCTCTGGTGAACCTTCTGCCCCGTTTCTATGACGTGGAGAAAGGCCAAATTCTCGTCGATGATCATGACATTCGGAAAGTCACCCTTAAATCAATCAGAGACCAAATCGGCTTGGTCACCCAGCAGACCATTCTCTTTAACGATACGGTTCGAAATAACATCGCCTATGGAAGCCCGAAATGCTCTGAGCGAGAAATTATGGAAGCAGCTCAAGCAGCCAACGCCCATGAATTCATTCAGAGGCTTCCGCAAGCGTACGACACGATCATCGGTGAGCAAGGTGTCAAGCTATCAGGAGGGGAACGCCAACGCCTCTCCATCGCCAGAGCCCTCTTAAAAAATGCTCCCATTTTGATTCTGGACGAAGCCACGTCTTCCCTCGACTCCGATTCTGAGACAGAAGTCCAGAAGGCTCTGGAAAGGCTGATGAAGGGAAGAACGGTCTTTGTCATCGCTCATCGGCTTTCAACCATCCGAAATGCCCACCGGATCATCGTTCTCTCCGGAGGTCAGATTGTAGAGGAAGGGACGCATGAGGAGTTGATGACGGCCAATGGTGAATATCGGCGGCTCTATGACCTTCAGTTTAAAGATGACGGGACGAGGGTTTGGACAGCACCAAAGGTGAAGAAGGTTTACTGATTAGTTTTGAGTTCGGAGTTCAGAGTTCGGAGCGTTAAGAAGTATTTTCTCCGAACTTCGAACGAATCACTCCGAACTAAAGAGTACCCAACTTAAGTAGCTCTCAACAGTGATAACTAAGCGTATAAGAAAAAAGCTCGTGGCGTGGTTGGGATCCTGGTGCGCCTACTGGACCATCAAGATTTTGGCTTTGACGATGAAATTTGAAGAGATCAATCCGGAGATTCCGAGACGGTTTTGGGAAAACGGTGTTCCTGCCATTGGTGCCTTCTGGCACGGAAGGTTATTGATGATGCCCATCGTTTATAAAGGTAAGAAATTAAGTTTCCTTGTTTCTCCCCACCGGGATGGCCAGGTTGTGGGGAAGGCCTTGAACCGGTTTGGTTTCCACGCCATCTTGGGCTCAACCACTCGAAAAGGTTTTTCCGGTTTCAAACAAATGGTCAAATCTCATGGGTCGGATATCGCCATCGTCCCCGATGGACCGAGGGGACCTCGCCATCGGGTACAGATTGGTGTGATCGAGTTGGCGAAACTCACAGGGAGGGCGGTCGTTCCGTTAACCTTCAGTGCCTCCAAAAGGAGGGTCTTTCACTCCTGGGATCAATTCCTCCTCCCCTATCCTTTCTCAAGGGGAGTGTTTATCTGGGGAGAACCCGTATATGTCGATCAAAATGGGAACCGGGCCCACCTTGAGGAGAAAAGGATCCTTTTAGAAAATCGTCTCAACGAGTTAACCGAAAAGGCAGACCACTACTTTGAAAAGAACTAATATCAAAATCCGAAGTAAGTTCTTATAGTGAATCAGGAGACCAGGCAATCAGGATGCAGGATACCAGTTACCAGGATATCAGGGAGAACGAAAACAAGAAGTCTTATGCCTGATGCTCTGAGACCCTGATACCCGCCCCCTGATAGTCTGATGTCCTGATAGTCGCCCCAATATGATCTACCACATCTATAATATCCTCCTCACGTTTCTTCTCATTCTTGTCAGTCCCTACGTTCTTTTGCGCAGCCTCGTCCAAAAGACGTTTCGAGAGGCGCTGCCTCAACGAATGGGATTTTTCGACACCCCGTCTTTTAAAGGTCCAATCTGGGTTCACGCAGCATCGGTGGGGGAAGTCTTCTGTTCCATCCCGGTTTTGAAGAGGGTGAAAAAGGAGTTTTCTCGAGCCAGGATCGTTTTAACCACAATGACCTCCACGGGAAACAAGACGGCTAAAACTCACCTCCCTGAAGCGGACCAAGTCCTTTTTATACCAATGGACCATCCCCTCTTCGTCCGGAGAACGATTGAAAAAATCCAACCCAGCATCCTACTCATTGCGGAGACAGAACTCTGGCCCAACCTGCTGCGCTTGTGTGGAAAAAAGAGGATTTCCATCGTTCTCTTCAATGGTAGAATCTCTCAAAAGTCATTCCAACGTTATGTCTTCTTCAAGTTTTTTTTCAAAGAATGTCTGAAGTATATCTCCCTCTTCCTCATGCAGACGGAAGAAGACCGAACTCGGATCATTGAGATCGGAGCGGACCCTCAAAAGACAAGGGTCGTGGGAAACTTAAAATTCGACCAGACCTTCCCCAATTTCAGCCAGGAAGCAATGGAGAAACTGACTAAAGCCCTGGGTCTCCGCGGGAAGGAGAAGGTCTTCATTGCAGGGTCCACACACTCCGGAGAGGAGGAGATCCTCATCAGCCTTCACAAAGAACTGAAAAAAACGGATCCCCATCTTGTTCTTATCCTTGCCCCTCGACACCTCGAAAGGTTGGATGAGGTGGAGAAGATCCTAAGAAAAGAGTCCGTAGCCTGGGTGAGGAAAAGCTCTCTGCCACCGGGTGCAGGCGGGCCGGATCAGAAACTACCTGATGTGATTCTCCTTGATACGATGGGCGAACTGATGACTATTTACAGTCTCGGGACATTGGTCTTTGTGGGCGGAAGTCTTGTCCCGATCGGTGGGCACAACCCTCTCGAGCCTTTATTTCACAAGAAGTGCGTCCTCTTCGGCCCTTATATGTTCAATTTCTTGGAAATCTCCCAGCGTTTGATTGAGGCAGGAGGAGCCATTCAGGTATCCGGAAAAGAAGAACTCTCTTCCCAATTGAGACGCCTCCTGCTTGACGAATTGGCACGGAAAGAAGTGGGAGAGAGAGGCTATCAATTTCTCCAGAAGCATCAAGGCGCAACAGCGAGAATGTTTGAGGAGATAAAACCATTCATTAGGGAGATTCCAGAGTAGGTGGACTTAAGTAAAACTGGAATATTGGAATGATGGAATGATGTTACCCATTCTTCCAATATTCCATTATTCCAACATTCCGAGATGAGCTTGCGTATCGATCGATTCCTTTATCAAAAAGAGAAATCCATTGGGAAAAGGCTGCTTCTTTTTCCTCTTCACCTTCTCTCCTTACCTTACGGGGGGGCTGTTCGTGCAAGATCTCTTTTCTATTCCCTTGGGTTATTCAAAACAAGAGCACTTCCTTGTCCGGTCATCAGTATCGGAAATATCACTGTGGGCGGAACAGGTAAGACTCCTTTGGTGATGGCATTAGCAAAAGGGTTGATGGAAAAAGGAATTTCTGTGGCCATTCTGAGCAGAGGATATAAGGGAAAAAGGATATCCAAACCGGTCGTAAGCGACGGCAAGGCGATCTTCCTTTCGCCCGAGGAATCAGGGGATGAAGCCTTCCTGATGGCCAGGGCTTGCCGGGGCATCCCTGTCCTGGTTGGAAAAGATCGTTTCGTAAATGGTCGGATCGCCCTTCAACGGTTCCGGGTTAAAGGATTACTCCTGGACGATGGTTATCAGCATCTTGCTCTCCATCGCAATATCAACATCTTGCTCGTCGACTCCCACATGGGTTTTGGAGATGGCACCCTTTTGCCGAGGGGGATTCTGAGGGAACCCTTGTCTCACCTTCGGAGGGCTGACCTCTTCCTTCTCACCAAGGTGGAGAATCCACAGACCGTTCAAACTTTGGAGAGAAAAATTCATCAAATTCACCCTTCATCACAGGTGTTTCACAGCCATTACGAACCGGTGAGTCTGGTGAGTCCTAATGATGACGAAGAGGAGCTCGATTCTCTGAAGGGAAGAAAGGTAATAGCGCTTTCCGGCATCGCCAATCCGGTCTACTTCTCTTCCATGCTGAGGAAGTGCGGGGCAGAGATCATTGGAGAGGCTGTCTTCCCGGATCACCATCCCTACACCCCGGAAGACTTATCTTCCGTAGAAGAGAAGAGCAAGAGAGCCGATTGCATTGTCGCAACGGAGAAGGATATGGTAAAATTAAAAGAGTTAGACATTCGTCACCTTCCCATTCGAGCCCTTCGCGTCAAAGTGAAGATATGGGAGGAGGAAGAATTTTATCAAAGAGTGGTGAAGATCTTTTGAGTTATGAGTTATGAATTTACGGACACGTAACACCGATACGGTCACGTTATTTTGAAGAAAGGAAATAGAATGACTGGCCTGGTTAGAATTTTCGATACGACTTTGCGCGACGGAGAGCAATCTCCCGGGGCGACGATGAATATCGCTGAAAAGGTGAGGGTGGCCGAACAATTAGAAAAATTGAATGTCGATATCATCGAAGCAGGTTTTCCTATCTCATCAGAAGGAGACTTCGAAGCGGTTAAGGCCATTTCCAAAACGATCAAGCGTTCCGAAGTGGCGGCCCTTGCTCGGGCAAACCCGAAAGATATCGATCGGGCCTGGGAAGCTGTCAAAGGAGCCAGGTTTCCTCGGCTCCATACTTTTATCTCGACCTCTGACATCCATCTCAAACACCAATTGATGAAGTCGAAAGAGGAAGTGATTCGGATTGCTGCCCGTTCCGTTGCCAGAGCGAAGAAATATACCTCCAATATTGAATTTTCAGCGATGGATGCCACGCGGAGCGATTTTGAATTTCTCTCTGCGGTTTGTGAAGCGGCTATTCGAGCGGGAGCGACCACGATCAACATTCCGGATACGGTCGGCTATGCCATTCCCTCTGAGTTTGGAGCTATGATTCAAGCCCTTCGGCAGAGGGTTCGG
>Ga0102851_10000963_pt1 | contig 15665 bp, 11 predicted proteins | sample Mud3Dept3metaG_FD_79558 | JGI IMG/M metagenome (GOLD analysis project Ga0102851, IMG submission 79558) | Freshwater wetland microbial communities from Ohio, USA, analyzing the effect of biotic and abiotic controls - Mud 3 Core 4 Depth 3... | ecosystem: Environmental > Aquatic > Freshwater >... | reverse complement strand
TCGCCAGAATCATCGTCATCGCCGCCGTCAGCGTCGTCTTACCATGATCCACGTGACCTATCGTCCCCACGTTCACGTGCGGCTTCGTCCGCTCAAATTTACCCTTCGCCATAGTCGTGTCCTCTGTTACCGGTTACTTCTTGTTGATGATCGCTTCTGCCACGTTCTTGGGCGCTTCAGCGTAGTGTTTAAATTCCATGGTGTAGGTTGCGCGGCCCTGCGACAGCGACCTGAGCGTCGTCGAATAACCGAACATTTCTGAAAGCGGAACTTCGGCACGGACCGACTTGCCGCCGCCTACCATGTCTTCCATGCCCTGAATCGTCCCGCGCCGCGAGCTAAGATCGCCGACGATGTTGCCCATGAAATCTTCAGGCGTCTCCGCTTCTACTGCCATAATCGGCTCGAGCAGCACCGGATTGGCGCGACGCAGCCCCTCCTTGAATGCCATCGATCCCGCCATCTTGAACGCGTTCTCGTTCGAGTCGACTTCATGGTATGAGCCATCGATCAGCGTAACCTTGACGTCGACCACCGGGAAACCGGCCAGCACGCCGTTTGGTATTGTGTCGGCAATCCCTTTCTGCACTGCCGGAATGTATTCGCGCGGCACCGAGCCGCCCTTGATGGCATCAACAAATTCGTAACCTTTACCCGCCTCGTTCGGCTCGACCTTGAGCCAGACATGGCCATACTGGCCACGTCCTCCTGACTGCTTGATGAATTTACCTTCGACCTTGTCACAGGCCTTTCTGATCGTCTCGCGGTACGCGACCTGCGGTGCGCCGACATTGGCCTCGACGCTGAATTCCCGCTTCATACGGTCGACGATGATCTCCAGATGCAGTTCGCCCATGCCGGAAATGATGGTCTGGCCGGATTCCTCGTCGGTGCGCACGCGAAACGAGGGGTCTTCCTGCGCCAGACGATTCAGCGCAATGCCCATCTTCTCCTGATCGGCCTTGGTTTTTGGTTCGACCGCGACGTGTATCACCGGCTCCGGAAATACCATGCGCTCGAGCGTGATGACCTTGGTGGGGTCGCACAGCGTGTCACCGGTGGTCGCCTCTTTCAAGCCAACCGCAGCGGCGATGTCGCCCGCGTACACTTCCTTGATTTCCTCACGGGTATTGGCATGCATCTGCAGGATGCGGCCAAGGCGCTCCTTGCGCCCCTTGATCGGATTGTAGATGCTGTCGCCCGAACTCACCACGCCGGAATAGACACGGAAAAAAATGAGCTGGCCGACAAACGGATCGGTCATGATCTTGAAGGCAAGGCCCGCGAATGGCGCACTGTCGCTTGCCGGACGTTCGTCGCGTTCGCCGTTTTCTTTCTCGCCCGTAACCGGAAGAATGTCGACAGGCGACGGCATATAATCGATCACCGCATCAAGCATCGCCTGCACGCCCTTGTTCTTGAATGCGGAGCCGCACAGCATCGGGAAAATTTCGCTGTTAAGGGTGCGCTGGCGCAGGCCCTTCTTGATTTCTTCCTCGGACAAATCGCCGCTTTCGAGATACTTGTTCATGAGTTCTTCGCTGGCTTCGGCGGCAGATTCGATCATCTTCTCGCGCCAGCGTACGCATTCGGCAAGCATGTCTGCCGGTATATCGCGCGCCTCATACTTCATGCCCTGCGTGGAATCGTCCCAGTAAATCGCCTTCATCTTGACGAGATCGATCACGCCTTCGAATTTTTCTTCAGCACCGATGGGCAGCTGGATAGGCACCGGCGCGGCCTTGAGCCGGGTCTTGACCTGGTCGTAGACGCGCATGAAATCAGCGCCCGAACGGTCCATTTTGTTGACGAAGAACAGCCGCGGCACGCGGTACTTGTTGCCCTGGCGCCACACCGTTTCGGTTTGCGGCTGCACACCACCCACCGCGCACAACACAGTGCAGGCACCGTCGAGAACGCGCAACGAGCGCTCGACCTCGATGGTGAAATCCACGTGGCCGGGGGTATCGATGATGTTGACGCGATGCTCGGGATAGTTGCCGTCCATTCCCTTCCAGAAGCAGGTGGTCGCAGCAGACGTGATCGTAATGCCGCGCTCCTGCTCCTGCTCCATCCAGTCCATGACCGCGGTGCCGTCATGCACTTCGCCAAGCTTGTGCGATACGCCGGTGTAAAACAGTATGCGTTCGGTGGTCGTGGTTTTTCCGGCATCAATGTGGGCCATGATGCCGATGTTGCGATACCGCTCGATAGGGGTTTTACGTGCCACTTGTTTTCAATCCAAAAATAATTCACGTCGGCAAAGCCGGCGTTTTGTCGATCTGCTAGAACCTGTAATGAGAAAATGCCTTGTTTGCTTCTGCCATGCGATGCACTTCTTCGCGTTTTTTCATCGCACCGCCACGTCCTTCGGCCGCTTCGGCAAGCTCGTTCGCAAGCCGCGCGCCCATCGATTTCTCGCCGCGCCCGCGCGCCGCGTCGCGCAGCCAGCGCATCGCCAGCGCCGCCCGCCGCACCGGGCGAACTTCAACCGGAACCTGGTAGTTGGCCCCGCCAACGCGGCGGCTCTTGACTTCGACCACCGGCTTGACATTATTGACAGCCTGGTTGAACACTTCGAGCGGATCCTTCCCGCTCTTTTTCTTGATCTGGTCCAGCGCGCCGTAAATGATGCGCTCGGCAACCGATTTCTTGCCGCGGGTCATCAGCACGTTGATAAATTTCGCGACATCCTGGCTGGTGTATTTCGGATCAGGCAGTATTTCGCGTTTCGGCACTTCTCTGCGACGTGGCATATCAAACTTCCCTTACGCGGCTTTCGGTTTTTTGGCGCCGTACTTGGAGCGGCCTTGTTTGCGGTCTTTAACGCCCTGGGTATCGAGACTGCCGCGCACCACGTGGTAGCGCACACCAGGCAGATCTTTTACGCGACCGCCGCGAATCAGCACCACCGAGTGCTCCTGCAGGTTATGTCCCTCGCCGCCGATGTAGCCAATGACCTCAAAGCCATTGGTCAGACGCACTTTGGCAACCTTGCGCAGCGCCGAGTTCGGTTTTTTGGGCGTAGTGGTATAAACGCGGGTGCACACGCCGCGCTTCTGTGGGCTGCCGGCAAGCGCCGGCACCTTGCTTTTGGTGGTGGGCGCCATCCGCCCCTTGCGCACTAGCTGATTAATCGTTGGCATAAATCGCTTGTTTTCAATTCGTTAATGAAGGGCTTCTGTGCTGCATCCTGCCCGGTGACATACGTTGCTGCGCGCATTCACCGTTCCAAAAAAGCGAGGACGGCGTTAAATCACCGTCCCAGCCCAAAAACGTCGTTTTGCGCCGCCCGTTCCGGTTGAGACAGGTTTTCGGCTAAAAAGACTGTAAATTTTAAGGGTTTACCTCGCCCCTGTCAAGCAATCTGCTCCTGACTTTCGGTGCCGGCCGCCTCTTCAACCGGAGCCGCCGCACCGAATTCAGCGCTGGCTGCCGCATCCTTGCGCCGGATCTTGTGATAGGCAAGCCCGGTACCCGCAGGAATGAGGCGGCCCACGATGACGTTTTCCTTGAGACCGCGCAGTTCGTCGCGCTTGCCCATGATGGCCGCTTCGGTAAGCACTCGGGTGGTCTCCTGGAACGATGCTGCCGAAATAAACGAGTCGGTCGACAGCGAAGCCTTGGTGATACCCAGCAGCATATATTCGTAGACTGCCGGATTCTTGCTTTCGCCCGCTACGCGCTCGTTCTCCTTCAGCACATCCGCACGCTCGAGCTGCTCGCCGGTGATGAAGCGCGTATCGCCCGGATCGGTGATGACTACCCGGCGCAACATCTGACGCACAATCACCTCGATGTGCTTGTCATTGATTTTGACGCCCTGCAGGCGATAAACATCCTGCACCTCGTTGCAAATGTAGCGCGCGAGTTCCTCGACGCCGAGCAGGCGCAGGATGTCATGGGGATCGGCGGGGCCGTCGACGATGCTCTCGCCCCGGTTCACCACCTGGCCGTCATGGGCCATCACATGCTTTTCCTTTGGAATCAAGTACTCATGCGCCACGCCATCGAGATCAGTGATCACCAGGCGCTGTTTTCCCTTGGTGTCCTTGCCGAACGAAACGGTGCCGGTGACTTCGGCGAGCACGCCGGCGTCTTTGGGTGAGCGCGCCTCGAACAACTCGGCCACACGCGGCAGACCGCCGGTGATGTCACGCGTTTTCGAGGTTTCCTGCGGTATGCGCGCCAGCACCTCGCCGACGCCGACATCCTGGCCATCGCGCACGGTGATGATCGAGCCGATCTGGAACGTGATATTGACCGACTGGTCGGAACCCGCCATTTTTATTTCGTTGCCCTGGGTGTCGAGCAGTTTTACCTGCGGCCGCAGGCCCTTGGCCTGGACGCTGCCGCGGCGTTTGGGATCAACCACCACCAGCGTGGACAGGCCCGTGACCTCGTCGACCTGCTTCGCGACCGTCACGCCTTCTTCGACGTTCTCGAACCTGACGCGACCGGCATATTCGGTAACGATCGGGCGGGTATGCGGATCCCAGGTCGCCAGGATGACGCCAGCCTTGACCAATTCGCCGTCGCGCGCTATCAGGGTCGCGCCATAAGGCACCTTGTGACGCTCACGCTCGCGGCCGTTGTCATCGTTAATGACAACCTCGCCATTGCGCGCAATCGCCACCAGTTCGTTGCGGGAATTCGTCACATAACGCATGCTGGGGCTGTAACGCACAATACCGTTGGATTTGCTTTCGACCTGGCTCACCACGGCGGTGCGCGAGGCTGCGCCGCCGATATGGAATGTGCGCATCGTCAGCTGCGTGCCCGGCTCGCCAATCGACTGCGCGGCGATCACGCCAACCGCTTCGCCGACATTGACCGGCGTGCCCCGGCCAAGATCGCGCCCGTAGCACTTCGCGCACAAACCATGACGCGTTTCGCAGGTCAGCGGCGTGCGCACCTTGACTTCATCGATACCGGCAGCTTCGATCGCATCGACCACGTTCTCATCGAGCAGCGTGTTTACGTCGAAGACCGTTTCGCTGGACTCCGGATGAACGATATCGGTTGCGCACACACGACCCAGAATGCGCTCGCGCAGGCTTTCGACGACTTCTCCGCCCTCGACCAGCGCTTTCATCGAAACGCCCTGGCTGGTACCGCAATCGTCCTCAGTCACCACCAGGTCCTGCGTTACGTCGACCAGACGGCGCGTGAGATAACCCGAATTCGCGGTCTTCAGCGCGGTGTCGGCAAGGCCCTTGCGCGCACCGTGCGTCGAGATGAAGTACTGCAGCACATTCAACCCTTCGCGGAAGTTCGCTGTAATTGGCGTCTCGATGATCGAGCCGTCGGGCTTGGCCATCAGGCCACGCATACCCGCAAGCTGCCGGATCTGTGCGGCAGAGCCGCGGGCGCCGGAGTCCGCCATCATGTAGATCGAATTGAACGACTCCTGCATAACCGGGTGGCCCTTCTTGTCCTTGCGCGCCACCGTTTCGCCTGTCTTGCGGTCCAGATCCATGACAGGCTCAACCCCAAGCTGCTCCATCATCGCCTTGGCAACCAGGTCGCCGGCGCGGCCCCAGATGTCGACCACTTTGTTGTAGCGCTCGCCTTGGGTGACGAGGCCCGAGGTGTACTGCTTCTCGATCTCCTGCACTTCCTTTTCGGCTTCGGCGATGAGGTGGTCCTTCTGCGCCGGCACCAGCATGTCGTCGACGCAGATGGACAGCCCCGCGCGTGTCGCCATCGAGAAGCCGGTATACATCAGCTTGTCGGCGAAAATCACCGTTTCACGCAAGCCGCAGCGCCGGAAACTGATATTGATGATTTTTGAAATTTCCTTCTTTTTCAAAGGCTTATTTATTATCTCAAACGGCAGGCCGGCGGGCAGAATTTCTGACAGCAGTGCGCGGCCGACGGTAGTCTCGTAGCGCGTCACTTTTTCGCGTTTTTCGCCGTGCTTGTCGAATTCGAATTCCTTGATGCGCACCAGAATGCGCGCATTGACCTCAATATTGCCGGTATCGTAGGCACGCGAAACCTCGCCCACGTTGATGAATGCGGAGCCTTCACCGCGCGCGCCGACCTTCTCGCGAGTGGCGTAGTACAGCCCGAGCACGATGTCCTGCGAAGGCACGATGATCGGTTCGCCGTTGGCGGGCGACAGAATGTTGTTCGAGGACAGCATCAGCGTCCTGGCTTCCATCTGCGCTTCGAGCGACAGCGGCACGTGCACCGCCATCTGGTCGCCGTCGAAGTCGGCGTTGAACGCCGCGCACACCAGCGGATGGAGCTGGATCGCCTTGCCCTCGATCAGCACCGGCTCGAATGCCTGGATGCCGAGGCGGTGCAGCGTCGGCGCGCGGTTCAGCATCACCGGATGTTCGCGGATCACCTCTTCGAGAATGTCCCACACCACCGGCTCTTCAGACTCGACCATGCGCTTTGCCGCCTTGATGGTGGTGGAAAGCCCCATCACCTCAAGCTTGTGGAAGATGAACGGCTTGAACAGCTCCAGCGCCATCTTTTTCGGCAAGCCGCACTGATGCAGTTTCAGCTGGGGGCCGACCACGATCACCGAGCGGCCGGAGTAATCGACGCGCTTGCCGAGCAGGTTCTGGCGGAAACGGCCGCCTTTGCCCTTGATCATATCGGCGAGCGATTTGAGCGGCCGTTTGTTTGCGCCGGTCATCGCCTTGCCGCGGCGGCCGTTGTCGAGCAGCGAGTCGACTGACTCCTGCAGCATGCGCTTTTCATTGCGCACGATAATCTCGGGCGCCTTGAGTTCCAGAAGACGTTTCAGGCGGTTATTGCGATTGATGACCCGACGGTACAGGTCGTTCAGGTCCGAGGTCGCGAAGCGCCCGCCATCGAGCGGAACCAGCGGCCGCAATTCGGGCGGCAGCACCGGCAACACCTCGAGCACCATCCAGTCGGGCTTGATACCGGACTTGGAAAATGCCTCGAGCACCTTGAGGCGCTTGGCAATCTTTTTGATCTTGGTATCCGAACTGGTCGCGGCAAGTTCGGTGCGCAGCGTATCGATCTCGTTTTTCAGATCAAGGTTGCGCAGCAGCGCGCGCACGCCCTCTGCGCCCATCGCCGCCGCGAAATCGTCGCCGTATTCCTCGACCTTGGCCAGATAATCGTCCTCGGTCAGCAGCTGGCAGCGCTGCAGCGGCGTCATGCCCGGGTCGGTCACGACATAGGCTTCGAAATAGAGCACGCGCTCGATATCCCTCAGCGTCATGTCGAGCACCATGCCCAGGCGCGACGGCAGCGACTTCAGAAACCAGATGTGCGCGACCGGGCTCGCAAGCTCGATGTGGCCCATGCGTTCACGGCGCACTTTGGACAGCGTCACCTCGACGCCGCATTTCTCGCAGATTACGCCGCGATGCTTAAGACGCTTGTACTTGCCGCACAGGCATTCGTAGTCCTTGACCGGGCCGAATATCTTCGCGCAGAACAGGCCGTCGCGTTCCGGCTTGAAGGTGCGGTAGTTGATGGTTTCCGGCTTCTTCACCTCACCGTATGACCACGAGCGGATTTTCTCCGGCGACGCAAGACCAATCTTGATCGCGTCGAACTCTTCTTCCTGCGTCACCTGTTTGAACAAATCAAGCAGTGCTTTCATCTGTAACTCCCGTTTTGACTCAGGGGTGTCTCAAGCAAAAAATTAACGTTAATCATCAATAGCGATTGCGGTCGAGATCGATGTCTATCGCAAGCGAACGAATCTCTTTTACCAGGACGTTGAACGATTCCGGCATGCCGGCCTCGATACGGTGATCGCCCTTGACGATGGACTCGTAAACCTTGCGCCGTCCTTCCGTGTCGTCCGACTTGACGGTGAGCATTTCCTGCAGCGTGTAAGACGCGCCATAGGCCTCGAGCGCCCACACCTCCATCTCGCCGAAACGCTGCCCGCCGAATTGCGCCTTGCCGCCAAGAGGCTGCTGCGTGACCAGGCTGTAGGGCCCGGTTGAGCGCGCGTGCATCTTGTCGTCGACCAGATGGTGCAGCTTCAGCATATGCATGTAGCCCACCGTGACCTGCCGCTCGAACGGATCGCCCGTGCGCCCGTCGTGCAGCGTGACCTGGCCGCCCAGCGGCAGCCCCGCCAGCTCCAGCATGCCTTTGATCTCCGACTCGGTGGCGCCGTCGAAAACCGGCGTGGCGAACGGGACGCCGTTTCTCAGGTTCTGGGCAAGCTCGGTCACCTCCCGCTCGTTCAGCGAGTTGATGTCTTCGTTGCGTCCGCTGGTGTTGTAGATCTTGTTGAGGAACTTGCTCAACTCGGACGCCTTGACATGGGCGTCGAGCATGGCGCCGATCTTCAGCCCCAGGCCTTTTGCCGCCCAACCCAGGTGAGTTTCCAGAATCTGCCCGACGTTCATCCGCGACGGCACACCCAGCGGATTCAGAACGATGTCGACGGTTGTGCCGTCGGCCATGTGCGGCATATCCTCGACCGGCGTAATCTTTGAGATCACGCCTTTGTTGCCGTGACGTCCCGCCATTTTGTCACCGGGCTGCAGACGGCGCTTGACCGCAAGATACACCTTGACCATCTTCTGAACGCCGGGCGCCAGTTCGTCGCCGCTGGTGAGCTTTTTCTTCTTCTCTTCGAACGCCTTGTCGAACAGCAGCTTGGTCTGGGCAAGACTTTCTTTGAGCTGCTCCATCTGCTCCGCGACCTTGTCGTTGGCAATGCGGATATCGAACCAGCTGTGACGCTCCACTTCCGAAAGATAGGCCTTGGTGACCTTCGAGCCCTTGGCGAGCTTTTTCGGGCCGCCGTTGGCGGTCTTGCCGGTGAGCAGGCGCTCAAGGCGGCTGAATGCGTCGTCTTCGACGATGCGCAACTGGTCAAACAGGTCTTTTTTGTAGCGTTTGAGCTCATCGTCGATGATCTGCTGGGCGCGCTTGTCGCGCTCGATACCTTCGCGCGTGAACACCTGCACATCGATCACGGTGCCCGACATGCCGGAAGGCACCCGCAGACTGGTATCCTTCACGTCCGACGCTTTTTCGCCGAAGATTGCGCGCAGCAGCTTCTCTTCCGGTGTGAGCTGTGTTTCGCCCTTAGGCGTCACCTTGCCGACCAGCACGTCGCCTGCTTCGACCTCCGCACCGATATAAATGATGCCCGACTCGTCGAGACTGGCCAGCTGCGATTCGGAGAGATTCGAAATGTCGCGCGTGATCTCTTCCGGCCCGAGCTTGGTGTCGCGCGCGACCACCGACAACTCCTCGATATGAATAGAGGTAAACCGCTCATCGGCCACCACGCGCTCGGAAATAAGGATCGAGTCCTCGAAGTTGTAGCCATTCCACGGCATGAACGCGACCAGCATGTTCTGGCCCAGCGCGAGTTCTCCCATGTCGGTCGAGGCGCCGTCAGCCACCACGTCGCCACGCGCAATCTGGTCTCCCACCCTGACCAGCGGCCGCTGGTTGATATTGGTGTTCTGATTGGAGCGCTGGTATTTGACCAGGTTGTAAATGTCCACGCCCACCTCGCCGGCCGAGGTTTCATCGTCGTTGACGCGCACCACGATGCGCCCGGCGTCGACGTAATCGACCACCCCGCCACGGCGGGCCTGGACCGCAGTGCCGGAATCAACGGCAACCGTGCGTTCCAATCCGGTGCCGACCAAGGGCTTTTCGGCACGCAGGCAGGGGACCGCCTGGCGCTGCATGTTCGAACCCATCAGCGCGCGGTTCGCGTCATCGTGCTCGAGGAAAGGGATCAGCGAAGCCGCAACCGAAACGGCCTGCGCCGGCGCCACGTCCATGTACTCGATACGTTCGGGAGCAGACAAAGTGAATTCGTTATGGTGGCGGCAGGAAACGAGTTCGTCGGAGAATTTATTGTGCTTGTCGAGCGCCGCATTCGCCTGCGCGATCATGAACTGGCCTTCTTCGATCGCCGACAGGTAATGAATCTCGCTGCCGACCTTGCTGTCCTTCACCTTGCGGTAAGGGGTTTCGAGGAAGCCGTACTGGTTGGTCCGCGCATACAGCGCCAACGAATTGATGAGGCCGATGTTCGGGCCTTCCGGCGTCTCGATCGGGCACACCCGCCCGTAATGCGTCGGGTGAACGTCGCGCACTTCGAATCCTGCGCGTTCGCGAGTCAGGCCGCCCGGCCCGAGCGCGGAAACGCGTCGCTTATGCGTGATCTCGGACAACGGGTTGGTCTGGTCCATGAACTGCGAGAGCTGGCTTGAGCCAAAGAACTCGCGAATCGCCGCAGAAACCGGTTTGGCATTGATGAGATCGTGCGGCATCAGATTGTCGGACTCGGCCTGAGACAGCCGCTCCTTCACTGCGCGCTCGACGCGAACCAGGCCGGCGCGGAACTGATTTTCCGCAAGTTCGCCAACCGAACGCACGCGGCGGTTTCCGAGATGATCGATGTCATCGATCTCGCCCTTGCCGTTACGCAGGTCAACCAGAATCTTGATCACGGCAACGATATCCTCGGCTGACAGCGTGCTCGAGCCTACAAGCTCGGCGCGACCGACGCGCCGGTTGAATTTCATCCGGCCCACCGCCGACAGGTCGTACCGGTCCTCCGAGAAAAACAGGCCGTTGAACAGGGCCTTCACGGAATCCTCGGTTGGCGGCTCGCCCGGGCGCATCATGCGGTAGATCGCGACCTGCGCCGCCATCTGGTCCGCTGTCTCGTCGATACGCAGCGTTTGCGAGATATACGCTCCCTGGTCGAGATCGTTGGTGTAGATGGTCTGGACCTTCGCCACACCCGCCTCTTTGAGCTTGGCCAGCAACTCCTCGGTAATCTCGTCATTGGCGTTGGCCAGCACTTCGCCCGTGCCCTTGTCTATGACGTTTTGTGCGAGCGCGCGGCCGATCACGAAGTCTTCCGGCACCACGATGCGCGTCAGGTTGGCTTCCTGCATTTCCCGCACGTGTTTAACCGTGATTCTCTTGTCTTTCGCAACGATCAGCTTGTTGCCCTTGGCGGTAATGTCGAAACGCGCGGTTTCGCCACGCATGCGCTCCGGGACCAGCTCGAACTCGATCGAGTTTTTGCCCAGCTGGAATGCATCAAAGGCGAAAAATTCGGAGAGGATGCGCTCCGGCGTGTAGCCCAGCGCCTTCAGCAGAATTGTCACCGGCATCTTGCGGCGGCGGTCGACGCGGAAATAGAGGTAATCCTTAGGATCGTACTCGAAATCAAGCCACGAGCCGCGGTAGGGAATGATGCGCGCGGAAAACAGCAGCTTGCCCGACGAGTGAGTCTTGCCGCGGTCGTGCTCGAAGAACACGCCCGGCGAGCGGTGCAGTTGCGATACGATCACCCGCTCGGTTCCATTAATGACAAATGAGCCGGTCGTGGTCATGAGCGGGATCTCGCCCATATACACTTCCTGCTCCTTGACCTCCTTCACCGTCGGCTTTGACGCCTCCTTGTCCATGATGGTCAGGCGCACCCTGGCACGCAGCGGCGCAGCAAAAGTCAGCCCGCGCTGCTGGCATTCCTTGACATCAAACGGCGGCGTGCCCAGCCCGTAGCTCACGAACTCAAGACGGGCGTTCTTGGAATGGCTCTCAATCGGATAAATGCTTTTGAAGGCAGCCTGCAGCCCCTCGGGCTTGCGGCTTTCCGGAGGAACAAACTCCTGCAAAAACGCCGCAAATGAATCAAGCTGGGTCGCCAGTAGAAACGGTACCGGCAACACGCTGTCGCGCTTAGCAAAACTTTTGCGAATACGCTTTTTTTCGGTAAATGAATATGCCATATCACAACTCCGGGGCAGAGTTAGAAACGAAGGTTAAAGACTGCAGCACAGCCCGCAAGGCCGCGCGATATGCTGTAGTCTGCAACCTGTCAAAAAAGGGAAAGGCTGGCGGTCTCCCGCCAGCCGTTTCTCCGTACCGCGATTACTTGATTTCCACCGTCGCGCCGGCTTCCGTGAGCTGCTTGGCGAGCGCTGCTGCATCAGCCTTGGAAATGCCTTCCTTGACTGGCTTGGGCGCGCCATCCACGAGATCCTTGGCTTCCTTCAGCCCCAGACCGGTCACCGCGCGCACCACCTTGATGGTGTTCACTTTGTTGGCGCCGCAATTGGTCAGGATGACAGTGAACTCGGTCTGCTCTTCCACGGCGGCAGCGGCAGCACCGCCAGCCGGGGCAGCGACTGCAACCGCAGCAGCGGCAGCGGACACACCGAACTTTTCTTCCATATCTTTGATGAGTTGCGACAACTCGAGCACCGTCATGCCGGCAATGGCGTCGAGGATTTCAGCTTTGGCTAATGCCATGATTAACTCCTATTTCCTATGTCGAAAAAATAAACGGTAAATATGCTTTACGCGGCTTGTTTCTGCTTCTGGTCGTGCACCGCGGCAACCGTTCGCACAAATCTGCCTGGCACCTCGTTGAGAGTGCGCACAAATTTCACGATCGGCGCTTGCATCGTTCCCATAAGGGTGGAGAGCAACGCTTCGCGGCTGGGCATCGTGGCGAGTTTGCCCACATCCTTGGACGACATCATCAGGTTCGGCATGGCGCCGGCCTTGATTACGAACTTGTCGTTACCCCGGGCAAACTCATGCAACAACTTGGCAACCGCAACGGGATCGCTGGAAATGCCATATGCGAGCGGACCGACCATTTTCTCGGTCAGGCCGGCAAATGGCGTATCTGCGACTGCGCGGCGCGCCAGGGTGTTTTTCAGGACACGCAGGTAAACGCCCGAGCTGCGCGCTTTTTTGCGCAGATCGGTCATCTCGCCCGCTTTCAGGCTGCGGTACTCTGCCAATACGATGGCCTGGGCCTTCGCCACTTCGGCGCTGACCTCGACCACCACCGCTTGCTTCTGCTCCAGATTAAGGCTCAAGGTCTACCTCCTATCGTTGCGAAGAATGAGGGCGGAAGGCGGAAGGATGAAGTTCCATTACCTTCATCCCTCATCCCTCATACTTCATCCTTCAAAATACGGCGACCTTTGATCCAGGAGCCAGACATGGAAATGTTTGACCTGTTTCTGGGTACACCGTCTGCGTAGAGCGTGAGGGGTTCGGCAAAAATAGTATGGGGTAACCCCATGTTTTTCATGCTTATTTCCGTCACAATTAAGCCTTGCCGGATCGTCGCCGGAATCGAGCGCAAATACATCTCACGCCCTGCCCCGCGCCTTGCCTTCAGGCCCCTACGGTCTTTGACACTCCGCCGAAGTATGCCCCCGGCGGCCCAAAGCCTTGCCCCCTGCGCTTGCAGGAGGCCCCATAAAATTTACTGCTGCAAACTTGCCTGATCGATGCGCACACCAGCGCCCATCGTGCTCGAAAGACTCAATTTCTTGAGGAAAATTCCCTTCGAAGTCGGGGGCTTCGATCTGTTGACGGCATCAACCAAAGCCTTCAGATTCTCGGCCAGCGCTTCAACCGTGAACGAGGCGCGGCCGATCGTGCATTGCACGATCCCGGCCTTATCGGTGCGGTACTGCACCTGCCCCGCTTTCGCATTCTTGACCGCCTGCACGACATCCTGCGCAACGGTCCCGACTTTAGGGTTAGGCATCAGCCCGCGGGGGCCCAGGATCTGGCCCAGCTGGCCGACCACGCGCATCGCATCAGGGGTGGCAATCACGACATCGAAATCCATCTTGCCGCCCTTGATCTCATTGGCAAGATCGTCAAGGCCGACAATATCGGCTCCCGCATCCTTCGCCTGCTGCGCCTTGTCGCCCTGCGCAAACACCGCGACGCGCACCGACTTTCCGGTGCCCTGCGGCAGCACGATCGACCCGCGCACGGCCTGATCCGACTTCTTGGCATCGATGCCCAGATTGATTGAAACATCGATCGACTCGTTGAATTTAGCCGTCGCGTTTTCCTTGATGATCTTGAGCGCTTCCTGCACCGGATACAGCTTGGCGCGGTCGACCTTGCCGGTTAAGGCCTTGTAACGTTTGGATATATGTGCCATTTACAGCCCCTCCACTTCAACGCCCATACTGCGCGCGCTGCCAGCGATCGTGCGCACCCCGGCATCCAGATCCGCCGCGGTGAGATCGGGCATTTTGGTCTTGGCGATTTCCTCTGCCTGCGCGCGCGTGATTTTTCCGACCTTGTCGGTATGCGGGCGCGGGCTGCCTTTCTCAATTTTGGCCGCCTTCATGATGAGCACCGTGGCGGGTGTGGTCTTCATCACGAAGGTGAAGCTTTTGTCCTGGTAGGCAGTGATTACGACCGGCACGGGCAGGCCGGGTTCCAGCTTCTGCGTTGCGGCGTTGAACGCCTTGCAGAATTCCATGATGTTGAGACCGCGCTGGCCTAGCGCGGGACCGATGGGCGGGCTGGGATTAGCCTTGCCCGCCGGCACTTGCAACTTGATCAGGCCGACGACTTTCTTTGCCATTTGGCTCTCCTTTTGGGTCCAAGCGGGCGCATATCGCACCCTCCCCGATTAACACCACTGCCGGAATTCAATATGCTGCCCTGAATCCCGAGTCCTTGATCCTGCTTTTTACGCCTTCTCGACCTGGCTGAAATCCAGTTCGACCGGCGTCGAGCGCCCGAAAATCGTCACCGACACGCGCAACTTGCTCTTGTCGTAATTGACGTCTTCGACGTTGCCATGAAAATCGGCAAACGGCCCTTCCTTGACACGCACCGCCTCGCCCACCTCGAACAACACCTTCGGACGCGGCTTCTCCACGCCCTCCTGAATCTGGTTCAGGATATTCTGCACTTCCTTCTCGCTGATCGGCGTCGGCTTGGTCGACGTGCCGCCGACAAAACCGGTTACCTTCGGCGTGTTCTTGATCAGGTGCCAGGTGTCGTCCGTCATTTCCATCTCGACCAGCACATAGCCGGGGAAAAACTTGCGCTCGCTGATGTTCTTCTGGCCGCCCTTCATCTCGACGACTTCCTCGACCGGCACCAGAATCTGGCCGAAACTGTCCTGCATGCCGGCGCGCTTGATGCGATCGAGCAGCGTTCGCATCACGGTTTTCTCGAAACCCGAATACGCATGTACCACGTACCACTTCTTGCTCATTATTCGCCCCGGCCTATCAGTTTTTTCACAACCCACAATAGGCTTGCATCGACGAGCCAAAGGAACAGCGACATCACGATCACGAATACGAACACGATGCCCGTCGCTTGTATCGTTTCCTTGCGCGTCGGCCACACCACCTTCTTGGTTTCGGCAACCGATTCCTGTGCATACAGGTAAAACTGCTTGCCCGGCTCGCTCATCCAGAACACGACAAAACCAAGCGCCAGCCCCGCCAACACCGTCGAAACACGGACAATCGCCGCGCTCTCGCTGAAGTAATAGAATCCGGCAAGGCCCGCCACTACCAGTAGCAGCGCAACCGCAATCTTTAATTTATCAGCCATCAAATATCGTTCCGTGTTCCGTGTTATTCGGTATCTACTCAAACTGGCGCCACACTCGGAACCCGCAACTCTGAACCCATAACCGATGTTTGGCAGGCCAGGAGGGTGTCGAACCCCCAACCTTCGGTTTTGGAGACCGACGCTCTGCCAATTGAGCTACTGGCCTGTTGTTAAGGATTCAGAATTCCTGTCTTTCCTACTCGATAACCTTGGCGACGACGCCGGCGCCCACGGTGCGCCCGCCTTCGCGGATGGCGAACCTCAGCCCCTCTTCCATCGCAATGGGCTGAATCAGCGCCACCGTGATCGACACGTTGTCC
>Ga0102851_10000962_pt1 | contig 15671 bp, 14 predicted proteins | sample Mud3Dept3metaG_FD_79558 | JGI IMG/M metagenome (GOLD analysis project Ga0102851, IMG submission 79558) | Freshwater wetland microbial communities from Ohio, USA, analyzing the effect of biotic and abiotic controls - Mud 3 Core 4 Depth 3... | ecosystem: Environmental > Aquatic > Freshwater >... | reverse complement strand
TCTTGATGTCGATCTGGCCGAGGATGATGCCCTCGAACGAGCTCAGGGACCGGAGGTACTGTTGCTGCAGGATCTCCTCGTCTGAGCTGGCGCGCGGCGTCTGAGGGGGGGTCGCCATGTCTGCTCTGCCGGTCGGGCCTTTGGGTCTGTTAGCAGAGCATACATCAGCCTGAACCGAAGGCCGCGCCAACCGAATCCGGACACGAATGCGGCGGCATCACCGCACGAGGGCCCGCCCGCGGGATTCCCTACTCGTCCCGCTCCTCCGGTGGGCGGATCGACCGGAACGAGAAGTAAAGCATCAGGTCGTAGCCGATCTTCATCGCCGCGCCGACGACGAGTGGCGCGCCGAGCGTCAGGGTCTGCATGAACAGCCCCGCGAACGACGGGCCGACCGCCCAGCCGCCGAGCCGCACGAGGTGCGTCACCCCGGAAGCGAAGGTCCGCTCTTCGGGCCGGACCATCGTCATGACATAGGACTGCCGCGTCGGCACGTCCATCTCGACCAGGCCCTCGCGAAGCAGGAAAAGGATCGCGGCGGTCCAGAAGTCCGGCGCAACGGCAACGGTGGCCAGCAGGAGGCTCGAGGGGATGTGGGTGAAGACCATGGTTCTCACCAGGCCGATGCGCCGGGCGAGCCAGGCGGCGCCGAGGTGCGATACGGCATTGAGTGCCCGCGCACCGGTGAAAAGGAACGCCAGCGTGGCCTCGTCCGCGCCGAAGCGGGCATGGAAGAAATAGGCCACCAGAGCGGAACCCAGGAAACCGCCGGCGATCGAGTCGATCGCGAACAATGCGGAGATCCGCGCGATGCGCCGCCGGCTCTCCGGATCGACGGTGGGCAGCAGGCGTGGCGTTTGCGCCGTTTCGACCGCCGGCGACAGACGCGCGCTGAGCATGGCGATCACGAGGTGAGCGAGCGCGTAGAGCAGCACCGCGGCGCGCAGCGAGTCCAGCTCGCCGACGGCGGCCCAGTCCCGCAACAGGGTCGGCAGCGCCCCCAGCAGGGCGCCCGCGCCGTGACCGATGTCCTGGAGCACGTTGTACCAGGCGAAGGCGCGGGTACGGTCGGCATCGCTGCCCGTCGCCGGGAGGATCGCCTGCTCCACGACGAGCGAGGCGCCGCGGTCCCTGCCCTGCCCGTTCAGCATGCCCAGGAAGGCGGCCGCGGCGATGAGCGTGAAGTCCGCGGCGAGCGCGGCGCCGAGGCCCCCGGCAGCACCGAGAAGCGCCAGCGCGACCAGCACGCGTCGGCGGCCGAGCCGATCGCCGAGGAACGTGACCGCCGCCACGCCCAGGGTCGCGCCGGCAAGCCCCGCGCTGATCACCCCGCCGATCGCTGCCGGGTCAAAGCCGAGCCGGGCCAGGTAGAGACCGAGCAGGACCCCGACCATCCCGGTCGCCACAGCGCGCAGGAAGGCGGCGGAATAGATGAGGTGGCGGTCGGTCATGGCCGCAGAAGTGGACGAGTGGCGCTTGGCGACGGATTCGGATTGGAGGACTCGACCTCGAGGCCAGGGCCTGATCCGGGATCAGCTCGACGGGACCGTGTGCCGCCTGGATGGCGGCACCCGACCCTACAGGGACGTATTCACGGCGTGTCCCGGCGAGCTGATCGCGGGTCGGGTCGGCCGATGAGTGCAGCAGTGGCAGCTGCTGACAGTCACAATCATCCTCGCCGCCAGGTCGTGCCGCCGGGGCCGTCCTCGAGCAGTATGCCCTTGTCCCTGAGTGCGTCGCGGATGCGGTCGGCCTCGGCCCAGTTCTTGGCCTTGCGCGCTGCGAGGCGACGGACGATCGCGTCCTCGATCTCGGTGTCCGATAGGGTTACAGCTCCCTCGCCGGTCACTGCTGCACCGCCGGCAACCAAGCCACCCGTTCCAGTGACCGCCTTGCCGCCCCCTTTCAGAAACTGCTCCGCGTCGTCCTGCAGGATGCCCAGGATGTCACCCAGCCGGCGCAGCTCGGCCCCCAGCGGCGCGGCGGCCTTGTCGGATTCGCGGCGCAGCCGGTTGACCTCGCGCGCGAGGTCGAACAGCACCGCGAGCGCCTCGGGGGTGTTGAAGTCGTCGTCCATCGCGGCCAGGAAGCGGGCCGTGAGCTCACCCGTCTCGTCGGGCGCGGCAGTCGGCAGGCCGCGCAACGCCGTGTAGAAGCGGGTGAGCGCGCCGCGCGCGTTCTGCAGGTTTGCCTCGTCGTAGTTGAGCGGGCTGCGGTAGTGGCTGGTGAGGATGAAGTAGCGAACTTCCTCCGGCCGGTACGACTGCAGTATCTCGCGCACCGTGAAGAAGTTGCCCAGCGACTTCGACATCTTCTCCTCGTTGATGCGCACGAAGCCGTTGTGCATCCAGCAGTTCACGAACGGCTCGCCGGTCGCGCCCTCGGACTGCGCGATCTCGTTTTCGTGGTGCGGGAAGGTGAGGTCCGCGCCACCGCCGTGGATGTCGAAGTGGTTGCCGAGCGCGCGCGTCGACATCGCCGAGCACTCGATGTGCCAGCCTGGCCGGCCCGGGCCCCAGGGCGAGTCCCAGGCGGGCTCTCCCGGCTTGGCCGCCTTCCACAGGGCGAAGTCGAGCGGGTCGCGCTTCTGCTCGCCCGGCTCGACGCGCGCACCGGCCTGCAGGTCGTCGATGGACTTGCCGGAGAGCTTGCCATAGCCGTCGAAGCTGGCCACCGCGTAGTAGACGTCGCCGTTGTCGGCGACATAGGCATGACCCTTGGCGATCAGCCGCTCGATCATCTCCACGATCTCGTCGAGGTGCTCGGTGGCGCGGGGCTCGAGCGTCGGCGGCAGCACGCCGAGCGCGGCCGCGTCCTCCCGCATCGCCTGCACGAAGCGCTCGGTCAGCGCTGTGAACGGCTCGCCGTTCTCGTTCGCGCGCTTGATGATCTTGTCGTCGATGTCAGTGATGTTGCGGACATAGGTGACGTCGTAGCCCCGCGCCCGCAGGTACCGGTAGACCACGTCGAACACGACCATCACGCGCGCGTGCCCGAGATGGCAAAGGTCGTAGACGGTCATGCCGCACACGTACATGCGCACCCTGCCCGGCTCGATCGGCACGAAGTCTTCCTGCTTTCGGGTCAGGTCGTTGTGAATCTTCAGCATGGCGGAGAGGACTGGCGGGCGTGGGCCGCGAAGGCTCGGCATGGTAAACGAATCGCCCTGCCCCACAAAGGCGACGGCAACCGCGGTTTGGCGCGTCCCGGCAGCCCCGCTATGATGGCGCGCCACTCCCAACCCCGAGGACCCGCCCCATGCCCCGTCTGATCCGCGCCCTGCTCCCTGCCCTCCTGCTCTTCGCGATTGCCGGCCACGTGCAGGCCGAGCCCGTTCGCGTGCTGATGCAGACCAGCAAGGGAGCCATCACGCTGGAGCTCGACGCCGACAAGGCGCCCGAGACGGTCAGGAACTTTCTGCGCTACGTCGACGAGAGCTTCTACGACGGCACGATCTTCCACAGGGTGATCAAGAACTTCATGATCCAGGGCGGCGGGTTCACCCCGGACATGAGCCAGAAGAAGGCGCACGACCCCGTCAAGAACGAGGCCAAGAACGGCCTCAAGAACGAGCGCGGAACGGTTGCGATGGCCCGGACCTCCGACCCGCATTCGGCAACCGCGCAGTTCTTCATCAACCACAAGAACAACGACTTCCTCGACTACCCGGGGCAGGACGGCTGGGGCTACACCGTCTTCGGCAAGGTCACGGGCGGGATGGATGTCGTGGACGCAATTGCGGCGGTCCCGACCGGCACGCGTGGCAGCTTCCGGGACGTTCCCGCCGACACGGTCACCATCCTGAGCGTCAAGCGCGTCCAGTGACGCCCGGCCCTGCGAGCCCCTGCAGCGCCTGAACACCAAGATTCCGAGGACCAGCCCAATGATCACCCTCACGACCAACTGCGGCGACATCGTCATCGAGCTCGACGAAGCCAAGGCGCCGAAGACTTGCGACAACTTCACGCGGTACGTCCGCGACGGCCATTACGACGGCACGATCTTCCACCGGGTGATCGACGGCTTCATGATCCAGGGCGGGGGCTTCAACGAGCACCTGATCCAGAAGGTGACCCGCGAGCCGGTCGAGAACGAGGCCAGCAATGGACTGTCGAACCTGACCGGCACCATCGCCATGGCGCGCACGACGCAGCCGCATTCGGCCACGGCACAGTTCTTCATCAACGTCTCCGACAACAGGTTCCTCGACCATCCCGGACAGGACGGCTGGGGGTACTGCGTGTTCGGCAAGGTCACCGCCGGGATGGACGTCGTCGACCGCATCCGCAAGGTGAAGACTGGCACCCAGCAGGGCTATCAGGACGTGCCGGTCGAGCCCGTGATCATCGAGAAGGCGGTGATCTCCGAATCGTGAAACCGCAAATCCTGTTCGTCTCGGATCTGCATCTCGCGGCCGACCGCCCGGGCGCCACCGAGATCTTCCTGCGCTTCGCGCGGGGACGCGCCCGCGAAGCCTCTGCGCTGTACGTCCTCGGGGACCTGTTCGACGCCTGGATCGGCGACGACGACGACGGCCCGCTGGCGATCGCGGTACGGCAGGCGCTGCGCGACCTCGCCGCTGCCGGCGTCGCCGTGTTCCTGCAGGGCGGCAACCGCGATTTCCTCGTCGGCGAGCGCTTCGCCGGGGAGACCGGCGTCCGGCTGCTGCCCGATGTCGCCGTGGTCGATCTCCACGGCACCCGCACGCTGCTGATGCACGGCGATCTGCTGTGCACCGACGACGTCGACTACCAGCAGGCTCGCGCGATGCTCCGGAATCCGGCCTTCGTCGCCGATTTCCTGGCCAAGCCGCTGCCGGCGCGCGCCGCGCTGGCTGCCGAGTACCGCCGCCGCAGCGGCGAGGCGACCTCGCTGAAGGCCGAGGACATCATGGACGTGAACGCCAACGCGGTGGCGCAGGCCATGCGGGAGCACGGCGTGCGGCGGCTGATCCACGGCCACACCCACCGCCCGGCGATCCACACCATGATGCTGGACGGCGCGGCGGCCGAACGCATTGTCCTCGCCGAGTGGCACGATGACAGGGGGCATTGCGTGTCCGTGACGGCCGGAGGCGTCAGGGTCGAGACGTTTCCATGAGGAGCCGCCTCCAGGCCGCGATGCTGATCTGGTCGAAGCGGCCAACGCCGAATCGCGCCGTGGACGGCGCTCCGGCAGGCCGTCGTGCTGGAAAAGCCGGTAGTCGGCCTCCAGGCCGCGATCCTACGGGTGCGACAGGTCCCCACGATCAGCCGATCGACCGCCTTCGCACATCGCCTGCAGGCGGGTCAGCTCCGACTCGCTGAAACCCGCCTCCCGCCGCGCCTCGAGCTGCAGCGGACAGCGCAGCTCGCCGCGCAGATAGGTGTCCAGCAGGGAGAAGTAGGTCGCTTCCGGTTCCAGGCCGCGCTGCGCGCAGAGGTGGCGGAACCACCGCGTGCCGGCGGCGACGTGCCCGATCTCATCCCGCAGGATGATGACCAGAAGGTCGGCGGTCCGATCGTCCCCGGCACGGCGCAGGCGCTGCATGATGCCGGGGGTGACGTCCAGGCCACGGGCCTCGAGCACCCGCGGTACGAGCGCCATGCGGGCGAGCACGTCGCCGGCGGTGCGCTGCGCCATGTCCCAGAGCCCGCGGTGGGCCGGGAAGTCGCCATAGTCGTGGCCCAGCTCGCGCAGCCGGTCGCGCAGCAGCCGAAAGTGGTAGGCCTCCTCCGCGGCAACCCGGATCCAGTCGCCGAAGAACGCCTCCGGCATGTCGCGAAAACGGTAGACGGCATCGCAGGCCAGGTTGATGGCGTTGAACTCGATGTGCGCGACGGCATGGACGAGGGCGGCGCGACCTTCGGGCGTGCCAGAACCCCGCGGGGACAGCCCGCGGGCCTCGACGAGCTCGGGGCGAGCCGGCCGGCCGGCCTCGGCCACCGCGGGCAGCACGGCGTCGCGGTCGACGGCCAGGCGCCCCGACAGCCAGCTGGTCTGCAGAGTGTCGGCAAGTGCCGCCTTGCGGTCGGGATCGGGCTCGATCAGGCAGCGGTATGCGCCAGCAAACAGGCTGTCGGTCATCGGCCGGCACCCCCGGAAGACCCCAATTTCATCTGTGCTAGACTCCCGCACCGCGCGTCCGGCCGACCGGCCGGTCAACCGTTTCCGCCGCCCCGCCATTCCCCGTCATCGCTGCCGAGGGCAGGACGTTGGACAGCATAAAGCTCCGCCGCAACTACAGCCGCAACATCCTGATGCGCATGATCGTGCTCGGCGCCATCGTCGCCGGCGTGATCGTCTACAACTGGGACTTTCTCTCCGACCTCTACCTCAAGCGGCAGGAGACGCCGGTCGGCCTGCTGATCAACGGCTTCATCCTCGCCCTGTTCGGCCTGGGGCTGCTGCGCCTTATCCTGAACTTCATCTTCTACATGCGCGAGGAAGGGGCGGTCGCGCGCTTCCTCGTCAACCTCGAGCGGACGCCCGACGACGCGCTCCGCGGCATTCCCCGGCGCAGCATCATCGGCCGCCGCTTCCTGACGATGCACGAGCTGCACGACTCGCACACACCGATCTACCAGAGCGTGCTGGCATCGACGCTGGTGGCCAGCGAGAGCAGCCGGGCAAGCTTTCCGAAATACGTCAACAACATCCTCATCCTGCTCGGCGCCTTCGGCACGATCGTGGCGCTGTCCGTGGCACTGGTGGGCGCCTCCGAGATGCTCGAGAAGATGGCGAGCGCGACCGGCGTCGGCACGGTGCTGCACGGCATGTCGACGGCGGCCAACGCCACCATCACCGCGATTAGCTGCTACGTCTTCTTCAGCTATTTCTACCTGAAGCACCTGGACGTCCAGACGCAGCTGATCGGCTCGGTCGAGCAGGTCACCACCACCTACCTGCTGCCGCGGTTCCAGGTGCAGACGGACAGCGTGCTCTATGAGTTCACCGGCCTGATCCGTTCGCTGCAGGGCCTCGTCAACCAGATGGAGCACTCGCAGCGGGTGTTCGCGGAGGTGGACAAGCACTTCATCAACACGGCCGAGGCCTACCGCGCGCGCGTCCAGTCGCTGACCGAGGACCTCGAGACGATCAAGCACCTGCTGCGGATCGGTTTCCGCCTGCACGAAGGCGAATGAGCGCCGACGACGGCTTCATCGAGCTCAGGCTCAACCGGCAGGACGAGCTCGCCGGGGAGAACTTCTGGCCGTCGTTCACCGACATCATGACCGTCGTCGTGATGATCTTCCTGATGGTGATGGTCGTGCTCGTCTTGTACAACCAGGAGCTGGTCCGGGACCTGCAGGCAAGCATCGAGAAGGAGCGGATCGCCCAGGAGACGGCGCGCGCGACCGGCGAGGAGAAGGAGAGCATCGCCGTGCGACTGCACGCGGCGGAGAGCGAGGTCGCCGAGCTGCTGGCGCGCCTGCGGCGCAGCGAGGAGCTGCGGGGCCAGCAGGTCGCGGCCCTCGACCGGCAGTCCAAGAGCCTGGAGCAGCAGTCGAGGCAGCTCGGCGAGCAGGCCGATCGTCTCACGGCGCTCACCGGGGAGCGTGACGACCTGAAGCGTAGCAGCGACCGGCTCGCCGGCGAGCTGCAGATCGCGACGGCCCAGCTCGGCACCAGCCGTCAGGAGGTCACCCAGCTGGGACAGTCCCTCGCCGCTGCACAGGGGCGACAGGACGCGCTGGGCGGCGAGCTCGCCGCGCTGCGCGCGACGGCCGCGGACCAGCGCCGCGAGCTCGACCAGTCGCGCGAGCAGCTGCGCCAGTCGGCAGCGACGCTGACGTCGATGCAGAGCGACTACGGCGAGCTCAAGATCAAGTACGACAAGCTGGTCCGGCCGGCGCGCTCGCCGTCAGGGCGCCATACGGTCGAAGTGCGCTACACGAAGTCGGGGGCCGGCTACCAGATCCGGTTCCGCGAGGGCGACGCGGGCGACTACACCGACCTGACCCGGGAGAAGCTCGACCAGCGCCTCGCCAGGCTCAAGGCCGACCACCCCGAGGGGCTCTACGTGCGCGTCGTGATCCCGGACGGCAGCGGGTTGTCGTTCAGCGAGGCCTGGGACTTCACGAATCACCTGCACCGGAACTACGACTACTACTTCCAGGAGTCGGCCGTCGGCGGCGACGCGCCCCGCTGACGCCTGGCGCCCCTGAGGGCGGCGGGCCCAGCGCGGGACATACCTTGTTCCGACACCGCGGGCCCGCTACTTTGCGCCGCCGCGGGATAGGCGAAGTTCTTCTTAAACTACTTTTAACAAGACTCCCAAGAGGCTGTTAAAAATGGTGAAACGTTCCACGTCGATGGTCCCCGTCGCCCTGCTTGCCGTTATCCTGGGCGTCACCGGCAAGTCGGCCGCCGTGGCGGCAGCGACGTCCGCCTCGACGTCCCCGACCACGCCGAAGGCGGCCAGCACCGCCCCCAAGCGCGCAACGACCGTGCCGGCGGCCTCGCGGAAGACGACCGAGCAGAGCGCGGCCGCGGAGACGAAGACCCGGGGAACCAAGGCGGCGGTCGTCGCCAAGGCGCCCACGAAGCCTGTCAGAACGGCCGGCAAGCCGCGTCGAGCGACGCCTCCGGCAGGGGAGCCCTTGGTCGCGGAGAACGCACCGTGCTACGAGCGCAGGGCCGGCCGCGGACGCTGCGAGCCGCAGTGCCTGCCGTACACCCGTTGCCGATCCGGGATCTCGAGCTGCCGCACCGGCCACGAGAACGGCCCGGTGACCTGGTTCCGGTGCGAGCAGGCACGCGGCAACACCTCCGCCGAGCCGGCCGACGGGCGCGTCCTCGTCCTCGGGCGCAACGCGCACAACATGCCGACCGGTCACACGCTCTACGTCGAGAAGGCCGAGCCCCGCGACGACGGGCGCTACGAGCTCACGCTCTCGCACACCAACTACGACCGGCGCTGCAACCTCGAGACGAACATGGTGGCGGAGTACGACCCCGCGTCGAAGACCATCGATGTGCGCGTCGGCGAGTGGGAGCAATGGGGCCGGGACCTCAGGGTCGCGGGGTTCATCCACAACTGACGACGCGAACGGGGTGCCCGGTGCGCACCCCGCGCCGGCGTCGTGCTTCGATGCGGCGGCGAGGCTGCCCACTCGGCACGAACGGATGAGGAACCCGTTCGCCCCCGACCAAGCTGCCGGCGGCGGACGTGAAGCGCGTGCCGAAGGTCGATTACCGCTTGATCCGGCCCCTGCTACGGCTGACGCTTCCAGGCGACCTGGTCGCGGAGGTAGACCGGCAGTGCCCGTTCGGCCGGCACGGCCAGGCCGGCCGCAAAGTCGACGACCGCGATCCATGCGACGTCCTGCGCGTGGCAGTGCGCGTCGGCATTTACGACGGTCACCCGATCCCCGAGCCTTTCGGCGAGGACCGCCGCATACGCGGCCCACCCCGAGCCCACACCGTGCCAGTCGCCACCGGCCGGCAGCGGAACGGCGGCCGGCGGCACGATCCGCTCTTCGCCGACGACGCGCATCACGCCGGCCGCGTCCGCCGCGCAGGCCGCCCAGTACAGCTCGTTCATGCGCGCATCGAAGGCAGCCAGCGTCCGTGCATGACCGGTCTCACGCAGGTGACCCTGCGCCAGGACCGCGAGCGTCGAGACCGGCACGACCGGGATGTCGGCGGCGAAGGCCGCCCCCTGCACGACGCCGGTCGCGATGCGCACACCCGTGAAGGAGCCCGGACCCCGCCCGAAGGCCAGGGCGTCGAGGTCGGCGACCTTCATCCCTGCCTCGGCGAGGAGCGCGTCCATCATCGGCAGGATCAGCTCGCTCTGGCGTTGGGGCTGGACCGTGAAGCGTTGGCTCACCTCGCCGTCGAGGTACAGCGCGGCAGAACAGGCCTCTGCAGAAGTCTCGATGGCGAGGAGCTTCATGCGACCGTCACTCCTGCAGCGCCTTCATGCAGGCAGGGGTCCTGCGCGGCCTCGGCAAAGAAGCACTGCACGTCCGAGAGCTGCTGCGTGCGGCGGAACGGCGGCAGGCTGCGGACGAAGACCTGGCCGTAGGAGCGCGACAGCAGGCGGCGGTCGCAGACGACGAGCACGCCGCGGTCGGTGACGTCGCGGATCAGACGCCCCGCGCCCTGCTTGAGGGCGATCACGGCCTGCGGCAGCTGGTACTCCCGGAACGGATTGCCACCCTCGGCGCGCAGGGCGTCGATGCGCGCCTGCAGCACCGGGTCCCCGGGCGAAGCGAACGGGAGCCGGTCGATGATCACCACCGACAGCGCCTCGCCGCGCACGTCCACGCCTTCCCAGAAGCTGGCCGTGCCCAGCAGCACCGCATTGCCGAGTGCACGGAACCGCTCGAGCAGCTCGGACTTGGGCGCGCTGCCCTGCACCAGCAGCGGGTACGGCAGCCGGCCGGCGAGGTGGGCGGCCGCCTCGCCGAGTGCGCGGTGGCTGGTGTAGAGCAGGAACCCGCGACCTCGGCTGGCGGTCAGGATCTCGATGCTGAGGTCCGCCACGGCGCGGTTGAAGCCAGGCTCGTTCGGCTCAGGCAGGCCGCGCGGCAGGAACCACAGTGCCTGGTGCTGATAGTCGAACGGGCTGTCCCATTGGGCGGTTCGGGCCTCGTCGATGCCGAGCCGGTGCTGGTAATGCGCGAAGTCTCCACCCACCGCCAGGGTCGCCGACGTGAAGATCCAGGCGCCACGGCGGGCCGCGAAGCGCGCGCGGAAGGTCTCGGCGATGTCGAGCGGGGTGCGGTTCAGGCGGAAACCGGTCTGGAAGGTCTCGAACCAGCGGATCTCGCCTGGGCTCGCCGCATCGGGCGCGGTGAAGGCGTGCAGCTCGCGGCCCAACGACTGCGCCCGCGCCAGGCAGCTGTCGAGGCCGCGGCCGCGATCGCCGCACGCCTCGAGCGCGGCGGCACAGTCGGTGAGCGCGGCCTGCAGGTGCGCCAGCGCCGAGCTCACCTCGGCGGTCGCCGCGAGCTCTGCCCAAGGCGCCCGCCGACCATCGACGCCCAGCGCCAGGCGAAGGTCGCGCGCGCCCTTGCCCACGCGCTCGCCAACCTCGCGCAGCGCCGGCGTCGCGGCACCCTCGCGGTGCGCTTCGAGCTCGATGTCGCGGGCGAGGTCGTGGAGCTGCCGCGTGCTCAGGGTGTGCCCGAAGAAGTCGCTCGCCGTCTCCGGCAGCTGATGCGCCTCGTCGATGACGTAGCAGTCGGCCGTCGGCAGCAGCTCGCCGAAGCCGTCGTCGCGGAGCGCGAGATCGGCGCACAGGAGATGATGATTGACGATGACGACGTCGGCCTCCTGGGCGCGCCGCCGGGCCTCGACGAGGTGGCACGTGGCGTAGCTCGAGCATTCCTGACCGAGGCAGTTGTCGGTGGTCGAGGTGACCAGCGGCCACACCGGCGCGTCCTCGGGGATATCGACGAGCTCGGCGATGTCGCCCCGCTCGGTGCGTGCCGCCCAGCCGCGCACTCGCTGCAGCAGGTCGGTGATGGCGCGAGAGCGGTGTCGGCCCTCGAGCCAGACGGTCTCGAGACGGTGAGTGCACAGGTAGTTGGCGCGTCCCTTCAGCATGGCCACCGTGCACGGGACGCCAAGCACGTCGCGCACGCGGGGGACGTCGCGCTGGTAGAGCTGGTCCTGCAGGTTGCGCGTGCCGGTCGAGATGACGACCTTGCGGCCGGACAGGAGCGCCGGGACGAGATAGGCGAAGGTCTTGCCGGTGCCCGTGCCCGCCTCGCAGATCAGCACCCCGCCCTCTTCCAGGGTTTCCGCGACGGTCCGGGCCATGGCGGCCTGCTGGGGTCGATAGTTGAAGCCCGTCACCTGGCGGGCCAGGCGGCCGGCCGGACCGAGGAAATCGTCGACGGCCAGCATCGGCGGTCAGTCGGGCCGGCTTTCCCAGAGCTCGGGGTCGTGCCCCCCGACACGATCCCAGAGCAGCCGGCCGATGATCTTGAAGCGGGCCACCGACAGCGCGCCGCGCTTTGCCCGCCGGCTCTCCGACTGCGCCGCGTACTCCTCGAGATCGGCCCGATCCGCCTCGTAGATCTCGTACGGCTCGTAGTTCTCGTCCATGAGCACGAGGACGACGCTGTCCCAATCGAGGCCGAGCTTGAGCTGGCCGACGCGCTGCCCGCCCTTGTCCTCGTCGAAGATCGTGCGGGCCTTGATCTGGATGCGCTTGTCGCCGCGGGCAGGATCGATCGCGTCGTAGCCGATCTCCTCAGCCGGCCGGGATGGCGGCGCGAGCCCGAGCAGCCGCATGGCGTCGAACTCCGCGATCTCGCTGCTGATCCCCGGCAGCGGCTTGCCCATGGCGCGCCGGTAGTCGGCAGCGAGCTGCCGCGCCTGCGCGATCAGCTTCTCCTGGGCGTAGACGGTCACGATCGAGGCACGCGGTGGTTGGCCCGGCGACCGACGGGCGGGGCCACCGCCGGCCGCCTCCGCCAGGTCACGGGACCGCTCTGCTCACTTGCGCGAGCGTGCGATCAACTTGTCGTTGTCGCGCTTCAGGTTCTCGTCGCTGCCCGCGAAGGCGTTGGACTTGGCGGCGAGCTCGCCGGCCAGTCCGGCCTGCCCCTGCTCGGCACGGACGTGCGCTAGACGGTTCCAGACATGGGCGCTCTCCGGCTCGATGCGGAGCGCGCGCTCCAGGGTCGCCGCGGCGCCGGTCAGATCGCCGGACGAGCGCTGCAGCTCCGCCTGCTGAATCAGGGTCTTGACCGCCTTGCTCATCGACGGGGGCGGCGTGGCCAGCGCCACCGTCTCGCGTTCGGCAGCGCCAGGCGCAGCTGCCTGGGCCGGTTCGGCAGCGGGCACGCCCGAGCTGGCCGGCTGGTAAGTCTTGACGGGCGTCTGCTCCACGGTCGTGATCTCCGGCGCCTTCAGCGGGGTCACCGTGACGTTGCCCGAGGATGCGGGACCCGGCGCGCCGTCGCCGCCGGGGCCGATGATCGGCGCGGGAGGGCCCTGTCGAACCGCCGGCGAGCAGCCGGCGATGGCGAGCAGTAACCCGGAGAGCATCAGGATTCGTGTCGGAGTAGTCATCGCAACAGATTCTTGAAGAAGCGGCTGATCGGATCGTCCTGTTTGCCGGGTGACGCGGGTGCGGCCGCCGGCTCCGGCGCACGCAAGCCTGTCTCGCCGCCTCCGCCGCAGCCCTGGCCCGGGCTCGGCGCGTAGCCGGCGATGAACGGCACCTTCGCGGGCGCGTCGCAACCCACCCACTCGACCTGCACCGTGTCCGGCGGAACCAGCCTGAGCGGCCCGGGGTTGAGGTCCTTCATGAGGTCGCCCCAGACGCGCAGCGCACCCGACGCACCGCTCAGACCGGTGGGCTTGTTGTCGTCGCGACCCACCCAGGCGACGGCCACCATATCACCCGTAAACCCGGCGAACCAACTGTCACGCAGGCCGTCGGTCGTACCCGTCTTGCCGGCGACGCCGACGCTGGGCGGCACCGAGGAATTGAGTCCCCGTGCAGTCCCGCTCTGCACCACCGCCTGCATCGCCGTGTCGAGCAGATAGACCGGCCCGGGCTCCGCCGCGCGCTGCACGGTCAGGGGGTAACGCTGCAGCGGGCGGGCACTCTCGTCCAGCACCTCCCGGATCGCGCGCAGCGGCGTGCGGAAGCCGCCCGCGGCGAGCGGCTGGTAGACCTGGGCGACCTCCAGCGGCGACAGTGACACCGAGCCCAGGAGCAGCGAGGGCACGACATCGATCCCGCGCTCGACCCCGAGCGCCCGCAGCGTGGCCGCCACCCGATCGATGCCGACGTCCAGCCCGACGCGCACCGTGGCGAGGTTGTACGACTGGGCGAGCGCCGTCTCGAGGGTCACGGTGCCGTGCGACTGCTTGTCGTAGTTCTCCGGCGACCAGCGGCTGCCCGGCACCTTGACGGTGATGGGCGAGTCCTCGACCGGCGTGATCAGGCTGTAGCGCTGCGGCATGCCCAGCGCGGTCAGATAGACCGCCGGCTTCACCAGCGACCCGATGGGCCGAACGGCGTCGAGGGCGCGGTTGAACCCCTGCAGGCGGGCCTCGCGTCCACCCACCACGGCGAGCACCTCGCCGCCCTGCGGGCTGGCCACCACGATGGCGCCCTCGAGCGTCTCGGCCGGCAGCTTGCGCTCCTTCTCGATGCGCTCGAGGCGCGCGGCCAGCGCCCGCTGGGCGTGCTGCTGGATCCAGGGGTCCAGAGTGGTGTAGACGCGCAGTCCGACGGAGGTCAGGTCCTCCTCGCGGTAGTCGCGACGCAGCTGGCGCCGAACGAGGTCGAGGAAGGCCGGGTAGCTCGCGGCGGTACCGGTGCCGCGCGGCGCGACGCCGAGGCCGGCGGCCTTTGCCCGCGTCGCCTCCTCCGCGGTGATGAGACCCTCATCCTGCATCATGTCCAGCACCAGGTCGCGCCGCTGCTTCGCGCGCTCCGGGTGGCGGCGCGGGTCGTAGAGCGACGGGCCGCGGATCATGCCGGCGAGCAGCGCCGCCTGCGGCAGGTCGATCTCGCGCAGTGGCCGGTTCAGATAGAACAGCGCGGCGAGGCCGAAGCCGTGGATCGCGCGCTCGCCATCCTGGCCGAGGTAGATCTCGTTCGCGTACGCCTCGAGGATCTCGTCCTTGCTGTAGCGCACCTCGAGGATGACGGCCATGATGGCCTCGTTCACCTTGCGGGCGAGGGTCCGTTCCTCGGTCAGGAAGAAGTTCTTCACCAGCTGCTGCGTCAGGGTGCTCCCCCCCTGCACGACACGTCCCGCCTGCAGGTTGGCCAGCGTCGCACGCCCCAATGCCAGCGGATCGACGCCCCAGTGCGAGAAATAGTGCCGGTCCTCCACCGCCAGCAGGGCGTCGACGAGGACCCTGGGGATGTCCTGGCGCTGCACCAGGGCCCGGTCCTCGTTGTGCGAGGGGTAGATGCTGCCGATGATCGGGGCCTCGAGGCGGAACAGGGCCACCTCGGTGCCGGAGCGCGCGTCGCGCATCTGCTCGATGCCGCCTTTGCCGACCGTCACCTCGATAAGCCGGCTCGGCTCTGCCGCATCCCAGAACTGGAAGGGGCGGGTGCTCAGCTGGTAGCGGTTGCCGGACACGGACCAGGTCGCCGGCTCGCCGGCCTTGTCCTGTCGGCGGTAACCGAGCTGCTCCAGCTCGCCGACCAGCTGGTCGGCCCGGATCGGCGCGCCGGCATAGAGCTCGAGCGGTCGCCCGTAGACCCGCGCGGGAACGGCCCAACGCTTGCCCTCGAACTTCACCGTGACGATGTCGGACAGGTAGACGGTGTACAGGCCGAGGGCGGCCGTGCCCGCGAGCAGAACCAGCACCAGCAGGAACTTGAGAAGACGAAAGCCGTCGCCCCGCGCACGGCGGGCAGGACGTCTGCGGCGGTTCCTCGAGTTACGACCGGCTGACATGGCGGGAGTGTCTGCAGCCGGGACGGGCCCGGCCGGCAGTCACCCTAGCACAGCCCTGCGACGGCATCACGTCTTCAGCCCGATGCCGCGGCGCAGCAGCCACAGCGCGAAGGCGACCAGTGCGGCGATGAAGCCGAGAATCAGCGACAGGGCAACCGCGAGGTCGATGTCGCTGACGCCGAGCAGGCCGTAACGGAACGCGTTGATCATGTACAGCACCGGATTGACCAGCGACACCCGCTGCCAGAACTCGGGCAGGAGGTGGACCGAATAGAACACACCCCCCAGGTAGGTCAG
>Ga0102851_10000960_pt1 | contig 15676 bp, 7 predicted proteins | sample Mud3Dept3metaG_FD_79558 | JGI IMG/M metagenome (GOLD analysis project Ga0102851, IMG submission 79558) | Freshwater wetland microbial communities from Ohio, USA, analyzing the effect of biotic and abiotic controls - Mud 3 Core 4 Depth 3... | ecosystem: Environmental > Aquatic > Freshwater >... | reverse complement strand
GCCTGGAACTCTTCTGCGAGCAGGTCGATCACGCGGTCGTCGAAGTCTTCGCCGCCGAGATAGGTGTCGCCGCAGGTCGAGAGCACCTCGAAGACGTCCGAGCCGATCTCGAGGATCGAGATGTCGAAGGTGCCGCCGCCGAGGTCGTAGACGGCGACGCGTTGCGCGAGTCCCTTGCCGAAGCCGTAGGCGAGCGCCGCCGCGGTGGGCTCGTTGAGCAGGCGCAGGACTTCGAGGCCGGCGATGCGGCCGGCGTCGCGCGTCGCCTGGCGCTGGTTGTCGTTGAAGTAGGCAGGCACCGTGATGACGGCCTGGCAGACGGGCTGGCCGAGCCGCGCATCGGCGATCTCCTTCATCTCGCGCAACACCAGCGCCGAGATTTCCGGGACCGCGAGCGCCTGCTCGCGTACCTTCACGCGCACCGAGTGGTTCGGGCCCTCGACGATCTTGTACGAGCAGACCGCCTTCGCCTTCTTCACTTCCTCCGAAAAGAAGTAGCGGCCCATCAGGCGCTTCGCGGCGCTGATCGTGTTCTCGGGATCCTGGACCGCGCACGCCTTGGCCTGATTGCCGACGAGCGACGTGCCGTCGTCACCGAAGTGGACGACGCTCGCCGAGATCGGCTCGCCGTACGAGTTCTCGAGCACCTCGACGCGACCGCGCCGTGCGATCGCCACGCAGGAGTTGCTGGTGCCGAGGTCGATGCCGATCGCCGTGGCCATGGGCGCTTCAACTCCGTAGGAGGGGCAGGGCTCGGAGCGCCTGGCCCGCTGGGTCGTCGGTTGGCTCGCCCCGCGGGGTGCGGGGAGAGCCCCCTCTGGTATCGGGAATCACGCGGGCTTTCCTGAGTCGTCTGCGCAGCCTCTGCTCGTTAGCCGCCGCGCGCGCCGCGTGCTACCGAGCGCGCGCGGAGAGCAAGCATGTCGGGTCATTCCAAGTGGTCGACGATCAAGCGGAAGAAGGGCGCGATCGACGCCAAGCGCGGCAAGATCTTCACCAAGATCATCCGCGAGATCGCGACCGCCGCCCGCGTCGGTGGGGGTGATCCCACCGCCAATCCACGCCTGCGGCTGGTGGTCGACAAGGCGCGCGCCGCCAACATGCCCAAGGACAACATCGAGCGGGCCATCAAGAAGGGCACCGGCGGCGACGAAGGCGCGAACTTCGAGCAGGTGGTCTACGAGGGCTACGGCCCGGGGGGCGTCGCGGTGATCGTGAGCACCCTCACCGACAACCGCAATCGCACGGCCGGCGAGGTGCGCCACACCTTCACCAAGGCCGGCGGCAACCTCGGGCAGATGGGTTGCGTCTCGCATCTCTTCGAGCGCGTCGGGGTGCTGGAGTTCGATCGCGCGAGCGTGGACCTCGACGCGATCCTGGAAGCGGGCCTCGAAGCGGGCGCCGACGACGTCGTCGACAGCGAGAGCAGCGTCGAGGTGATCGCCGACCCGAAGAACTTCGAGGCCGTGCGCGATGCGCTCGTCGCGAAGGGCTTCACGCCCGCGAGCGCCGAGATCTCGATGCGCGCCAGCACCACCACGGCGCTCGAAGGCGCGCAGGCGAAGAGCATGCTCGAACTCGCCGAGGCGCTCGAAGACCTCGACGACGTCCAGGAGGTGTTCTCGAATTTCGACATCTCCGAGGAGGAGATGGAGCGCCTCTCATAGCAGGCTACGTTCCCTTGCGCGTACCCCCCGTCCAACACCTCGAGCGGACGGAAGCAACTCGATGCAGCGGCTCGACTGATGCGGATCCTGGGACTCGATCCCGGCTCGATCGCGACCGGCTACGGCCTCGTCGAGCGACGGGCTGGGCATGTCGTGCACGTCGCGCACGGGACGCTGCGACCGCCGCGTGGCGGCGCGTTGCCGGATCGTCTCGCCTTCCTGTACCGCGAGATCGCGCGCATCATCGCCGAGCATCGACCGGAGTTCGCCGCCGTCGAGCGCATCTTCGCCGGTCGCAGCGTGCGCGCGGCGCTCGTGCTCGGCCAGGCGCGCGGCGTTGCGCTCGCGGCGATCGCCGCGTGCGGCATCCCGATCTCCGAGTTGTCGCCGCAACAGGTCAAGCTCGCCGTGACCGGCAGCGGCGCCGCCGAGAAGGCACAGGTGCAGATGATGGTGAGACGCCTGCTGGCGCTCGCGACGACGCCGCCTCGCGACGCAGCCGACGCGCTCGCCATCGCGCTCTGCTGCGCGCACGCCGGCCGTCTCTGGACTCTTCAGCAAGGCCCCCTGACCCGCCCTCGGCAGAGTCCCCTGACCCGTGCTGGCGAGCGGCCCTCCGGCCGCGAGCGGATTCATGAGTTGGCCGTGAGGTCCTTGAAATGATCGCGCACCTCGAAGGCGTGCTGCGCGAGAAGTCCGCGACGCGCGCGATCGTCGCGGTGGGCGGCGTCGGCTACCAGGTGCACGTTTCGCTCAGCACCTTCGGGGCGCTGCCGGACACGGGCAAGAACGTGTCGCTGCGCATCCACACCCACGTGCGCGAGGATGCGATCCAGCTCTTCGGCTTCCACACCGACCTCGAGCGCGCGCTCTTCGAGCAGTTGATCCGCACCAGCGGCGTCGGCCCCAAACTCGCGCAGGCGGTGCTTTCGGGGATGTCGCCGCGCGACCTGCTGGCGGCGCTGATGCGCGACGACCTGGCGGCGTTGCGCACGATTCCCGGGATCGGACTCAAGACCGCGCAGCGCCTGCTGGTCGATCTGCGCGATCGCGTCGGCGATCTCGCGGCAGCGGCCGCTGCGGATGGCGGCACCGCGATCGACGCCGCGACGCCCGCCCCGGACGCCTTCGAGGAAGTCGTCTCTGCACTCGTGAATCTCGGCACCCAGCGCGCGCGCGCGGAGCGCGTCGCACGCGAAGTCGCCGATGAAATCGGCGAGGCCGAGACGGGGATCGAGACCTGGGTGCGCGCCGCGCTGCGGAGACTCTCGCGATGAGCGACCCGATCGTGCGCGAAGAGTTCGCGGCCGAGGCGTCGCCGGACGAGCGCCGCCTCGAAGCGGCGCTGCGGCCGCGCACGCTCGACGAGTTCGTCGGGCAGGGCGCCCTGCGCGCGAATCTGCGGGTCTTCATCAGCGCGGCTCGCGCAAGGGGCGAGCCCGTCGACCACCACCTCTTCTGCGGCCCGCCGGGACTCGGCAAGACCGCTCTCGCCTACGTGCTCGCCCGTGAGATGGGCGCCACGCTCCGGGCGACCAGCGGGCCCGTGTTGGAGCGTCCCAGTGATCTCGCTGCGCTGCTCTCGAATCTGGAAGCTGGCGACGTGCTCTTCGTCGACGAGATCCACCGGCTGCACCCAGCCGTCGAAGAGATCCTCTATCCCGCGATGGAGGACTTCCATCTCGACGTCATGATCGGGCAGGGCCCGAGTGCGCGTTCGATCCGCCTCGACCTGCCGCGCTTCACGCTGGTGGGCGCCACGACGCGAGCGGGCCTGCTCACCGCGCCGCTGCGCGATCGCTTCGGCTACGTCGCGCGTCTCGACTACTACCCGCCCGCCGATCTGGTGGAGATCCTGCGCCGTTCCGCGACGCGGCTCGGTGTGGACGTGGACAGCGAGGCGGCCGGCGAGATCGCGCGTCGCTCGCGCGGCACGCCGCGCATTGCGCTGCGCCTGCTGCGCCGGGTGCGCGATTTCGCCCAGGTGGATCCGGCGCGTGACAAGGACGATCCGCAGTTCGCAGCCGTGACGCACGAGATCGCGCGCTTCGCGCTCGGCCGGCTGGAGGTCGACGAAGAGGGTTTCGACCGCCTCGACCGCGCCTTCCTGCGCACGCTGCTCGAAAAGTTCGACGGCGGGCCGGTGGGCGTCGACGCGCTGGCCGCGGCGCTCGGCGAGGATCGCGGCACGGTCGAGGATCTGCTCGAGCCCTTCCTGATGCAGGCGGGGTTCCTCGACCGCACCCCGCGCGGGCGCGTCGCGACGACGCGGGCCTGGGAGCATTTCGGCAAGACGCCCTCACCGACCGCGGTGCAGCGCCGCCTCTTCTGAGCGGGTCCGCCGAGCTTCGCGGCGGCAAGTTCCGCGCATCGCGCCTCAACACTCCTCTCGCACCAGCCGATACGGCTCGGGCCGGACTCGGGTGTCCGGAAGGCGCCGAGGCGGGGAGCCCACGCCGGGAGTCACGCTGATTCGTTCGCTCGTGAAGAGCCTCATCTTGCTCGCGGCCCTCGCGCTGATCGGCGCGGGCGGCGCCGGTCTCTATCTGGCGCGCGGTTCGAACGACGACCCGCGCGTCCGCGCCGGTCGCAAGCAGGTCGAGCAGCTCGGCAAGCAGGCCGGGGTGCCCGACAGCCGCACCGTGATCTACGGCAAGTTGCCGCTGGCTGCGCTCGGCGCGGGTGCCGTGTTGCTCGTCGCGACGCTGCTCGCCGGACGGATCCAGCTGCCGTCGCGACGGCTCGCCGAGGCGCACCCCGAGTCGAACGAGCGCGCCGAGCTCCCGCGCCTGGATCGCCGCTCGTCCCGCAAGGTCGAGCGCACCGCGCATACGCTCGCGAAGCGGGGTCAGCTCTACGAGGCCGCCGAGCTGTGCTTCGAGAGCGGCGTGCTCGATGCCGCCGCCGATTACTTCGTCGAGGCCAGCGAGTACGTGCGCGCGGCCGAGATCCGTCACGATCAGAACCGCTTCCTCGAGGCCGCCGAGCTGCATCTGAAGGCCGGCGACAACGAGACGGCAGGAACGATCTTCGCGTCGCAGGGCGACAACAAACGCGCCGCGGATTGCTTCCTCGCCGCGGGACGCATGACGGTGGCGGGCGAACTCTTCGAGAAGGCCGGCGACTTTCGTCGCGCGGGCACCTGCTATCGCGAAGCCGGCTTCGAGCGACAGGCCGCGCACGCTTTCATTCGCTGCCAGTCGTGGAAGGACGCCGCCGACGCTCTCGAAGCGGTGATCCTCGAGGAGCGCACCCGCACCGGCACCGGCCAGAACCCCCAACACGCGCGCGAGCTCCAGACGCTCGTCCTGCAGGCCGGCAAGCTGTACGACCAGGCGGGCGAACTCGAGCGCGCGGAGAGCGTGCTCGAGAAGGGCGGCTGCCATGTCGCCGCGGCGGAGGTGGCGCTGCGGCGCGGTCGCTTCGCGAAGGCCGCCGAGCTGTTCCTCGAGGGCAACCAGCCCGTGCGCGCCGCGGAGGTGTTGCAACAAAACGGCGAGGAGCAGGCGGCAGCGCGCATTCTCGGCGAGTACCACCGCGCGCGCGGCAGTGACCAGGAAGCGGCGCATTATCTCGAAGTCGCCGGCGAGTACTGCGCCGCGGGAGACGTCCACCGCAAGCTCGAAGATTTCGCGCGCGCGGGTCAGGCCTACGAGAAGGCCGGCGATCGCGCGCAGGCCGCCGACATGTATCGCGTTGGCGGCAACCCGGCGCGGGCCGCGGCGAACTGGGAAAAGGTCGGACGCTGGGAGGATGCGGCCAGCTGCTGGGAAGAGGCGGGCGACGCACGGCGGCGTGCGGCGGCGCTGCTGAAGGCCGGTCGTCTGCTCGACGCTGGCGAGATCTATCACAGCGAAGGTCTCGAGGAGGACGCCATCAAGGTGCTCCAGCAGATCCCCGCCGGCAGTCCCGACTTTGCCCCCGCCTCGGCGATCCTCGGTGGTGTATTCCAGAACCGCGGCCAGCTCGGGCTCGCGGTGATGAAGCTGCGCGAGGCGATCGGGCAGGGCGCCGTCGACCGCAAGAGCCTGCGGCTCCATTACACGCTCGCCACCGTCCACGAAGCCAACGGCGAGCTGCGCGAGGCGGTCGAGGTCTACGAGAAGATTCTCGCCTGCGACTACCACTACGAGGACGTCGAGCAGCGACTCGCTGCGGCGCGCTCGAAAGTGCCGGAGAAGCCTCGCGACGAAACGACGGCCGTCACGGATGGCGCGGCCTCCGGACTGCGAACGCAGCCGAGTCGCTATCAGATCGTCGGGGAACTGGGGCGCGGCGGGATGGGCATCGTCTACAAGGCGAAGGACACCGTCCTCGACCGACTCGTCGCCTACAAAGTGCTGCCCGACGCGCTCAAGGAGAACCCGCAGGCGCTCAAGAATTTCCTTCGCGAGGCCAAGAGCGCCGCGCAGCTCAATCACCCGAACATCGTGACCGTCTACGACGCGGGCGAGCAGGACGGCCGCTACTACATCGCGATGGAGTTCGTCGACGGCAACACGCTGAAGGAGATCGTGCGCCGGCGCGGCGCGATCGCGTCGGGCGGCGTGCTCCACGTGCTGGTCCAGATGTGCGAAGCGCTCGCCTTCGCGCACGACAAGAAGATCGTGCACCGCGACATCAAGACGGCGAATACGATGTGGACTCGCGATCGCAAGGCGAAGATCATGGACTTCGGTCTCGCGAAGATCGTCGAGGAAGTGCGCAATCACACGACGCTGGTCTCGGGGACGCCGTATTACATGAGTCCCGAGCAGACGCTGGGTCGCAACGTCGACTACCGCACCGACATCTACTCGTTGGGCGTCACGATCTTCGAACTGGCGACCGGCCAGCTGCCCTTCACCGAGGGCAACATTCCGTACCACCACGTTCACACGCCGCCGCCGGATGCGCGCGAATTGAAGCCCGACGTGCCGGCGCTGCTGGCGGAGATCGTCGCCCGCTGTCTGCGCAAGGATCCCGACGAGCGCTACCAGTCGGTGCGCGAGATCCTCGCCGAGGTGCGCGCTGGAATGGGCCGCTCGCGCGGCCAGGACAGCTGAGTGGCCGCACGGATTGCCCCGGTTTCGTCGTGATATTTCTATCACACCCGTAATGGCAACGTCACAGCTGCAACGCTCCCCCCGGCCGATCCCCAGGGGTTTCTGAGACGCTCTTTTTTGCGACGATTATTAGGGCTGCAGAATCAATCGGTTAGGTGGAGAAGTCGCGAGTCCCGATGGGGACGCCAGACTGGCATGGCGATTGCTTCGCTGGGGGCCGTCGATCGAGATGTCGGACTGTCACCTGGGCCGCGATCGACGCTGATATCGCGGATATGTCACCTGCGCTGATATGGGGGGAAGCGCTGTGCGACAACGCACCATTGCAGAGAAGATTTCATGCACCGGAGTCGGGCTGCACACGGGCAAACCCGTGCAGCTCACGTTGTACCCGGCGCGCGCCGGCTCGGGAATCGTGTTCGTCCGGACCGATCTGCCGAGCCCCGTCGAGATTCCGGCCTCGCCGGCGTCGCTGACGAGCAAGGCCCATCTGGCGACGACGCTCAGCCGGGGCGACGTGACGCTCGACACGGTGGAACACCTGCTCGCCGCGGCCTATGGGCTCGGCGTGGACAACCTCCGCGTCGAAGTCGAGGGCCCGGAGATCCCGGGCATGGACGGCAGCGCTGCGTCCTTCGTGTTCCTGATTCGCGCCGCCGGGATCTACGAGCAATCCGTGCCGCGCAACGTGTTGCGCATCGCGCGCCCGGTCGAGATCCGAGAAGGCCAGCGCCGGATCCGCATCGAACCCGGGCGCGGCTTTCGCATCAGCTACGAGATCGATTTCGAGCACCCCAGCATTGGCCGCCAGGCCCTGTACGACCTCGATCTCTCCGAAGAGAGCTTCGAGCGCGAGATCGCGCGCGCTCGCACCTTTGGGTTCGTCGACGAAGTCGATGCGCTCTGGCGGGCCGGTCGCGCGCGCGGCGCGTGCCTGGACAACACCGTCGTGCTCGACGCGACTCGCGTGCTGAACCGCGACGGTCTGCGCTTCCCGGACGAGTTCGTGCGCCACAAGGTGCTCGACCTGCTGGGCGACCTCGCTCTGCTCGGCGTTCGTCTGGAAGGTCACGTCCGCGTGGAGCGCGGCGGTCACGCGCTCCATCAGAAGCTCGTCGCAAAGCTCGCGGGCGAGCGCGTCGCACGCCGCGTCGAACAGGTGTTGCACAGCGCCGACGTCGTGCGTCCGCCGCTGCGCGCCGTCCTGGGTGGTCGCTCGGTCTGACCGCCTAGACGCCGAGCCGCAATCGAGGACGAAGGGGACTGTCCCTCCGGCCCGCGAACGAAGCTCAGGACCCGTCGGGCAGGGCGCGTCCTACAGCGAATCCAGCCAGGCGCGCATCGCGCGGTCGATCAGGTCGCGCGCGACGCCCGAGCCTCCGACCCACGGCGTGAGATCCGCCTCGACGGGCGCGAGCGAGGTGCTGGCAGGCGACTCCGCGGACTGGGCACAGAGCAGCGCGGCGCGCAGGTCGCCGTCACAGCGGTCCACGGCGCAAGCCAGCGCGAGGCCGCGCAGCGCGGCCGTCCAGGCGTCGAAGTCGAAGCGCTGCAGCGTCGCGGCGTCGATGGCGGCAAGCGCGCGTCGCAGGCGCCGGATCGCGCGCCCGCTGAAGCGCTCGGCGACCGCCAATGCGTCCCGCGACGCCGCCAGCGACGAGGCGGTTCCAAGCGCCGTGCGGACGAGAGCTTCGGCGCCGCGGGCGAACGTTTCGGGCGCGAGCGCCGCGAGCGCCGGTCCTCCGACGACGCGCTGCGCGGCCTTCCAGGCCGTCTGCACGTGCGCGATCGCCGCGTCGGGGGCATCGCTTCGCGCCGGCGCGTCCTCCGTGTGGGGCAGCGCCTCCGCCCAGTCGCCCGCGACGGTGAGGATCGCGTCGCGCATCGCTTCGTCGCTCGCAGCTGCGAGCCGTTCACCGGAGATCGCGAAGCCGAGCGTCTCGGGCGCGGCGGATCGCTCGCCGGGTGCCGTCGCGCCGAGCGCGCGGAGCAGCGCCATGCCGCCCGCGGCTTCTCGCTCCCGACCGCAAGCGCGCAGGAGTTGGGCCAGGCGCCGCAGCGCGGTCGCACTCAGCGACTCGGCGCGCAACACCGCGCAGAGTTCCTCCTTTGCAGCATCCCGCGAATCGGGCAGCTGCGCGAGCAGCGCGCCGAGCGCTTCGCGCACGTCGAGCCGATCGGGGGCGAGTGCACGGGCGCGGCGGTAGGCGGAAAGGGCGCCCGGCACGTCTTCGAGCGGCCCCGCGAGCAGGCGGCCCCGCTCGATCAGCAACTCGGCGCGCGCGCTGGCGTCGCGGTGTCGGTCGGCGAAGTCGCCCAGGCACTCGGCCGCCTCGCACCAGGCGCCGGCGCGGCGCAGCAGGCGCGCAGCGGAGAAAGCAGCTTCGACGGCGTCCGCGTCGAGCTTCGCGGCGCGCTGATAGGAGCGGCACGCGGAACTCTCGTCGCCGCGCGCTTCGAGTTCGCGGGCGCGGCGAAGTTCGAGTGCGGCGGTCACTTGCGGAACGTCGACGCACGCGGCGCCTTCGCTCGCCGCACGGAAGGCGTCCTCGTCGCGGCCCGCTTCGGCGAGCCACTCGGTGAGGTCCAGCCAGGCGGTCGCGTGTGCCGGTTGCGCCTCGAGGGCCGCGCACAACCAGGCTTCGACGGCCAGCGCGTCGTCGGCTGCGAGCCGTCCGAGTCGCGCCGCGCGCACGAAGCGATCCGCGCGCGACGCGTCCTGCGGCGTGTGCTGGGCCCATTCCGCGAAGGCGACGGCGGCCTTCGCCAGCTCGCCCTGGCGTTCGAAGAGCGCGCTGCGACCGGCGTGCGCTTCGCCCTGCGCCGCATCGAGCGCGAGCGCTTCGTCGTAGCGCGCGAGTGCGCCGGCGACGTCGCCCTGCGCCGCGAGTGCGCCGGCGAGTACGGTCAGGGGCCGCGGGCGCAACGACTCGGCCGGTGACGTCGCGAGCCAGCTCTCGAGATCGCGGCAGCAGGTTGCCGGGGAGCCCAGGTGGAAGGCCGCAACGCCGCGGGCCAGGCTGCCGTCGGCGTTCTCGGGTGCGAGCGCGAGCACTTCGCCTGCGAGATCCCATGCAGAAGACCAACGCGCCATCGCGTAGGCGGAGCGCGTACCCGCGAGCGCCGCCGCGAGGCGTTCCTCGCGCGTGAGCGGTGCGCTGAGCGCATCTCCGCCCAGCGCGTTCGATGCGGCGCGCATCGCCGCGTCATGGCGTCCGGTCCGCTCCGCCGCGATCGCCAGGGCTGCCTGTGCCGGCGCGAAGCTCGGGAACGTCTCGACCGCTCGGCCGAGCAATCCGAGTGCGCGCTCCGGGTCCGACGCCTCCCACGATGCGGCGGCCAGGCGCCAGGCGCGCGCAGCTTCGAGTCCGCTGCTGCCCTCGGCGGCGCGCGTCCAGGCGACCGTGGCGCCCTCGGCGTCGCCGGCCGCTTCGCGAAGGCGCGCCGAGAGCGCCCAGGCCGATGCGTTCTCCGGCTCGCGTGCAAAGACCGGCGCGAGGCGCCGGGCCGCTTCTTCGAAGGCGCCCGCCTCCGCGAGCGACTGCGCCAACGCGAGGTGATCGCGCGCATCGGCCTTGGCGTCGGGATGATCACAGAATGCTGCGAACACCGTGCGCCAGCGCTCCTCGAGGCCCAGTTCGCGCAGCACGCCAGCCCACGCGGCCAACGGCGCGCTGCCGAGCGAATCGATGGCGTCGGCGCGCTCGAACGCTTCGGCCGCGCGCGAGAGGTCGCCCGCCGGGCCGGCCGCACGATCGGCGATGCGCAGCCACAGCGCGTGCGTGCGCGCGGGGTCGGTGTCACCGAGCTGGACGATTTCCTCGGCATAGCGCTCGATCGCGGTGTTCCAGTCTTCGCGCGCTTCGGCGAGCCGTGCGAGCTCACGCAGCGAAGCGAGATCGCGCGGATCGGCGGCGCGCGCGGCGGCGAAGGCATGTTCGGCGCCCGCGACGTCGCCCAGTTCGTCGAGGCGCACGCGGGCGAGTCGTCGCCACAGACCGGCCGGCTCGTGCGCGCCGATCTCGATCTCGCACACCAGCACGCGGGCCACTTCGGCCGCATCCCCGATGCGCTCGGCGCTGCGCCGCAGACCTGCGAGCGCGGCGCGCGAATGCGGCTCCAACGCGGCCAACGCCCGCCACGCTTCCGCGGCGCCCGCCGGGTCGAACAGCGGTTCTTCGCGCAACTCTGCCAGTTCGCGCCAGCCCGCGGCGTCGTCGGGATGGGCGCGCAGGTGCGCGGCGAGCTGTCGCGCGAGTTCGCCGTGGGCGCGTGTGGCGCGCAGCGTGGCGAAGAGTTCGCTGCGGTCGCGCGCGTCGCTCGCCGCGTCGGCTACGAGCGCGCGCAGATGCACCAGCGCGCGCGCCGGCTGGCCGAGCGCGTCGCGCAGGCTTCGCGCGAGATCGCGGAGCAGCGTCACGCGCCGGACGCCGGTGGCGGCGGGCAACTCCTCTTCCGCCAGCTCGACGAAGGCGTCCACGCACTGCGCACGGCACTGCGCATCGACGGCACTCGACAGAAGGGCGCGGCGCCGTTCGGGCGCGCTCTGCAGGTTTGCGACCGCGCCGCGCCACAGCTCTGCCGCCACGCTCAGCTCGCCGAGCGCCTCGGCGCAGCACGCGGCGCGCCGTTGCAGCTCGCCGCGCATGACTCCGCGCGCAACAAGCATGCGCGCCTCGAGCACGCCGAGCAGGTCGCGGAAGCGCGCGGTCTCCGTGTAGTGCCGGTCGAGCCGCTCCAGCACATCCGGATGCGCGGGATCCTGGGCGCGTGCAGCTTCGAGCGCGGCGAGCGCGCGGCCACGCGTTGCCGGGGATGTCTCGAGCAGCGCAGCGCGCTCGCGGTGCAGTGCGGCGCGGTTGGCGCGATCCGCGGAGAGACCCGCCGCACGGGCGAGTGCGCGTTCCTGCGCGTCGGCGCTGCCAGCCTGGCGATGCAGGCGCGCGATGGCGATCCAGAGGTCGGCGTCCTCGAGCGCTTCGGCTTCGAGTCGCGCGAGCCAGGGTGCCGCCGCCGAAGCTCCCTGGTGTTGCGCGGCGAGATCGGCGCCATGCGCGGCGAGTTCGGCACGCGCTGCGGGGGATGCGCTCTCGATCTCCACCTCGAGTTCCGCGAGCGCCTCGCCGTGGCGACCCAACGACTCGAGCAGCTCCCGCCGCGCGCGGCGGAGATCGGGCTGGGCGCGCTCGATCGCGAGCGATTCGTCCCAGGCGACCGCGGCCTCGTCGGGTCGCGTCGCTGCGAAGAGTTCGCCACAGCGTCGCCACAGCGCGGCGCGGTCGCGGCTGCGCGGGTCGCAGGCCGCTGCGCGCAGCAGCAGCGCCGCTTGCTCGTGGCGACCGACGGCGAGCGCGCAAGCGAGCGCGCGCTCACGCAAGCTGGCGTCGTCGGGAGCGTGTTCGGCGGCGCGCACCCAGTGCGCGCAGGCGCGCTCCGGTTGGCCCTGCAGCTCCCACAGTTCGGCGATCTCGACGCGGGCGGACGCGGAGTCGCGCTCGGACCGCTGCACTTCGGCTTCGAGGATGGCGACGAGTTCGGCGGCGTCGCCGCTTCGGCGCAGAATTTCGATCAGTGCCCGCCGCGCCGTTTCGGCGCCGGCGTTCAGCGCCAGTGCGTGCCGACAGCAGTCTGCGGCGCGGGCGTCGTCGGGGATGCGGCAGCAGGCGTCACCCGCGCGGGTCCACCAGTCTGCGGCTTCGGCCGGGCCGGCCGCTCGCTCCGCGGCGGCGGCGCAGAGCGAAGCGAGTTCGTCGTTGCGACCGAGCTGGGCGAGCAGCTGGGCGAGCGGTTCCGCGATCGCCGCCACCGCGCCCATCTCGGCGCGCGCGGCGTCGAGCGGAGCGAGCGCCTGCTCGGGCTGCTCCGTGTGATGCACGAACACGCGGGCGAGTTGCAGGCGCAGCGCGGTGCGCTCTTCGGGCGCGGCCGGCGGAGTCGCTTCGAGGCGGGCGCCGAGCAGCGCAGCCAGCTCCGTCCAGCGCGCGGCGGCTTCGAGTCGCTCGGCCAGCAGCGCATTCGCCTCGCTGTGGCCGGGATCGATTGCGAGCGCGGCGCGCAGCTGTGCTTCGGCGCGCGCTTCGTCGAGGAAGCGAGTGCGCGCGATCCGCGCGATCTGCAAGTGGAGTGCGAGTGCGCGCTCGCGCGACGGCGCGCAGGCGAGTTCGCCTTCGAGTGCCGCCACCAGCGCGGGCGCCTCGGCCTCCTCGTCGCAGAGCGACGCGAGCCGGCGCCAGGCAGCCGCGCGGGAGGGATCGAGGGCGACCCCCGCTTCGAGATGGCGTCGCGCGCGCGCGGGATCGCCGAGTCGTGCTTCCGCGAGTTCGGCGATGCGCTCGTGAAGCGCCGCGGCGTCCAGCGGCGCGCTGGACTCGAGACGGGCGGCGAGGCGCTCGCAGAGTTCGGCGAAGTGGCCGCTGCGTTCGAGCAGGGCGTCGAGGCGCTGCGTGGCCGCGGCGCGGATCGACGCATCGCCCGCGCCGTCCGCGAGTTCCGCGTAGGCGGCGGCCGCTTCGGCCCCACGCTCGAGCTCCACGTCGAGCAGTTCTGCGCGTTCGAGCAAGCAGCGCTCCCGGACCCCGGGATCGGCCGCGCGTGCGGCGCGTCCGGCGAGTGCATCGGAGAGACTCGCGGGGTCGCCGAGTGCACGGGCAGTGCGCTCGAGGCCGGCGAGCGACTCGTCGTCGACGGCGCCGGCGGCGCGCAGCGCCCGAAAGCGGGCCGCCGCTTCGGAAAGCCGACCGGCGCGCTCGAGCGCCCGTGCGCGCAACACCTCGACGTGAGGCGCGAGCAGCACGTCGTCCCCGAGCGCGTCGCAGAGCGCCAACAGCTCGCCTTCCCGGTGGGATTCGACGAGCGCCTCGGCGAGCGCTTCGAGCGACGCGAGATCGCCCGCGTCGTGGCGCAGCGCCTCGCGCCAGGCGTCGATCGCATCATCGAGGCGGCCCTCCGCGGCGTGCAGATAGCCGAGCCGGCGGCGATTGGCGGCGCGCTCGGCGCCGTCGAGCGCGCCGTCGAGCTGTTCGAGTGCGGCGACCAGTTCCTCGGTGCGTCCGCTCTCCTCGAAGAGTGCGACGAGCGCCTCCTGCGCCTCGCGGGTGCCCGCGCGCTCGGCCCAGCGCTGCACGACCAGCACGGCGGCGTCGGGATCGTCGCTCGTCGCGCTGCGCCGCAGCGCTTCGCGGCCCAGTTCGGCGAGCCGCTCGAGGTCACAGCGCGTCGCTTCGCGCGCGTAGAGGTCGAAGATGGTCTTGTCGTCGCCGATCGCCTCCGCGGCGCGCAACAGTCCACTGCGGGCGCGCGCGGAGTTGGGATCGGAGCGGAGCGCGAGTGCGAAGCGCTCGGCGGCCGCCGTGTCGTCGCCGCGCTCGAGGTCGATCGCGCCGAGGCGACACAGCAAGGCGGAGCGCCGGGGCGGCGCAGCGGCGGCGATCGCGGGGGCCAGTGCGTCGGCCAGCTCGCCGAGACGGTCGATGCGTCGCAGAACGGTTTCGAGGGCACCGTCGCCGAGCGCGCGCTCCGGATCCGCTTCGAGCGCATGGCGATAGGCCAGCGCTGCGGCGTGCGCGTCGTCGAGTTGGTGTTCGTGGATCTCGCCGATTTCGAGCCACAGCTCGGCGCGCTCGTCGGCCTCGGTCGCGGGCAGCGCGGCGCGTCGCTCGAGAACCTCGATGCGCTCCGCGTGGCGACCGCTTTCTGCGAGCGCGGCGGCCAGCGCTTCGAGCGCGTTCGCGTCGTCGGGTCGTTCGCTCGCGGCGCTGCGCACGGCTTCGAGCGACGCCGCCGTGTCGCTCGGATCGCCCAGGCCGAGATCGGACCAGGCGGGGATCTCGGCGCCGAGTTCCATCGCGCGTTCGAGGTGGTAGGCGCGGTCGCCGGCGTCGCCGAGGCGGCCGGCGGCTTCGGCGAGCGCGAGGTGCGCGGTGCCGTCCTGACTCGATTCCGCGGCGCGCTCGAACCAGACGCGCGCTTCGGCGGGCGCCGCGAGGCGGTCGAGGTGGATGCGGCCGGTCTCGAGCGCGATCGCCACGCGCTGACCCGGATCGGTGTTGCAATCGAGTCGCCGCGCGCCCAGCGCGGCGGCGGCTTCGAAGCGCTCGAGCTTCACCAGCAGCGCGAACAGCGCCTCGAGCCATTCGGCGGCGCCGGGTTCTTCGTCGCAGGCGCGCTGGAAGTGCTGGAGGGCTCGTTCGCCGTCGGCGAGCGGACCCGCGAGCAGCGCGCCGAGCGCGCGGATCGCGTCACTGCGCGCGGCGCCGGAGCGCCGGGTCGCCGCGCGTTCCCACGCCGCGACGGCTTCGTTGAGCCGCCCCGCGCTCTCGAGCCCGCGCGCCAGACCGGCGAGCGCGCGGGGCTCGTCGGCGCGGAAGTCGAGCGCGCGCTCGAAGCTCTGGATCGCGGCCGTGGCATCGCCGGCGGCGAGTGCCCGCTCGCCGATCTCGACGAGAGACGCGGCCGGTTCCGGATGCGGAGCGAGACGGGCCTCGCGTACGGCGAGGTCGATGGACTCGACGAAGCGCGCGGTCGCGAGACAGAGGCCGCGCAGGCGCCGGAGCGCCGGCACGAAGGCGGGGTCGAGTTCGAGAGCGCTGCGATACGTCGCCGCGGCGCGGGCGGGATCGCGCAGGCCCTCCTCGATCGCCTGCCCCATCCGAAACAGCAGGCGCGCCTGTTCGGCGGGCGCACGGTTCGTGGCGCTAGCGGCGTGGTGCGCTTCGTAGAGCGGCACCAGTTCGCCCCACTCACCGGCGAGAAAGAGCTGCTCCTCGAGGAGCTCGAAGGCCGCGCGATCGCTCGGGTCAGCCTCGAAACGCTCGCGAAGCATCCGGCGATTCCCCGGGCCGGCAGGGTCGGTGGGACGGGTCGGGTTGGGCGTCACGGTCCTCTCGCGCGCAGCAGGTGGGCAACTGATCCTCGCTACCCATCGTCGCGGCGAGGCCTCCGCTTGATCGCGGATTTGCCCCGAAG
>Ga0102851_10000959_pt1 | contig 15680 bp, 10 predicted proteins | sample Mud3Dept3metaG_FD_79558 | JGI IMG/M metagenome (GOLD analysis project Ga0102851, IMG submission 79558) | Freshwater wetland microbial communities from Ohio, USA, analyzing the effect of biotic and abiotic controls - Mud 3 Core 4 Depth 3... | ecosystem: Environmental > Aquatic > Freshwater >... | reverse complement strand
GAACAATTGCTTAAAATAAACGAAACTGTTCAGAAAATTAAATCAGATCTTGAAACAGCCGGAATATCAGTAAAATATGATAACAGGGATAATAACACACCAGGCTGGAAATTTGCCGATTATGAACTCAAGGGAGTACCTGTCCGCCTGGCAATAGGACCACGTGACCTGGAAAATTCAACGGTAGAAGTAGCCCGCAGGGATACTCTCACAAAGGAGACTATCACAATCGAATCGCTGAAAAAATATGTAGAAAAACTCCTGGTTGAAATTCAGAGCAACATTTACCTTAAAGCAAATGAGTTCAGAAAGCAAAATACTTTCTTTATAGACAAATGGGATGATTTTGTTGATATACTTGCTAATAAGGGAGGTTTCATAATGTCTCACTGGGACGGGACAACTGAAACAGAAGACAGGATTAAAGAAGAAACAAAAGCAACCATAAGTTGTATCCCGTTCGATGCTCCTGAAGAGGATGGCAAATGCATTTATTCAGGCAAACCTTCGAAAAAAAGGGTCCTTTTTGCGATATCATACTAATCAAATGATAATCAGCCAGGGAGACTCCGCAGGCTGGTTCTTTTTATTTCATGAAATTTTATTAAATTAGATGCTCAGAATTTCATCATAAAATCTCTCGTAAAATGGCTGCACTGGATGAAAAGAAACAGGCAATTATTGTAACTCTGAAGGAGAAATCCGTTCTTAAAGCAAAAGTTTACGACAATACTTTTGAATCATTCTGCATTGTTAAAGATATCCTTAAAGGCCTTGCAAAAGAAGTTAACAATAACCTGACAGACATTGATCCAAGAATAAAGCTGGAATATACTGACAGAAGCAGTTTTGATGCCCAGCTCAGGGTAGCAGGTGATATATTGCTTTTCAGCATGCATTCAAACATTTTTCAGTTCGACAGGGAACATCCTGCCTGGAAAACTGCATATATTCAGAAAAACAGGTATAATGCTTATTCCGGAATAATAAATATTTACAATTTTCTTGCCGATTCATTTAAATATTCAAGGTTCGATGACCTGGGATACCTCATAGCAAGAATATTTATTAACCACGAAAACCAGTATTTTGTGGAAGGGAAAAGGCAGATGGGTATGTTATTCTCAAATTACGGCAATGAAGCGATCAGCAAACAGTCATTACAGGTAATTATTTCTACCGCGATCCAGTATTCCCTGGAATTTGACCTACTTGTACCACCTTACGATACTGTAAAGATCGCTACTGTAGGCCAGGCAGAAGCAAAAATCCAGCATTCAAGGGTAATTACAGGAAAACGCCTTGGATTCCAGTTTAATTCGGATGATGTTCTGAACAACAATTCTCATGAAACCTGATGTGGCGTGTAAGAATAAAATACAGGAGATCAGTAAGGCCTTCGGTTGTTCTGGCACTTCTGTTTTTAAATAGCCTGGTATATTCTCAAAACCTTACCCGTAACGATACAATAAACATTGTCCGTCCTGACAAATTAATTCGCTCTTCATTTTTCGCGAACGACACTCTTACTGTAAATCAGCGAAATCTGATTCCATTAAATATTTCTGATAAAGATAAAAGCCTCATATTCTTTGACTCTTTAAAGGTAAAAGCATCCAAAAAACTGATAACGAAGACGCTGTATGATTTGTTAATCGTATCAAATGTATCGGGATACAAAAAACAAATCACCAGTCCCAGCGACCTGAATTATTTGCAATACTCCGGTAGGAATATACGAAATATTGAAATCCGACAACTTGGTGTTTTCGGAGCAAATATTGATAATCCTTTATCCTCCGATACTAATAAACTGGTGAATCTTTTAAACAAGACCCATATAAACACAAACGAAATCATAATCAGGAAGAATCTTCTGTTTTCTGAAGGGGATACTGTTTCTCCCCTGACACTAAGTGATAATGAAAGGATAATCAGGCAGTTACCGTATATTGATGATGCAAGAATAATCATTGTACCTGTATCGGATGAAGATGTTGATATTGTTGTACTTACAAGAGACATCTATTCACTTGGTGCTGATTTCAGCTTTTCAGACATTAAAAAGGGATCGGTCTCTGTCTTTGAAAAGAATATTTTTGGATTTGGGCATGAATTCGGACTGGAAATTCCTTATGATTCAGAACTGCCCGGATCACCGGGTTTTGGAATAGAATATCAGGCAGACAATATTGCAAAAACATTCATTAATCTGAACCTCTATTATTTTGACGGTCTGGGAAGAAGGACGTATGGTTTCGATTTGAGCCGCAAACTTATCAGTTCAACCACAAAATATGCCGGTGGAATTTCTGTAAGGGAAATGTTTACCAGTGAGGATCTCGATACAATGCTTGTACCGGAACCCCTGAAATATCGCTTGCAGGATTACTGGTTATCACGTTCTTTTCTGATCGACAGGGAGAGTGTATCAAGAATTATACTTGGTGCACGCTATACCAATAACAATGTATTTGACCACCCATTTATTCTGCCTGATTCTTATCACTACCTTCAGAAATACAGAATGTTCCTCGGGTCACTGGCTTATTCAATCCAGAAATTTTATAAGGCCAATCTTATTTATGGTTATGGACGTACAGAAGATATTACATACGGCGCATTATTAAATATGACTTTGGGAAAAGAAATCAATGAGTTCAAAAAACGAATTTATGCAGGGATAAATCTTTCATTTGGAGAATCAGTTCAAAGTCTGGGTTATTTTTATACCTCAGCAGGTTTTGCTACTTTCTTAAATGAAAACCGTACAGAACAAGGCCTTTTATCATTCAGAACAAATTTCATTTCCAATCTGATTCGGGCTGGAAGATACAGGATAAGAAACTTCGTAAATTTTGATTACACAAGAGGATTTGGAAGGTATTCTGATGAGCACCTGATATTTAGTAAGGAGAATGGCTTTTCCGGATTTAGAAATGATTCTATTGGAGATAACCAGCGATTATGTATAAGCCTTGAATCGGTTCTTTTCAGCCCGATTAATATCTATGGATTCAGGTGTGCATTTTTCGGATTTGCTGATCTTGGGTATCTTTTCGGGGCTAATGAGTTTGCCGGAAGCGGCGAGATTCTCTCGGGGCTCGGGCTGGGAATCAGGATCAGGAACGATAATCTGGTACTAAAGACTTTTCAAATCAGAATCGGATTTTTTCCAAACCTCCCTCTATATTCCAGGGTCAGATACCTGTTAGTCTCTGGCGAACAATTGCTTACACCACATAATTTTGAACCTGGTCCGCCTTCATTAATTCCATTCAACTAGATTTTCAGGCTGATATTTATGCTTAATGATTTCCTGAAATATATAAATGAAAACAGGTTGATAGCTAAAAGTGAAAGAGTACTGCTGGCTGTCAGCGGTGGTATTGATTCAATGGTTATGGCACACTTGTTTCTTAAAGCAGGAATTGAAACAGGAATTGCACATTGCAATTTCTGCCTCCGGGGCAAAGAATCTGATAAGGATGAAGACCTGGTAAAAAAGTTTGCCAGCGAAAATAATATTGTTTTTTATTCAAAACGTTTTAACACAAAATTATATGCCAGGCAAAACGGAATTTCCGTGCAGATGGCTGCCAGGGAATTAAGATACATTTGGTTTGAAGAGATCAGGAATAAAAACGGATTTGGAAGTATTGCTGTCGCCCATAACCTTAACGATAATATTGAGACTCTTCTGATTAATCTTATAAGAGGAACCGGCATAACCGGTCTTACCGGTATGAAACAGGTCAGCAACAGGATCATCCGGCCTCTGCTTTTTGCAACCAGACAATCGATAGCTGATTATTGTAAAACACATCAGATCATTTTCCGGGAGGACAGATCAAACAGCGAGACGAAATATACACGGAATAAGATAAGGCACAACGTAATACCAATCCTGAAAGAGATTAATCCTTCAATTGAGTCCACTCTGATTGAAACCGCTGAAAGACTAAGCGGTATTAATGAAATCGTAACTGACTATATAAATGATTTAAGGGGAAGAATATCAAAGCACGTTGATGATATTACTACGTTCAATATCAATCTATTACAAAACAGCCTGAAAAACAGTAGCATCGTGTATGAATTATTTAAGCTTTTCGGGATAACCAGAAGCTCGCTTAACGATCTGTACAAAGTAATCAAAGGAAGGACAGGGGCGCAGTTATTTACTTCAACTCACCGATTATTGAAAAACCGAAAAGAAATCATTATCTCAGGTCTCACAACTGATGATAATGAAGTAATTGTTGTAAATAATCTTCGGGACCTGAAAAAATATCATTCCATTTTATGGGTAAAGTCTGTCAGTATTTCAAAAGATTACAAAATTTCCCGGGATAATGAAACTGCAAGCATTGATCTTCAGAAAATCACATTCCCTCTGATTATAAGGAGATGGCATACCGGTGATTATTTCTATCCCTTAGGGATGACCCGAAAAAAGAAGCTGAGCGATTACTTCATCGACAGGAAATATTCAAGGATTGACAAGGAAAATACCCGGATTCTTGAATCAGGTGGAAAGATCATCTGGATTATTGGGGAAAGAATCGATAACAGATTCAGGATTACAGGATCAACAAAAAAGGTATTGATAATAAAGGCAAAGGGCACATTAAACAAGTAACCCTCATATTGGGGATTGCACGATTGCACGATTGCACGATTGCATGATTGCACGATTGCACGATCCAATAACCTCATGACTACCTTTTTCCATGAATTCCCCTGTCGATCAAAATAAGGTCGGCCATTGCAATCGCTGTTACAGCTTCAACAATGACGGGCATCCTTAATGCAATACAGGCATCATGACGTCCCTTTACTTCAAGAGCTGTCATTTCTTTTTTCGTAAAATCAAAAGTTGTTTGCCTGACTCCTGTTGAGGAGGCTGGTTTAACAGCTATTCTGAAATATATTTCATTGCCATTGGTTATCCCGCCATTTATCCCTCCCGCATTATTAGTAGATGTCGTTCCTTTTTCATCAATAAAAGGATCGTTATGCTCAGAACCCTTCATTGCCGCTGAAGCAAATCCTGATCCGAACTCAATACCTTTAATTGCAGGTATTGAAAAGATCAAATGGCTGATTGCTGATTCAAATGAATAAAAGAACGGTTCACCTTTTGCTATGGGAGGATTTTTTATCCTGCATTCAATTATACCGCCTATTGTGTCATTTAAATCTATGGCTTCATTTATAGCATTATCTATATCGGAAGATCCTCCCGCAGATATCAGTTTTGCAGAAATACCGGAAGGCTCAGAGATTTTTTTTGCAATAACACCAGCTGCGACAAGTCCCCAGGTTATTCTTCCTGAGAAATGGCCGCCACCATTAAGATCTGCAAAGCCATTATGTTTGACTTTCGCTATAAAATCGGTATGACCTGGTCTGGGTATATTTTTAAATTCTTCGTAGTCAGAAGAGATTTTGTCCCTGTTCCTTGTAATCAGGGTTATCGGGCTACCGGCTGTAAATCCTTTAAAAACTCCGCTCAGAATTTCAGGCAGGTCAGGTTCGTGTCGTTCTGTCGTCCCTCTGATGCCGCTCTTTCTCCGCGATAGATCAGTAACAAAATCTTCAGGTTTCACTGCAATTCCGGGAGGACAACCGTCAATTGTAACACCAATTGCAGGTCCGTGCGATTCTCCAAAAAGGGAAATCCTGTAAATTTCTCCGAAAGAGTTCATAAGTTAGTTATTTACTTGTTTTAATCTGCCTGTAGAAGTCTGTTATCTCACTTACCGGAACAGTTTTGATTAAAGGTTTTCCTATCCCTTCAATAAAAATAAAATGAATATCATTGCCTGTTCTCTTTTTATCATGCAATAAATGTCGTTCAATCTGATCTAAAGGAATATATTTTTCTTCCAGCAGTTTAAATCGTTGAAGCAGATTTATTATCCTTTCTCTTATTGCGCTGCTGATGAATCCTTTTTGAAGCGAAAAATCTGTTGCAAACTGCATCCCCTTTGCCACGGCAAAACCATGTTTCATTGATTTTTGCATTTCAACGGCATGTCCGAAGGTATGTCCAAAATTGAGAATGCGTCTTAAATTGTTTTCCTTTTCATCTTTTGATACCACTTTTGCTTTAAACCTTACTGATCTTGCAACAAGATCTGACAGAAGTGTGCTATCCCTCTCATTAATGGCTGTAATATTTTGCTCTATAATCTCAAATATTGACATGTCACCTATTATACCAGTTTTAATCAGCTCAGCCAGACCTGACAGATACTCCTTTTCAGGAAGAGTCCGGAGCATTGCAGTATCGCATATCACGAATTCAGGTTGTCTGAAATTTCCGATAACATTTTTTATTTTCCCCAGATTCACTGCATTTTTTCCCCCTGTGCTTGCATCCACCTGAGATAACAGACTTGAGGAAACAAAGCCGAATCTGATACCACGCATATAAACCGAGGCAAGGAATCCGGCGACATCACATACAACACCTCCTCCAACAGCCAGAATAAATCCCGAACGATCTATTCCTGATTCCAATAATTGTTCTGCAAGACTTTCAATTACTTTCAGCCTTTTACTTTTTTCTCCGGGTACTAATTTCAGTACAGGGAATAACGGGAATCTGCTTCCATATATATTATTTACATTTTCATCAGTAATGATAACAACACCTTTTTCCGGAATCATTTCGGCTGCAGCTTCCCAGGGTTTACCGATAAATATTTCTGAGAAAATTCCTGCGGTAGTTATGACAATTTTTTCCAAATTGAATATTCTATTGATTGTTAAAGTTATAAAATCCCTGTTTTAATTTGTATTATTCCCTCTGAATTTGAATTAAAAATCATATTACAGTAAATGAGATCATTTGTGCACAGATAAAATGTGTTACTTTATCCGTTTAAAAACAATCATTGTCACAATGACCTTACAGGAAAGATACAACAGGACATTTGAATACTTCAGAATTGCGCGGCCGGAAGCTGAAACAGAGCTTGAATACCAGGATCCATTTGAACTGATCGTAGCAGTAATTCTTTCAGCTCAATGTACAGATAAAAGGGTAAACATGATTACACCGCCGCTTCTGAAAAGGTATCCCGATGCAGAATCAATGTCAAAAGCTGAACCTGCAGATATTTTAGAATACATCAAATCCTGTTCTTACCCCAATAATAAAGCCAGGCATCTTTCAGGAATGTCAAAGATGCTTGTGAAAGAATTTAAGGGAAAGGTGCCGTCAGACCCGGTCCTTCTCCAACGATTGCCTGGTGTCGGCAGAAAAACAGCAAATGTTGTTGCATCAGTAATCTTCAGGAAGCCTGTAATTGCTGTTGACACTCATGTATTCAGAGTTTCCGTAAGAATAGGTCTCGCAAGGAATGCAAAAACCCCACTTAGTGTTGAAATGCAACTGACAAGTCACATACCTCCTGGGTTGATGCATCAGGCACATCACTGGCTTATCCTGCATGGAAGATATGTCTGCAAAGCAAGAAATCCTTTATGCAATAAGTGTGGACTTACAGGATTTTGTAAATATTACCTTGAAAAACAAAAAGATAAAAAATGTGTGAAAACCTCAGATTAGCATTACATGATAGCTGAGATAATTCATTATTTGTTATTTTTGAAGCAAAATTTCAAAAACCTCATTGATGGATAATGGTAAGAGCTACGAGGAGTTAGCGGAGGCATATAAAAAACTGGAGAAGGAACTTGAAGAATTGCGTTCAGTAAGCAAGGGGAAAGATGATGGTACCCGTGAAATGATTTCTAAAGCAATTCACACTACATCACATTTAATGGCATTAAGCAATCTGGATAACGGTAAACTTGTTGATGTTAATACAGCCTTCCTTCAAACTCTCGGCTTTACAAAGGAAGAGATAACAGGACGCACATTGGATGAGATACAGATTTTCACAGACTTTGAGGAAGTAAACAAGTATGTGATGTTGCTTCCAAAATTGAATAAAATCAGCGATTATGCTGTAACTCTAAAAACCAAGAGTGGACAGGAAAAGCCTTTTCTTTTTTCTGCTGAAACGCTGATATTTGACAATGACAGGTATATTCTTTCCATATTTAATGAAATCATCTATACCAGGGACAGAAAAATCAAAGAAAGTCAGGGCAGCGTTCTGGAAGAGATCTTCAACACTGTCAGCAGTTACCTTGCTTTGTTTGGTGTTTCTGAAGATAACAGAATTTATATCATTGATTTAAACAGTAAGGTCGAAGAGGTCGAATTCATAAACAAAAACGAGATCATAGAAAAATTTATTGAAGAGACACCTCTTATCAACCGGCATAAACTAGTGGAGCTTCTCCACCATGTTCGTATTACAGGTGACGCTCATAAATTAGCTGCCTCAAGCCTGGATGATGATTCTGAAGGATACTACATGGGATTCCCTCTTACCTCGGGAAATATTGTGATCACATGGGAACCCGGGCACCAGCAGAAGAAAAGAGACGATATCTATAAGCAAGGCATTGTTTTTGAGAAATTTGCGGATATGCTTCCTGAGATGATCTATGAGGTCGACCTCAAGGGAAAGGTTATTTTCGGGAATACCCAAAGCCTGAATTTTTTCGGGTTTGCCAGGAATGATATTGAAAAGGGTATTTATATCTCAGAGGTTTTTCCGGAACACTTTCAACAAATGAGTGAAAACCTTAATAACCTGAAATCAGCAGAAGATATTTCGTCAAATGAATACACAGTCAGAAAGAAAGATGGTACGGTTATCCCGATTGTCACTCACTCCTTCGCCATATTTCACGATGGGAAAAAAATCGGTTACAGAGGTACAGTTACAGATATCAGCAAACAAAAAAATTATGAAGCTCAGATAATCAGGGAAAAAGCATTCCTCGAGCATCTCATCGATTCGACTCCGGAAGCAATAGCGATAACTGATCCTCCCGGCAGAATAACGATGGTTAACCAGGAGTTTACAAAACTTTTTGGTTATTCAACAGAAGAAGCAGTCAATAAACTGGTTGATGACCTGGTTGTACCTGATGATCTGAAGGAAGAAGCTATAACTGTTGCCAGACTTGCTTCAGAACGTCAGAGAGTATTCAGACAGACATTACGAAAAGATAAATACGGAACCAGAATACATATATCCCTGGTTGCAACTGCTGTCGTAGTCAATAATGAAATAGTTGCATATCTGGGTATTTACAGGGATATAACCACAGAAAGAAAGAATCAGCTGCTTCAGGAAATATTATATAATATTTCAACAGCCGCTCTTAAACAGATGGATATAAAGGAAATATATCCAACAATTGTATCTGAACTGAGTAAAATCTGGAACACGAATAATTTCTTCATAGCCATCTACGATAAATCAACTGATACTCTCTCACTGCCATTTTTCTCTGATGAAAAAGATAACTTCAAGGAATTACCGGCAAAGAGAACAATTACAGGATGGGTTATCAATAATAATAAGCCTGTCCTTTTAAAGGAAAACGATCTGAGACAACTCGAAGAATCCGGGGACATCGATCTTATAGGAACGCCATGCAAAGTATGGATGGGAGTTCCGCTGAAAGTTGAAAACAGCATTATAGGAGTGATGTGCCTTCAGGATTATCATGATGAGAACAAGTTTTCACAGGAAGATCTGAATATACTGGATTTTATTGCTAACCAGATTGCTATAGCAATTCAGCGCAGGATAATACTTGATAACCTCATTGTTGCACGGCAGAAAGCTGAGGAGGCAGCACAGTCCAAACAAATTTTCATGTCGACTATGAGCCATGAAATCAGAACACCTTTGAATGAAGTTATTGGAATCACCAATCTTCTTCTTCAGAGTAATCCCAGGGAAGATCAGATGGATTTTATTAAAACTTTACGGTTTTCAGGAAACCATCTGCTGACTCTGGTAAATGATGTCCTCGATTACAATAAAATGGAATCGGGCAAGATTGTTTTTGAGCAGACCCAGTTCAATCTGAATGATTTCCTGGATGAAATTATGAGATCATATTCATTCCGGTCCAAAGCAAAAAATCTCCAGTTTGAAATTAATAGAACAGGTGAATTGCCGGTTGAGGTTATCGGTGATCCGATCAGGCTTAACCAGATTCTTTCAAACCTTCTTTCAAATGCACTTAAATTCACCAACAATGGTGGCATTACGGTAACTATCAGGGAGTTGGAAAGAAAAGACGGCCATTCCAGGATCGAATTTTCGGTGCATGACACCGGGATAGGGATACCTAAGGAAAAACATACTGCAATATTTGAAAGCTTTACTCAGGCAGCTCCAGATACTACAAGGCATTATGGCGGTTCCGGACTTGGCCTGGCAATATGTAAAAAACTCATTGAACTGCAGGGTGGAGAAATTACTGTCGACAGCGAACCAGGACAGGGATCAACTTTTATTTTCAACATCGCCTTCACTATACCTGGTAGAGGGGCACAGAATCTTAGCGGTGAAGCAGCTGAAACATTTACAGGACTTGAAGGAAAGAAGATACTTGTCGCTGAAGATAATAAAATCAACTTCTTTGTGGCTAATAAATTTCTCCAGGGCTGGGGAGTTACAGTTACTCAGGCAGAAAACGGCCAGCTGGCTCTTGAAGCACTTGAAAAGGAAGATTATGACCTGATCCTTATGGATCTGCATATGCCAGTAATGGACGGGATTGAAGCTACGAGAATTATCAGAAATTCTGAAAATCCCAGAATAAAAAACATCCCGATTGTTGCTCTCACAGCAGCAATTATGTCAGGAAATCAGGACAGGATAGATGAGCTGAATATTAACGATTATGTTTTAAAGCCTTTCAAACCTCACGATCTTTTCCAGAGGATACGAAAACATATCAGGAAATAGGGAAATAGGGAAATGGGAAATAGGGAAATGGGGAAATAGGGAAATAGGGAAATAAGGAAATAGGGAAATAGGGAAATAGGGAAATAGGTGAAGGGTGAAAGGTAGTTGGGGAATGCTAAGCTTTTAATATCTCGTTATTTAATACAATTTCGACTTATATAGTCTGTTGCACGCTTATTACCCATGCTTAAAGCTGTTCTGAAATCATGACAGGCATCCTCAGCCTTCCCTGTATTCAGCAATGCAATTCCTTTATTGAGCCAGATTTCTGAATTATGAGGATTAAGATCGAGTGACATACTGTAATCACTGATAGCCAATGTCCACGATTTGGAGACAAAATATGAATTTGCACGGTCGATATAACATTCAGGATCACCCGGATGAAGCTCCAGGTTTTTTGAAAAGTATTCGAGGGCTTTCAGATTGTCCCCTGAAGTGGCTTCTGTCTTTCCGGCTATACTTAAAGCCTCTTTATCTTCCGGATATATACCCAGGAACTTTTCAATATCAGCTAACGCTCTGTCTGTTTCACCGGTTTTTCTGTAACATTCTGCCCTTAGTAACAGAAGCCGGGCATCAGGGATTTCCAGTTCTATCATTTTAGTGTAAGTAACTGACGCTCCGGCAGGATTTGACATGCCAGTCTGGGCTCCTGCCATGATCCTCAGGTACTTTTCATTTGCCGGATCAGAATCGAGCAATCCGGAAACTGACTTTATGACCTCTGAAAACTTTCCTGCTGAAAAATTGATCAAAGCTCCTGCATAGGTTACATTATTATCACCGGGATAATCCCTTTTTAGTTCAGAAAGCGTTTCAACAGCTTCATCTTTCCTGCTGACAGAAAGATAATATTCAATCTCGGAAATTTTTTGTTCCGGAAGAGTATACCAGTCTTTCTTCCAGAACTGACGCCATTCAGGCCTGTTTTCAATTATCCTGAAGGAAGGATCGAGCATTATCTCTTTCTCACTTTTCTTAAAGGGTGATTTCATATGCATTTCCAGATGATATATTGATGTCGCCGCATCGCCTTTTATGGCATAAGCTTTAGAAAGACCATATTCACCTGAGAACCCTGAGAGGTTATTTGCAGCATTGTAATCGCTTATAGCTCCGGAATAATCTCCTTCCATAAGTTTTGCTTCGGCTCTTTCAAGAAAAAGTCTGTTATCAGGGGCTTTTGTAATTGCTTCCGAAAGAAGTCTGACAGATTGTTCCGGTTTACCGGATTCATAAAGTGCCTTTGCCTTTAACAAATAGTCAATTGCAGGTTGTCCTGTTGTGATCCCTGAAATAAAAAAAGCTATAACTAAAAATACTGTATTCTTCATCCCTTTAAAACTTCATTGTCATTTTGTCTCCTCTGGTTTCACTTTGGCACCCTGCACAGTGATAACATGCACAAAACCTGACAGGTGAAACTGCTCCAGTCCCGTGATGCGTCTTTCAAAAACGTCGCACTGATAGAAATACACTCCGGGAGAAACAATTCTGCCTTTATAAGTGCCATCCCAGTTTATCCTGGGTTCACTTGTTCTGAAGATCATTAATCCGTTCCGGTTAAAAAGTTTAAAATCAATTTTCTCCACCAATCCAGATGTTTTAGCAATAAGCCTGTCATTAATATCATCACCGTTTGGTGTAAAAACATTCGGTATTTCATAAAAATTACAGGAATCAACGCAAACCATTTCTGACTTTTCTCCTTCATTATTTTGTAAATCAAAGGCAGAAATAGCATAGCACCCCGAAATAGTTTCACCCGGACGATGCCTGTACGAAAAGATATTTTTATCGTTAATTGTGGTAAGAAGTGACAGGTTCTCGTCAAATGTCATTTTATAGTAGATCTTATATCCTGCAATATCTTCGAAACAATCAGAATTGCTGACACTCCATGTAACATCATTGTACAAGCTGTCACACTGTGTTGATACATTGATATCAGGAGGGCAAGGTGGTTCATTATCGACAGGAGTAGTACAGGTTATCTGCGAAAAATTAATAAGGTCTTTCGGCATGTTGTCGGCCAGATAACCGCCCACCGATCTGACATAATAGCAATAATTCTCACCGTTAACAAGCCCATTATCAGTAAAAGTAAGCTGGTTGGTGGTACCTACTGAATCAAACTTCAATGTAATATCATTAAGCCTGAAGAAATCGTATCTTGTATTGATCCAGGGAACATTCCTGTTAATTACAAAACGCGCTTTTCTGTCACCCGGACTTACTGTGAGAAACAGAGAAGATGCAACTCCTGGTTCACCGATAAGAAATGCATTACCTGGCGTTCTGTTCCAGAGTTCTATTTTGTATATATATCCATAAGATTCTGTATTTATCAGTGTATCAATAAATACTGTATCATTAAGAGTAACAGTGGGTATTGATTTAATCTGTGAATAGTTCGTCCCTGAAATTCCCTGTGCCCTGAAAATCAGGTATTCATATGGACCAATAGCAGGAATGGTATCAAGTCTATCAGGTTTTTTCCAGGCCAGGTAGATAGATCCATTTGCCACGTGAGTGTTTCTTACACTGACATTTCTGATAACAGGAATCCCTGAAACAAGAGTGGATGTGATTTCATTTGAAGATTTGCTTTCAGTCCCGTTTGGATACACTGCTACAATCCTGTATGTGTATTCTTTCCCGTATTGAAGTCCCTGACCATTATCAGTATCTATAAAACTGACAGTTGAACTCCCTTCGATATATCCTACTTTTATGAAACCGGTATATGGCGGCAGTCCTGAAGTACAGGAGTCGGGGATAAATGTGGTGGCCCCTTCTCTCCGGTAAATGCTGAAACCTGCTATTACTGAAGTACCATAATCCGACCATAACAACCTTATAAATTTCCCTTCCGGAATCGCATTGATTAACAAGGGCGGAGGTCCGAGTACTTTAATATTCATATTGTCAATATCCGAAAGCTTGAGCTCCCCGTTATTGTCATCCGATTTAAATAATATATTATAAGGCTGATTCCTTACAGCCTCATGACATGGTATCCATCTGAATCTTGAAGAGGAATATCCCGGCATTGAGTCAACTCCTGTAAAGAGAGCAGGACACGATGTTATTCCAAAAACTCCTGAGGTAGATTTTAAGCTTATCGAATCGTTGTTGGGATCAGTAGCTGAAACCAGAAAATCAACAGTTTGCCCCACCTGTACGCATATATCTTTCAGCTGGCTGTTTATGGGAGGCTTATTTCTGGTTTCAAATACTTCGATCTGCATATCCCGCACCACAACTCCTATTTTTTTACCATTTCTCCATTCCTGGATTTCCATAGCCACATTATATTTTCCTGTATCAGCCGGGGTATTCCAAATAAGGTCTCCGCTTATAGAATCAACACGTATAAAGTGTGTGGCAGGAGGCAGGGTGTAGTTTTCGATAGGTTTCCCATCTTCGCGGGTACATACGGTAAGCTTATATGAGAGGCTGTCACCATCGGGATCGTATGCTGCCGGATTATGGATAAACACATATCCCAAAGCAGCCTTATCATACGGCGGATTCAGCAGAACAGGTGTGCTGTTTCGTCCCATTGCCGGATTAACTATCAAGGTAGTGGAAACTGAAAATTGTACATTTACCGAATTCGGAATGTTCTGAATGCCATAATTTCTGTTCGGATCCTGTACCACAATCCTGTAAACACCAGGCCCTGGGAAGGTATGGTTTATTTTATAAATGTTTCTCCTGTAGAAGTTTGGAAGTGTTACTTTGCTGATCCTTTCTGCTGTTGAAATCGAGTTGTCACCCCAGTGAAAATCAAGCTGAGGCCGGTCAGCAAGACTCAAAGTATAAGTATATGTGGTTAAGGTGAACTCATACGTGAGGTCTGAAATCTGTACATATGTTATTTCTCCTGCACGGTTATGAGTGGCAGAAAGGTTATAGAAAATCAGTGATAAAAGTATCAGTAATAATAATTTCTTCATTTTAATATTCCTTACAACCTGAGATTAATTTAATTTGAAAGTCTGTTCCATTACCTCTGAAGTCAGCTTAATCCCTTCTTCAAAATCATTTATCCTGATAATGGTCATATTTGCCTGATCACTATACAACTTTGTCATAATCATATTCTTTACAGTAATCGTTCTGGGCTTTTTACCGAAACCATATAAAAGATCCATGCTTATTTCATTATCCACCAGCTTAAGATCCACCAGTTGTCCGGTCAGCTGTCTGTCATTTACAAAGATATTTATCTTCTCATTAATATACTGCTTCATAAGATCTTTCGAAAAAACTTGATTATCAGACAAATTTACACTTTGCTCCTCTCCCCTGCTTAATCTGTAATCAAGCAGGAAATCATCATAGTACATTCTTACAAAAACTTTAAATGAATCTGTTTCCCGGACATAATCAATACTTGTTAATGTCACATGAACCGGATGAGAAATAAAAAAGATGGACAAAATTAAGGTTTTCAACATTTCGCTACAGCTTCAGGCTAATTTTTAACTTCAAAAATCAGACCAATTATCGCTCCTCTTTAATATTTAGAAGATCTCTGAGGTACATTACTGAGCCCACCTCTATAAATGAAAATCCGGACCTTCCGGAGAAATTACCTGCAAGTACAACCACAACATCATCATCTCTGAGATCATGAGCTGTTGTAAGGTTTTTTAAAGCAATAAATATGAATTCATCCACAGACTTTCTATGCTCCTGATAGCTTGCATAAACCCCGTAATACAGGGCGAGTTCTCTCATAGTTTTTAAAGAATAACATTGTGCAAGCACCAGAGTTATACCTCTGTAGGTAGCCATATCCCTGAT
>Ga0102851_10000955_pt1 | contig 15712 bp, 13 predicted proteins | sample Mud3Dept3metaG_FD_79558 | JGI IMG/M metagenome (GOLD analysis project Ga0102851, IMG submission 79558) | Freshwater wetland microbial communities from Ohio, USA, analyzing the effect of biotic and abiotic controls - Mud 3 Core 4 Depth 3... | ecosystem: Environmental > Aquatic > Freshwater >... | reverse complement strand
GGGTATTTATGATGCACTCCCGGGCTCGTACCAGTCCGGCAGCACAAAGTCCGTCTCCTTCAGGTTATCCGGCCAGACGATCTTGGGCCTGCACTCGTTGGCCACCGGGCTCCAGAAGAGCTGCTCCATGAAGAGTTCAAACTGGACCTCCCGGTAATCCGGCGAGAAGGTGATCACATCATTCTTGATGGCCTCCACCATCTGGGGCATATGGAGCTGGGTCATCGCAGTCCTCACCTTCTCCTTGTCCAGGGTACCGGCATTCTCGATGGCCTTGGCGGCGATGTAGACTCCCTCGTAGGTCGAGGTCCCCATCATGTCCGGGAAGCCGCCGAATTTTGTCGCATAATCTGACTTGAACTTGGCCTCCGCCACCGCACAGGATGATTTCGGCGAGGTGTAGGGGGAAAACCGGCTCTCGATGATGGAGTACTCCCCGTACTGCCCGATCCCCTTGTAGTAGTCCGGGTTGTCGTTCGTCTCGACGGCAAGGATGATCGTGTTCAGGCCCACGTCCCGCCGGGCCTGCACCGTGATCTGGGTCTGTTCCGCGGGGAAGGCTGCGGCGTAGATCGCGTCCGGCTTCGCCGCCTTGATGGCGGTGAGCTGGGTGTGGAAGTCCGCCTCTCCCAGCTTGAAGCTCTGGTTGGAGACGATCTCCATGTTGAGGTTCTCAGAGGTGATCGTATTCACGACCCCGTTCAGCACCCCTTTCCCGTAGGCGCTGTCCTGGTAGAGCATGGCGACCCGGAACGGGCGGTCCGCCGGGAAGCTGAACTTCTCGTTCACGGCCGGGCGCATCACCTGGTCCATGAACTGGGTCGTGTACTGGCCGTACATGGCCGTGGTCGGGCAGAAGTGGAACATGTACGTGGTGTCCACCCCTGCTTTCCGGGTGACGTCAGGGCTGGAAGCACCGGTGACCACGTATACGATCTTCTTCTCTGCCACCACGCCCTGGGTGGCGATGGTCACCGCGCTCGAGTAGCCTCCCACCAGGATATCGACATTATCCTCGGAGGTGAGCTTGGTCACCGCCTTCACGGCGCTGTCGGGCTTCGTCTCGTCGTCGGCCACGATGAGCTTCACGGGCAGCTTCTTGTCGTACTGCTTGACATAGACCCCGCCATTGGCATTGATCTCCTCAACGGCCAGTTCGGCGGCCTGCTTCATGTGCTTGCCCACGTTGGACCCTGCTCCCGTCAGGGAGACCACCGCTCCGATCTTCACTTCCTGCGGCTGGGCCTGCTGCTGCTGTTGTGTGCAGCCGGCAAGGAGCACCGTGGCCAGCAGCAGTACCACGAGCAGGATGGATACTGTTCCTGTGTGTTTCATCTCATATCCTCTGATGCAGAAATGCTCTGCCATGGCAGGTACTGCCATGTCATAGCATGACAGTGCCCGGTTGCACCGGCGACGCAAAAAAGGTTGTGATTCCGCCCGGGTCATTCCGGGTTGTGCGACTCCCTGACCGGATGGCTGCACGATACCGGGGGCGGGACATCTCCGACGGCAGAACATTTGGGACACTATAAATACCTGGTGGCAAGAGTCTGGAACAGAGGGATTCCATGGTCCCGTCTTCATCTGACCGTCTCTGTTCTGCCTGTGGTGCGGAAGTCCCGGCCGGGGACCGGTTCTGCAACACCTGCGGGAAGCCTGTTCCTGACGTCCGCGCCTGCACGAAGTGCGGGGCCCCGCTTCCGGAGGGAGGAAAGTTCTGCGGACAGTGCGGGGAACCTGCGGCACCGGTATCGGTACCCCCGTCTCCCCCCCCACCACCCCGGGAGGAAGCACCCCCGCCGGCACCTGCAGGAAAGCCGAAGTGGATCATCGGCCTCGTCATGGCGGCGATGGTGGTCATCGCCATCGGGGCCTTCACCGTGGCAGGACCCATACTGAAGGGGGCGGGCGGGTCCGGCGTCACGCCGACACCCACTGCCACACTCCCGCCGGCCACCACTGCGTCTCCCCCCACCACGGTTTCCCCGAGGGTAACCGCGACCCGGACCACGGCCGCCCCGGCGCCCTCCGCCGATTTCACCGTGTCACCGGTGAGCGGCCGGGTCCCCCTGACCGTGCAGTTCACGGACCGGTCGGGGGGGGATCCCGTGTCCTGGACCTGGGACTTCGGGGACGGCGGTTCCTCCATCCTCCGGAATCCATCCCACACCTATACCTTCACCGGGACGTTCGGGGTCCGCCTCACGGTGCAGGGCAGTGGCGGCAGTGATACCGAGTACCGGCAGGAGCTGGTCACCGTCACGGAGACGGTCCAGGCACCCGATGCCGTCTTCACCGCTTCCTCGTTCTCGGGGACCGCCCCCCTTTCCGTCCAGTTCACGGACCAGTCCGCAGGGAGCCCTACGATCTGGACCTGGGCCTTCGGCGACGGGTCCACCTCCTCCCTCCGGAATCCCGCCCATACCTATGTGGATGCCGGGACTTACCAGGTGGAGCTGACGGTGTCCAACAGCGGCGGAGCCGACTCGGCACGGCAGACCGTCACGGTCACGGTACCTGCCACCACGGTCCCGCCGACCACGACGGCTCCCCCCACCACCACTCCCACCGTGCCTCCCACCACCACCGCCCCGCCACCCATCACCGGGTTCTTCACGGGAGGGTGGACGACCCGGATCGGTGCCCAGCCGCCCTTCACCGCCCTCTTCGATCCCCCCCTGGGGAGTTCCGTCTCCGGTACGATGGGGCCGGAGGGCATGTCCACCTACGAGCTCACCGGGACCCTCTCAGGCGATAGCCGCACGCTGGAAGGGACCTGGGACGAGATCCTGGGACCGAACACCGGGACCTTCCGGTTCGTCCTGGGCACGGGTGACAACACCTTCTCAGGGATCTGGGTTGAGGGTGGGTTCACCTTCCCTGCCACCGGTGAGGCGCAGCAGATCTAGGGGCAGCAACATCCTCCCTTTTTCCCCCGCCTCCTGCCACCCCCCGGAAGATCTTATCCTTCCCCGCGTCCCAGAGGGGGTCATGGCACAGGATGCGGGAACGCGATGCCCGTTCTGCACGATTCCGAGAGAACGGATCTTTGCCCGGAACGAGCTCTGCTTCGCCACGTGGGACGTGAACCCGGTGAGCAAAGGGCACACGCTCCTCATCCCCTTCCGGCACGTGGCGGATTTCTTCCAGACCACCCCCGAGGAGCAGCGGGCGCTGCTTGCGCTCTCCGGGCAGGTGAAGGAGGTGCTGGACCGGCGCCACCACCCGGCCGGCTACAACCTGGGGGTGAACGTGGGGGCTGCCGCCGGCCAGGCAGTGCCCCACGTCCATTTCCACCTGGTCCCCCGGTACCCGGGCGACGCCCGCGGGCAGGGGAGCGGGATGCGGCACGTGATCCCCGGATCCAGGGAGACCCAGGCGAAGCTCACCGGTTACCTCCCGAAACGGGTGACGAAAAGGGAAGAAGGTGGATGAGAGGAGTGAGGGGGTCCGCGCCTCATCTCCCGATATGCACCACTTTCGCCGGCGGGAACCCGTTGAAGTAGGTGGAGGAGGCATGGGAGTAGGCCCCGATGTTCTCCGAGTACACGAGGTCCCCTATCTCCAGTTCGGGGAGATCAGCGCCCAGGGTGATGGTGTCAAACGCATCGCAGGTGGGGCCGAAGACCGAGGAGATCTGGGTCTCCCCCTCCTTGAAGGCCCTCACGGGGTAAATACAGTGGTCAAAGATCTGCCCTGAGTAGGTGTGGTAAATCCCGTCGTTGATGTAGTAACATATCTTCCCGTCCCTGACGGCCTTCCCCACCACCTTGGCAACCACCGAGCAGGCATTGGCGACAAGGAACCGGCCGGGCTCTGCCAGGATCTCGATATCCGGCGGGAAGAGCCGCTTTATCTCCGCGTTCAGCTTCCGGGTCAGCGTCCGGAAGGACTTCACCTCCGGATTGTACTTCACCGGAAAACCGCCGCCAATGTCCAGGATCTTGATCCGCTTCCCTGCCCGGGTCTCCGCCTCCTTGATGATGTTCGCTGAGATCTGGAGGGCCTGGACGTAGTTCTCGAAGTTGGTGCACTGGCTGCCCACGTGGAAGCTGAGGCCCTCCACCACCAGGCCCAGTGAGAACGCCTCGATGATGAGATCCACGGCTTCGCCGGGGCTGGCCCCGAATTTGGAGGAGAGCTCCACCATGGAACCGGTGTTCGGCACCCGCAGGCGGAGCACCAGGCCTGCATTCGGTGCATGCCTCTTGATCTTCAGGAGCTCCTCGTGGTTGTCGAAGGTGACAAGGGGCTTGTACTGGTCCAGTGCCTCCAGGGTCTCGACGGGCTTGATCGTGTTTGCGTAGATGATCTTGTCCCAGATCCAGTCCTGCCGCTCCTTGTCCGGCATGTCCCGGATGTACTGGTACACGATCATGAACTCCGGCATGGAGGCCACGTCAAAGCTCGAGCCCATCTCGTAGAGGGTCTTCACGATCTCCGGGTTCGAGTTGGCCTTCACGGCATAGTAGACCTGGGCCCGGGGCATGTGCTCCCGGAACTCGCGATAGTTCTCCCGGATCCGATCATGGTCAATGACAAAGAGGGGGGTCCCGTGCTGCCGGGCCAGCAGCTGGAGCTGCTCCTTCCTCCCCGGTGAGAGTGCAGGCACCCCGTTCTCCTCCCCCTGCCGCCGGGCCCCCTTCCTGGTTTCCCCTTCCACCTGCGTCATCACTGATCCTCCCTCACTGCACAAATAAGAAGTTTTTGAATTGCCAGGGATCGTCCGTGTCGTACCGGTTCGCCGGGTTCTCCCGGAAGTAGACGGTCCGGTTGGCGAGCGGTGTCCAATCCGAGGGCACCGAGAGGAACTTCCCCAGGTACGGCCTTGCGATTGCAAGGACGTAGTCGTGGGGCAGATCGTCGGGGAGGCAGAACCCCTTCCGCGGGTTCTCGATCATCCACATCACCGCGGAGATGACCCCCAGCGCCACCTGGACCGTGGTCGCGTTCTGGCCGGGGGCAAGCCTCCGGGCTTCGTCGATGGTCAGGATCGACCCGGTCCACCAGGAGCCGTACGGGTGGCCCATCAGGAGCGCACCCAGGATGTCGGAACCCGAGGTGATCTCCCGGTCGGTCATGATCCGGAGTTTCGGCTGCAGCTCGTAGTTCCTGCACCGGAGCTCGTGGACCGAGACAATGGAGGCATCGCAGGGCATGTACGCGTAGTGGACCGTGGGCCGGTAGATCGCCTTCCCGTCCTTCCAGACCGTCCACCGGTCCGAGATGCCGAAGGCCTCCCCGTGGCGGATCACCATCCCCACGATCTCGCAGTCCGGCACCCAGGACCGGACCCAGGTGTTCATCCCCATCTGGGCCAGCATGATCTGGTTCTTCGGCCCCACCGGCGGCACGTGCGCCAGCGGGGGGAGTTCCTTCTCGTGGGTACCCCACCCCATCTCGGCCGGCGCCGTGCCCTCCTCCCGCAGCCCCTCGATGGACCAGGTGCCCACGAACTCGTCCACCTCCTTGGGATGGACGGAGATCTGGGTGTCCCGCTCCGAGCAGTGGATCACCTTCACCCCCACCGCCATACCCAGCTCGGCAAACTTCCGCTCCCGGATCAGCCGCTCCATCTGTTCCGGGTCCCCTGCCTTCCCGTCTGCGATCATCCGCTCCGCGATGTCGATGAGCCCCTGCTTCGCGAAGTGGGAGATGAGGCCCGGGTTCGCCCCGTGGTCCACGACAAAGGTGGGGGCATCCTTCCAGTCCCTGGCGAGCTCCTGGAGCCTCATCTGCCGGAAGTAGAGGGATTTCTCGTACGGGCTGGCCGTGAACCGTTCCCCGTAGGAATCCCAGACTTCGACGGAGGTGTTCAGGTAGAGCACCTCGTGGTCATGGCACCACTGCACGATCTCGCAGCAGTCGATGTTCCAGGCGAGATCGATGAGGAGACCCCCGGGCGAGAGGTACTCGGAGAAGACCGCGTCCAGGTTCTCCGGGGTGATCCTCTGCCGGAAGTACCGGAGCCCCTTTTTCGTGAAAGGCTCCAGCTCCTTCGCCTTGTCCTCGAAGTCAAGGAGGGTGATGTTTCGGAGCGGTATCTTCACGTGTTTCAGGAGAATCGGCAGCGTGCACCGGCAGACGGAACCGTACCCGAGAATGAGCACCGGGTGGTTGAACTCGAGAGTCCGCATGATGGGTGAATTTTTGGAACTGAGATGCTTCAATGTTGTGCATGGGATCTCACCATCACCGCAGTTCCACATCCTGAAACGAGGGGATACCTCTATGAACCGGGGGGCCTCATCTCCGTCCATGACAGGACTGAAATCTTCCCGTGTACCGCTCGCCGCGGTGATCATCCTTGCGATGGCCATGGTCTTCCTGGCCGGGTGTGCCACCACCCCCCCGCAGGGGGTAACACCAACACCCACTCCCACGGCCGGGACCGGAACAGTAACACCCACTCCTGCTGCTGACCAGACTTCCTGCACGGGCGACTGGGACTGCGTGCCGGCCCAGTGCTGCCACCCGACGAGCTGCATCAACCGGGCCTTCAAGGGCGTGTGCACCGTGGCCTGCACCCTCAGCTGCGAGGGCCCCATTGACTGCGGGGCCGGCCACTGCGGCTGCGTGTCCGGGCGCTGCCAGGTGATCGCAGGGCCGGCACCCGAGGACCTCACCAACCAGGACTCGCCCCTGGCCGCCACGTTTGCAGACGGGGTCTCCCGCACACCCCTGGAAAAGACCACCGTCACCCTCGGGCTCTCGCAGGTGACCAGTGGCGGTCTCTCTGCCCCGATGATGCTGGCGGAGCCCGCGGATGGCAGCCACCGGCTCTTCATCGTGGACCAGATCGGGGTGATCCGGGTCCTGGACGCGGCGGGAACCCTGCGCGAGACACCGTTCCTGGATCTCCGGAGCCGGTTGGTTCCCCTGAATGCCGGGTACGACGAGCGGGGCCTCCTCTCGATGGCCTTCCACCCGGAGTTTGCCACCAACGGGCGCGTCTACGTGTACTACACCGCTCCCCTCAGGAGTGGTGCCCCGGCCGGCTGGGACAGCACGAACCGGCTCTCCGAGTTCCGGGTCTCCAACGACCCGAACCAGGCCGACATGTTCTCCGAGCGGATCCTCCTGCAGGTGGACAAGCCGTACCCGAACCACAATGGCGGCCAGATCCGGTTCGGACCCGACGGGTACCTCTACCTCCCCCTGGGGGACGGGGGAAGGGCGGATGACACGGGGACCGGGCACACACCGGACATCGGCAACGGGCAGGACATGACCCAGATCCTGGGGAAGGTCCTCCGGATCGACGTGGATACCCGGGCTGCCGGGAAGGAGTACGGTATCCCGGCCGACAACCCGTTCGTGAACGATCCGGCCATTCCCCCCGAGATCTACGCATCCGGGTTCCGGAACCCGGCCTTCGCTTCCTTCGATGCAGGGGATAGCCACCGGTACCTGGTGGCCCAGGCAGGCCAGCGCCTCTTCGAGTCCGTGCATATCGTTCTTCCGGGTGGCAACTACGGGTGGAACATCCGGGAAGGGACCCACTGCTTCAACCCGTCGGACAACACGGCGCCGAAACCGGCCTGCGCCACCACCGGGTCCCGGGGAGAACCCCTGATCGGCCCCATCTTCGAGGGAGGCCATGACCTGGGTCTCACCATTGTCGGCGGCCACCTGTACCGGGGAAGCGCCCTCCCCACCCTCCAGGGGAAGTATGTCTTCGGCTACTGGAGCGACGGGAAGGTGAGCAGCGGGAACGGCTTACTCCTCGTGGCCACCCCGCCTTCCGGGTCGTCCATCGACATGTATCCGAATTCGGTGGCAGCACTCACCGCCTCTGACAACCGGATGTGGAGCGGAGCCGAGATCTCCATCAGCGGGATGAACAACCTGCGGGTCAATGGCTTCATCCGGGGATTCGGGGAGGACAGCAGCCGTGAGCTCTATGTCCTGACCAGCGAGAGATCGGGGCCGGATCCCACCTTTGCCACGGGAAAGGTCTGGAAGCTGGTGCCGGTATCGGCAGTCTCTCCCGGTGGCGGCGGGGGATACTAACGAACACTTTTTTTACATGAGGGATATGCACCGGCATGTCGGGTGGCGGTATCCGGGATCCGGAAGCTGCAGATCCTGAAAGGTGAGGACATCTCTCTCATCCGACTGGACCCATCCGGGCTCCATGGCACGACTGAAATCTTCCCCTGTACCCTTCTTCATGGTGCTGTCTCTCGCATTCATCCTGGCCCTTGCAGCCGGGTGCGCCACCATGCCCTCGCAGTGGGGAACTCCCACACCCACTCCCACGGCAACCCCCCCTCTGACAACGACCGCGATCGTCACGGCGACGCCCACTCCAATGGTCGATCAGGCTTCCTGCACCGTGAACTCCGACTGTGTCCCGGCCCAGTGCTGCCACCCGACGAGCTGCATCAACAGGGCCTTCAAGGGGGTCTGCAACGTTGCCTGTACCGCCAGCTGCGAGGGCCCCATCGACTGCGGGGCCGGCCACCGCGGATGTGTCAGCGGGACCTGCCGGGTTGTCCCGAACCCGACCCCGACAGGAACCACCCCCACCCCAAGGGGTGGGTACTCCCACTGACATTTTTTATTGCCCGGTTCATCCGTTACCCGCGGGTACGGCCATCCATGAAAACGGAAATTCCCTGAAGTCCCGGAGTCTATCGACCGGAAGCGATCGATTCCCAACGCGGTCCGGGACCGGCTTTCCCTGTTGATCCGGTACCGGATCTCAACCCCGTGATCGTGAAAAAGGGGGGGAGAGTCCTATTTCCATTCCCACCATTTATCGTGATACGTCCCGTCCTGAGTGATCTCGATCTCAAAGACGAGCGCCACGTTGTTGAGCCGGCTCAACGCCGCTGATTTCGTCTGGAGGTACCGGATTCCACGGACGTTCATGCCCTGGCCTTTGCCAGGGATGCTGATCCCGGAGCCATGGAGTTCCGCTGTATCCCCCGTTTTTGTCATCATGACCCCGTGCCCCTTTACGAACATCCCCCCCTGGGGTCGTTCCATGGCCCAGGTCGTAGCCAGGAATGATACCTCGTTTCCCAGGATCTTTCCTTTCGACTCTATGGTCCTTTCCAGCTTCAGCGGCCCGCCGTGATGGTGGACGATGCGCTGTCCGACGACTTTCCCGGTCAGTTCTCCGATCATCTCGCCGATCATACGTTTCACCGGTTGCTCCGGACATCTCCCGGGCGAAAAGGATACGCCCAGTTCCCGGATTTTGTCAGATGGGGTGGGGAATGTGGGAAGAGGGGGTTCACCCCGCTTCTTACTTCGCTTCCGCGGGGGACGGCACCTCTCCCCCGTACGTGCAGTATTCCTCCTTGTAGAACCAGTTCCGGTACACGATGGGGGTGATCAGGGTGGTGAACAGGCTCATCAGGACGAGGACCACGAAGATGTCCTGGCCGATGACCCCCATGTCAAGCCCGATCAGTGCCACGATCATGGCCACCTCGCCCCGGGGGGCCATGCCGAAACCGACGATCAGGGCATCCTTCGTGCACAGTCCGCTGAGCCTCGCGGGGAGACCGCACCCGATCAGCTTGGTCAGGATGGCAACCACGGTGAGGGCCGCCAGGAACACCACGGTCTCAGCAGTGAGGGCGTGGAAATCGGCGATGATCCCGAGGGAGATGAAGAAGATGGCGGCAAAGATGATCCGGAGGTACTCTGCCCCTTCCTTGGGGTCCCTGCTGTGGCGGAGCTTCACGTTCTCGAAGGAGACCCCTGCGATGAACGCACCGACAATGCCCGAGAGCCCCACCAGTTCGGCGCCGATGGCATAGAGGAACGCAAGCATCATGGCGAAGATGAAGATGAACTCCGGGAATTTCTGCACGAAGGGGGTTTCATCCAGCCGGACCAGGAATCTGCTGACCACGAACATTCCGAATGCGATCCCGATCCCGATGAACGCGAACGCCGTGACGGTCGTGAACAGGATCGCGGAGGCCGAGACGGAACCGGTGACCACTTCGGTGCCCACGGAGAGGGCGATGAGCCCCAGGACATCGTCGATCACTGCAGCGCCGATGATGGCCTTCGCGGCCTCGGTCTGGAGCTTGCCCAGCTCCTTCAGCACCTGTGCCGTGATGGCGATGGAGGTGGCGGTGAGGGCGATCCCGATGAAGATGGCAGTCGGGGAATCATAGCCGAAGAGGAGCGAGATCCACCAGCCGCCGATCCATGGCAGGATCACCCCCACCAGGGCGATGAGCGCGTTCCTCGGCTGTGCGATCTCGCGGATGTTGAACTCGAACCCGATGACGAAGAGAAGGATCACCGCCCCCAGGTGTGCGAGGCTGCTCACGAAATCCGTGTACGTGATGAGGCCCAGGAAGCTGGGTCCCACGATGAGGCCCACGAGAATCAGCCCGATCACCGCCGACTGGTTGATCCGGGAAGCCACCAGGTACCCCCCGAGGGCAAAGAAGAGGAGCAGCATCATCTGGAACTCGGGAGATGCCAGCAGGGACTCCATCGTATATGATGGGAACGGGGCATACAAACGGTTTGCGGTGGGATTCAGACACGCACCGCACCCGGACCGGTTTACCTCACGGGGGGGCCGTTCCCGGGCATCCGGCAGGGAGTCCATCGGGACTGTGACTCGGGAGGTCTCCCCCACATCTTCGGAACCTTCATGGAGCATGCCACCAGAGAGAACCGTGGGACCTCCATGATCATCCAGCAGTTCTTTGTGCCGGGCATTGCCCACAGTTCCTACCTGGTGGCCGGGAACCGCACCTGCGCCGTCATCGACCCGGAACGGGATATCAGCCGGTACCTGAGCGTTGCACAGCAGACGGGACTCCGGATCACCGATGTGCTCTCCACGCACCTGCACGCGGATTTCGTCTCGGGCCACCGGGACCTGGCGGACGCAACCGGCGCCCGGATCCATGCACCCCGGTCCGCCGGGTGCGCGTTCCCCCACACTCCGCTCGCCGAGGGCGACCAGGTGGAGCTGGAGGATATCAGGTTCTCGGTCCTCGAGACGGCCGGCCACACGCCCGAGCACATCTGCTATGTTGCCACCGATCTGGCCAGGGGAGAGGCACCTGTCGCCCTCTTCTCCGGTGACACCCTCTTTGTGGGCGACGTGGGGCGGCCGGACCTCTTCCCGGGAAAGGCACGGGAGCTGGCCTCCTCTCTCTACGACAACCTGCACGGGAAGATCCTCACCCTTCCCCCCGAATGCGAGGTCTACCCTGCCCACGGCATGGGATCCTTCTGCGGGCGGGCCATGGCGGCGAAGCGGTCGAGTACCATCGGGTACGAGACGAAGTTCAACTATGCCCTCCGGATCCGGGACAGGGAGGAGTTCATCCGGGCCCTCACCTGCGATATGCCGGCCGCACCGGACCACTTTGCCCGCTGTTCCGAGATCAACCGGGCCGGCCCTGTCCTCCTGCGGGACCTGGCCCGGCCGGTGCCCCTCGAGCCTGCGGCCATTGCCAGCCGGAACGCCGGTGAGGTGGTGATCCTGGATGTGCGGAGCTACCAGGCCTTCTCAGGGATGCACATCCCCGGGTCCTGGAACATCGACCTGGCGGGGAATTTCGCCACCTGGGCGGGCTGGGTCCTCCCGCTCGACCGGGAGATCCTCCTCGTCGTGGAGGACCGGTGGCAGGCGGAGGAAGCGGCCCTCCAGCTCCACCGGGTCGGCTTCGACCGCGTCACCGGCTACCTCGATAGAGGGATGCTGACCTGGGGGACCGCGGGGCTTCCCTTCAGCACCGTCCCGGTCATCTCCCCGCAGAAGGCCTATGACCTGATCGGTTCCGGGGGGGCGGTGCTGGTGGACGTCAGGTCCCTCGAGGAGTGGCAGGCCGGTCACGCGGAGGGATCGGTCCACATCCCCTGGCACGACCTCAGGACGCGGTACACGGAGCTGGATCCTTCCCGGCAGTATATCACCATGTGCAAGGGCGGACCCCGGGGGAGCATCGCGGCCAGTATCCTGAAGATGCACGGGTTCGCCCGTGTGCTGAACCTGGGCGGAGGCTCCGAGGCGTACCAGCGGGCAGGGTTCATCCCTGATCCGAGGGCTTAATTCTGGGGGACGTCATTTCACACTCAAGGGAGGATGTGACTCATGTTCGAATACCTGACCATGGTGTCATGGTCGCCATATGTGGCGGGTGCAGGGATAGGGGTCCTGATCTGGACCACGTTCCTCCTCTCCGACCACCCTCTGGGATGCTCCACCGGTTATCTCAAGACAGCCGGGATGGTGGAGACCGCGGTCTCGCGGGAGAAGGCGGGTGCGATGCCGTATTACCGGCAGTTCGTGCCGTCGGTGGACTGGTGGTGGATGCTGATCATCGGCCTCGTGATCGGTGCGTTCCTCTCGTCCACCCTCTCCGGCACCTTCTCGCTTGTACTGGTGCCTCCGATGTTCGCCGAAGCGTTCGGGACCGGCTGGCCCCTCCGGTTCGCCGTCGCCCTCGCCGGTGGGATCCTGCTGGGCCTCGGCGCCCGCTGGGCCGGCGGGTGCACCTCCGGGCACGGGATCTCGGGGACCCTCCAGCTCTCCCTGGCCTCCTGGGTGGCCGCGGCCTGCTTCTTTGCCGGCGGGATCGTGGTGGCAGGCCTGCTCTACGGGTTCCCGTACCTCTGAGGGTTGAGCGATGGCATTCGAATCACTCAGATCCAATGGACGTGCCCAGCTGGTGCTGGGCCTTCTCACCGGTATCGTCTTCGGATTTCTCCTCCAGAAGGGGCAGGTGACAGAGTACGAGGTGATCCTGGGCCAGCTCCTCCTCACCGACTTCACCGTGGTGAAGGTGATGCTCACCGCCGTGCTCGTGGGGATGATCGGCGTGTACGCCATGAAGTCCCTGGGAGCCGCCCGCCTCCACTGCCGGATGGGATCGGTGGGGGCCACGGTCGCCGGGGGCCTGGTCTTCGGGGCAGGGTTTGCCACCCTGGGGTACTGCCCCGGCACCGCCGCCGCCGCCGTCGGGGCGGGGGCCATGGATGCCCTTGTCGGGATGGTCGGGATGGTGGCGGGGGCCGGCCTCTTTGCCCGCATCTATCCCCGCCTGGACCGCACGATCCTGAACAGGGGGAAATTCCCGGCAGTGACGATCCCGGAACTGCTCCACCTCCCGCCCTGGGTCGTGGTCGTAGCCGTAGCGATCCTGATACCCGTGGTCTTTTATGGGCTGACTCGTCTTGGATTCTGAAGGGGAGTCCTCCTCTCTCCATCCCTCCAAAAATTTTCGCAGTTAAATAAAACAATAAATATGATTCTCTCCCATACAGGATCATCCGGCGGAGAACGGGTGATTGTATGCAACAAAACATCGCACTGGCAGGATTCTGCCTCATCTGCATGGCAGCAGTTATTATCTCGGGATGTGTTACCTCCCACTCAGGAACGCCTGTGACTCCCACACCAGTACCCACGACTGTCCCGACAGCGGGAGAAGGCGGCCAGCCTTCAGCGGCAGAGAACGGTGTGGTGGAAGCGAACAACCGCTTCGCTCTGGATGCCTACGCACAGATCCGGAAGGATCCCGGTACCGCCATGGATAACCTGTTCTTCTCACCATTCAGTATCTCGTCAGCCCTCGCCATCACCTACGAAGGGGCACGGGGCACAACGGCGGATGAGATCCAGTCGGTCTTCCCTTTCCCGAAGGACGATGCGACACGGAGAGGGGGTTTCCAGGGGCTCTACCGGGACATCAACCGGGGCAATACCCGCTACGTGCTCTCGACGGCGAACGCCCTCTGGGCAGAGAAGACCTATGCGTTCCTCCCCGGCTATATGAGCATGGCACAGGAGTTCTACAGCGCCAATGCCACCAACATGGATTTCCGGAACCAGCCGGAGCCTTCCCGCCTGACCATCAACGGGTGGGTCGAGGACCAGACCAACAACCGGATCCGGGACCTGATCCCTCAGGGCGGGATTGATCCCATGACCCGGCTTGTCATCACGAATGCCGTGTACTTCAAGGGGACATGGGTGAAGCAGTTCGATGCGAACAAGACGAAGGAAGCTCTCTTCACGATCACACCCGGCACAACTGTCCCGGTCCAGATGATGGAGCGGACCGACAAGGACGCACACTTCAACTACACGGAGACGGATACCGTGCAGGTTCTGGAGATGCCGTATGCAAAGGACGGCGGGAAGCAGCTCTCCATGCTCGTCATCCTGCCGAAAGGAAATGACCTGTCCGCCGTCGAGGACTCGCTGACCGTGCAGCAGATGTCTGAGTGGAGAAATGCCCTTGAGGGCCTGCGGGTGAAGGTCTATTTCCCGAAGTTCACAATGGAAACCAAGTACAGTCTCCCCCGCACCCTGGCATCGATGGGAATGCCGACGGCATTCACCCCCCGGGCGGACTTCTCAGGGATGGATGGCACAAAGAACCTGTACATCGGGGATGTTATCCACCAGGCTTTCGTGGACGTGAACGAGGAAGGGACGGAGGCGGCTGCCGCAACCGCGGTCGTGATAGTGGCAACGGCGATCCGTGATGAACCGCCGATACCGGAATTCCGTGCGGACCACCCGTTTCTCTTCCTGATCCAGGACAATGATACGGGTAACATCCTGTTCATGGGCCGGGTCATGAACCCGGGCGGATGATGGGTTCCGACAGAACCCTGTCTTTTCTGGTGCTCACCGCCGCGGATCATCGGGTAATCAATGAGAAAACGGGACACTCCTGATACCAAAGAACTCTTTGCCGTCACTCAGCGCGACCGGGGAAACCTGCCGGAGGGTTCACATCTCCTCCAGAATAAACGGTAATCCGGTATTAATGGAGAATTATTGTTTAAATTGCTAATAAACAAGCTTAAAATAATTAATAAAAAAGGATTGCTTTATATAATATTAAAATAAATACACGATCATGGTTTACGCCCGCCGGGTTTCGTCCCCCATGAAGTTACCTCCAGGGCCGGGATACCCGAGGACGATCGTCCGTATCTTCGGGATAACCATGCTCGCCCTGTTCCTTCTCGCAGGCTGCGCAAGCGCCGCAAACAGTCCCCCCGATACCGCACTCGCATATCCCAGCGTGGGCTGCCTCTGGCCTCCCAACCACAAATCCGTTGATGTCACGATCGGTGGTATCACCGATCCTGATGGCGATCCCGTCACCATTACCATCACGGCGATAGCGGGGAATGAGCCGCTGGCGCCAGGCGATGTGTCGGGGGTGGGAACCGGCACCGCGACACTCAGGGCGGAGCGTAACGGAAATGGCAACGGGAGGAAATATACCGTTTCCTTCACCGCGGGCGATGGGAACGGGGAAGGAGCCACCGGTGCTGTGGACGTCTGCGTTCCCCACGACCAGGGGGAACCGTGCACCTGTGATGATCCGGCACCGCCCCCCACCCCGGCACCCGCCACCCCGGTGGCTGACTTCATCGCGACTCCCCTCTCAGGGCTCGCGCCGTTAGAGGTTACCTTCACCGACCGGTCCGCCAACGTCCCCACCTCATGGTTCTGGGATTTCGGTGACGGCAGCAGCTCCACATCCCAGCACCCCACCCATACCTACCCGATGCATCTGACCGGTCCAGGGGTATACACCGTTTCCCTGATGGCCAGCAATGCCCAGGGGAGCGATACGATGACCCGCTCCAATTACATCACGGTATCCCTGACAGGCGTCACCTGCTCGGTTCCGATGGGAGGATACGGGGTGTTCGAACTGAATGTCCCCTACGGATCATCATGGAAGAT
>Ga0102851_10000953_pt1 | contig 15723 bp, 16 predicted proteins | sample Mud3Dept3metaG_FD_79558 | JGI IMG/M metagenome (GOLD analysis project Ga0102851, IMG submission 79558) | Freshwater wetland microbial communities from Ohio, USA, analyzing the effect of biotic and abiotic controls - Mud 3 Core 4 Depth 3... | ecosystem: Environmental > Aquatic > Freshwater >... | reverse complement strand
GGTTCTTTTTGCCTCTAAACATCTTGAGCATTTTTTTGAGTTCGACATACTGTTTGATGACCCGGTTGACTTCGGCAACGGTCGTTCCACTCCCCAGTGCAATGCGTTTCCTCCTACTTCCATTCAGAATATTATGATTCACACGTTCCTTTTTTGTCATGGAACTGATAATCGCCTCGATCTTTACAAACTCCCGCTCATCAACCTGCATGTTTTTTACCTTATTCATGCCGGGTATCATGCCGAGGATGCTTTCAAGTGGACCCATGTTCCGTATCTTCTTGAGCTGTTCTTTAAGATCATCAAAGGTAAATGAGTCTTCAAGTATCCTCTTCTGAAGGGATTCTGCCTCCTTCTGGTCAAATGATTTCTGAGCTTGTTCAATAAGACTGAGGATATCGCCCATCCCGAGGATACGCGACGCTATGCGATCAGGATGAAACGGCTCAAGCATGTCTATCTTTTCGCCGCTACCGATAAACTTGATTGGTTTCTGAGTGATCTCCCTGATGGAAAGAGCAGCTCCACCCCTGGCATCACCGTCCATTTTCGTGAGTATGATACCGTCAATGCCGATCTGCTCATTGAACTGACGTGCAATGTTCACCGCGTCCTGGCCAGTCATTGCATCAGCAATGAAAAGGGTCTCCTTGGGATCCAGGACGTTTTTTATGTTTTTGAGTTCCGTCATGAGGGAGTCATCGACGTGCAGACGGCCTGCTGTATCGACTATCATTACGTCATATGCCTCCGTCTTAGCCTTTTTCAAGGCTTCTGAAATGACCGTTATGGGGTCCCTAGTCTCTTTCGTGGAATAAACGGGGATGTCTATCTGATATCCTAGCGTTATCAGCTGGTCAATAGCCGCAGGCCTCTGGAGATCGCATGCAACAAGAAGAGGGCGGCGGCCTTCTTTTTTGAAGATACGGGCGAGCTTTGCTGATGTTGTAGTCTTGCCCGAGCCATGGAGGCCGACCATCATAATAATGGTCGGAGGATTCGGCGAAAGCGTAATCCTGGCATTAGAACTGCCAAGAAGCGAACAGAGCTCTTCATGAACAATCTTAACGACCTGCTGTCCGGGAGTAAGACTGTCCAGTACTTGCTTGCCGTGGGCTTTTTCCCTTATTCGCTGGATAAAGTCCTTTACAACCTTAAAATTAACATCAGCTTCAAGGAGGGCAAGTCTGACTTCCTTAAGGGCAGCATCGACATCTTCATCGCCAATAAGACCCTTGCCCTTCAGTTTCTTGAATATTGATTCGAGCTTTTCGCTGATACTATCGAACATTAGAGATGCTTTTCGATTTCAGCGGAAATCTTCTTGCTGTAATCGTCAAAATATCCTATGTAGGAAGAAATGACCGTTCCATTCCTGCTGATAAGGAAGCTTGTCGGAATACTCATTACATTGTAAGTCATCGGTACGGCCTCGTCAGCAATCAGAACGGGATACGTGATGCCGTGCGATGATGAGAACTCAGCAACTTTCGCCGCTGCATCAGAATCCGTATCGATGGACACGCCGAGGACAGTAAATCCTTTATCTTGATATTTCTTTTGGAGTTCCACCATGTCAGGTATTGAAGCTTTGCATGGCGGGCACCATGTTGCCCAGAACTCAAGAAGAACGATCTTTCCTTTGTAGGAAGAAAGCGTCGTATTGTTGCCGGCAACATCCGTAAGCATAAAGTCTGGTGCCGTGCTGCCGATCTGGACAGAAGAATCAGCTACGGTCTTGTCATTTTTTTTGCTGCAAGAGCAGATAACAAGACTAACTGCTACTGCGAAGAGAATAAAATATGATTTTCCCATGCTCCAACCGAACTGATGACTCATCACTCAGGCAATGAGGGCGTCAATCTTAGCTTTCAACTGTGGTTTCGGAACCGCACCTACAATCCGGTCAGCTTCCTGGCCATTCCTGTAAAATATGATTGTCGGGATCCCCATGATCTTGTATCTGCTAGCGATATCTGGATTCTCATCCGTGTTCAGCTTCATTACCTTGATTTTTCCCGTATACTCCTTTGCGAGTTCTTCGACCGTCGGTGCAATCATCCTGCAGGGTCCGCACCAGACAGCCCAGAAATCTATCATTACAACGCCATCGTGCCCGACCACCTCTTTATCCCATGCCGCAGACGTAGCTTCAGAAACATATTCGGACATAATTATGACCTCCTCGGAAATTTGTTGATTATATTTCGTATATTCTCTTTTTGTCAATGAAACAAGAATGGCAAAGAGCCCTCAAACAGGAATGAAAGCGGCCTCTATTTCATTGACAGTATGGAATGCTATCTGTTATTTTTCTACGATGAAAAAAAGCTGTTTCTTTTCTTTTCTTTTCCTGTTTCTTTTCTTCGGCTCATCTCATGCCTTCGATATTTCCGGCCTGCAACCTCTCGCCCCGGACGGTGTTTTTTCTGCCTTCAGTACCGAAAGCCTCCCCAAGAACAAGTTTTCGGTTGAATTAGTGCTCGAACGCTCACGACAAGTAGATTTTTACCGGACGACCATGAAAGGCGCTTACGGCATTAGCAATAATTTGGAGTTCATTGCGTCGGTCCCTTATGTTCTTCAGTTTGAAGGTAGCATCGACGGTTTTGAGGATATCGCCATCGGATTCAAGCACCGCTTCTACGACGAAGGCAAGTATGGCCCATCCCTTGCATATCTGCTCACGGCATCCATACCTGTCGGTCATGACGAACTCACAACGGATGGAAGGGTAGGGGTAGGAATTATCCTCAGCAAGAGGATTGGCCCGTTTCAGGGAAGCTTCAATCTGTTATACTTTAGGCCCGGCAAGGGAGATCTTGAGGACGAGATAACTTTTACCTCCGGAATTGTTTTCTCTGCAACCCACAATTCTGAGATTCTTGCGGAGTTTCAGGCAAAGAAAAGCCACTTCGCCAGCGAGTACGATCAGCTGGAAGCAAGATTGGGATATCGTCTGAGGACAGCAGATTCTTTGTTCACCACGATTGGTGCAGGAGTTGATCTTAAGAATCGGAATCCTGAATACCGTTTGCTGCTGATGATTACTTTTACGAACGCAAAGGACAAGAAAAAAATCAAAAAAATCATTGAAGAGGAAGAATAAGGACCCATGTTTGATATTGGCTTCCAGGAACTTCTCATCATCTTTGTGGTGGCGCTCCTTGTTTTTGGTCCAAAGAAACTTCCAGAGCTCGCCAAGACAATGGGTAGGTGGGTTGCGGAAATCAAAAAAGGCGTGAATATCGCTAAGAGCCAAATTGAACAGGAAATTAATGTTGATTACAAAATGCCGGATGACGATATTATCAAGAATCTTCCTAAGGATGACGAGATCGCTGAAAAGAAAGAAGAAAGCCAAAAACCAGAGGAGAAAGAATAATTGGAAGATGCACGCATGCCGCTGACAGAGCATCTCACGGAGCTTCGCAAGCGGATATTTATCTCTCTTGGTACGATTGGTTTGATTTTTATTGTTTGCTTCAATTATTCAGAAGAAATCTTCGACATTCTTATTTTCCCTCTAAAGGCCGAGGTGAAAGTTATTCTTGAAAGCCCTTTTTTTCGTATAATCGAAAAAAAGGCTGCGTCGCTCGTATTCCTTGCCCCTGCAGAGGCTTTCTGGATGCACCTGAAGGTAGCATTTATCTCAGCGCTGATACTCTCTCTTCCAGTCATATTTATTCAGTTCTGGAAATTCATTTCACCAGGATTGCTACCCAAGGAAAAAAAATACTTTTTGCCTTTTCTCTTTTCTGCTACCTTGCTCTTCACCGCAGGTGCTATGTTTTGCTTCCTGGTCGTTCTCCCTTTTGCCATGACATTTCTTCTTGGCTATAAAACGTTACATTTGACACCAATGCTCTCTGTAGGAAGCTATGTGGATTTCTGTCTTAAGTTCATTCTTGCGTTCGGGGCGATTTTCGAGTTGCCACTGATAATTATCTTTCTTACACGTTTTGGTTTTGTAACGCCTGCAACTCTCGCCGCTCACAGAAAATATGCAGTACTTGCCGCGTTCATTATGGCTGCTGCCCTTACCCCTACTCCTGATGCATTCAATCAAGTACTGATGGCAATCCCTATTATCGTTTTGTACGAAATAGGAATCCTTTTGTCACGGGTAATGCAACGAAAGGAGCCGCATGGGTAATGTCCGAGGAAAGAGCACCAAGGCGCTGACGGTCGATATCGCAGAGGGATATGTTGCTGTTAATCCATTATTCCTGAAACCCTTCGACGCTGAATCTCTCAAGGACTTTTATCATCAGATCGACAAGACGCAAAAGGAGTTGCGGGCAGAAAGGTTTCCATCGAAGGACGTTCAGGCAATACGCATGCGCAATCTCAAGCTGCAACGGCTCTATGCGGCACAGATGGTCATCCGAAACTTTGCCCGTGAGCGCCGAATACCCGTTATTTAGATGATATTGACACCCTCAGGTACCTGTGATAGGTTGTGAACATGGAAATAAATGAAGATCTCAAGGCGGCTCGGGACATTGTTCAGGCGATCCTGAAATCTAAGAAGATTATCAGGATGTATCCTGCTAACAATCCTATTTATGTGAAGACCCTCGAGGACAGCTATGCGCGCTTTAAAGATTATTTTGATTACCGCGAAGAACTCGTCTTCAAAATCAAACAAAATGAAATCAATTGGGATGCCGAGCCGGTATATGTGAATCCTGAAAAGGAGGATAATCTCGCGCTCTTTTTTTTCAAGGATGGCCTGAGGGAATTGACTTTCAAACGAGGGCTTTCCAGTGAAGAAATGGAGGAGTTTCTGAAGATTATCTCAATGGACTTCGAGCGAGAGGTCGTAGATGACGATATTGTAACGCTGCTTTGGGAGCGTGATTTTCAGAGCATTCAGTATATCGCCGACGATGCAATGCTTGCTGACGAAGATAATTATCAGGACCGTGCGATTCAGGAGGTCGAAGAACACACCAATAGCCCTGACAATATTTTGAAGGCATATCAAGACGCGTTTGATGAGCAGGATGTTGTAGGTGATACCAGTATTGTTCCGCTCAGTGATGTGGACCTTCAGCAGTTAATGCAGATGCTCGATCAGGAGGGCCATGGGAAGACCGAAAAACTTGTTGACCTGCTGTTCGAGCTTCCGTATCTTTCAGAGACAAGAGCAGACTATGAAGAGCTTACCACTTTTTTCATGAGCGCAGCTGAATTCATTATGCAAAGAGGCGATATCGCCATAATGAACAGCATGCTCTCGCGGCTTAGCGGCCTTATAAGCGAACCGCATATCGACGAAGAAATAAAGAATTATTTCCGGCGCGTGATTTCATACGCTGGAAATAGCTCCATCATCAAGCTTCTCGGAGAGCTTCTTGATAGCGGACAAGAAATCGAGGACAAGGTCGTGGAAGAGTATGTTAAATACCTCGACAAGAATGCGATACCGCCCTTCATGAACATCCTTGGAGAACTGGAAAGTATACATGCACGCAAGGTTGTCATAGACGCTCTTATTTTCCTTGGTCCGAAAGACATCACGAACCTTGCTAAAGGGCTTAATGATCCCCGGTGGTTTGTTGTTAGAAATATTATATATATTTTCAGGAAAATAGCAGACAAGCGCGCGGTGGAATTTCTGCTGCGAACGGTTCGCCATGCTGACATCAGGGTGCGAAAAGAAGTCATCCGCGCTCTTGGAGAATTAGGAGGGGGAGGGGTATTCCAAACGCTTAGAGAATGTCTGGAAGATCAGGATATGCAGATACGTTCAGCATCACTCAGGGCATTGGGCACTGTTGCATCTGAAGCGGCAAAAAGAATAATCATGGACAAGATTGCCGATAAGGCGTTCAAAGATGTTGACTTTGAGGAAAAGAAGGAATATTTTGAGATCCTCTCAAAATGGAAGGACAGGGAGATTTTTGCATTTCTCGTTGATATGCTGAAAAGAAAATCTTTCCTTTTTGGCAGTGCAAAGATGGATGAGATCCGTGCATGTTCTGCCTATGCCCTCGGACTCCTTGGAAACAAGGACGCGATACCCGTTCTGACAAAGACAAAAGGGGACAGCAGTAAACTCGTGAGGGAATTTTCATTTACCGCAATCAAGAGGCTGGAGCATGGACAGTAAGCAGGAACGCGAACTCCACAAAAATGCCAAGGAGTTAATCAACCAAATCTCTGTGGTACTTCGCACATCACAGATCCATGATACTAACAATGTTGCCCTTGCTTCATCGATCAGCCGGCTTGTAGCGATGATCAATTCACTGGTTTCACAAGAAAACATTCTCGCACTTGAACTGAGAGGTGAGTTTTTCTACATTAATGAATACCGGATCCGGTATTCACTTGAATATCTGCTCAACTTTGATTTCATGGTGCGCGAGTTCAAGAAACGCGAACTCGGGAATGTCACGTTCAAAGGACAGATACGGTCTGACGATATCAAGCGATTCATTAAAGCTTTCGTTGACGCTTCTTTTTCTCAAGAGCCATTCAGCACAATTCAGGAGGAGATGACCAACGTCAGGAATATTGATGTCGGCGTCCTGAAAAAGGTCGTTGAAGATGATTCTCTGGATGTAAGAAAAATGGTAAAAAAGACCTATTTTAATGCAGTTTCTTTCACGCAGGGTGTCATCAACAAGATAAGGTCCGGCGAAAAAGTTAATATTAAGAAAGCGAAAAGAGTCGTTGAATCAATGGTCGATCAGATTCTCGAAGAAGAACAGTTGCTTTTGGGTATGACCGCTATTAAGGATTATGACGAATACACCTATCATCATTCCGTAAACGTTAGTATTCTTACTATCGCACTTGGTCAGCGCCTCGGGATGAGCAGACGCATGCTCACCGATCTCGGCATGGTCTCTCTTTTCCATGACATTGGAAAGATGGAAATACCCAACGAGGTGCTGAATAAACCTTCAAATTTTACCGATGATGAGTGGAATATCATCAGGAAACATCCAGTTTGGGGTCTCAAGGCTATTTTAAAGCTCAAGCGGTTTGATGATCTTACGATCAAGTCAGCAATCGTTGCTTTTGAACACCATATGAACTTTGATCTGACCGGCTATCCCAAGGCAAGGAAGAAAATAAATATCGACCTCTACAGCCGCATTGTAAGTGTCGCTGACCAGTATGATGCAATGACCTCAGCACGTGTTTATTCGAGGACGCCCCTCTCACCAGATAAGGCGCTGAGCATTATGATGGAACGGGCGGGTACGCAGTTGGATCCCCTCGTGTTCAAGTTTTTTACCAATATGGTTGGCGTCTATCCGATTGGTACTCTTGTAATGCTCGATACAAGGGAACTTGGACTTGTCTGTGAAAGTAACCAGCTGTTTCCGAACCGTCCACGGGTGATGATCATTGTAAATGAAACCGGTAGCAGGATTAAAGGAACAATTGTTGATCTAACAGAAAAAAATGAAAAGGATCAGCATATAAGATCTATCCGGAAGACGCTTGATCCCAATAAGTACAGTATCAACCTGGCAGAATACCTTCTGTAACTGATGCTCATTCGATGTCAGCAAAACATGTACTTCGGGCAGTTGACATTTTTTGGATTATCGTATTTAATAAAAGACTGGAGGTGAATGAGTTATGTATGCAATAATTGATACGGGAGGTTTTCAGCAGAAGGTTGCGCTTGGCGATACTGTTTGGGTGCAGAAAATAGCTTCCGCTGCCGGTACATCGGTTATATTCGAAAATGTACTACTTGTGTCAAACGACGATCGAATTCTGATTGGCAGTCCCTATGTCAAAAATGCTTCGGTTAAGGCGGAACTCCTGGATGACGAAAAAGGGAAAAAAGTCATTATCTTTAAGAAGAAACCCCGAAAGGGACACAAAAAAACAATTGGTCATCGGCAACAGTATTCGCTCGTTACGGTAAAAGACATCGTAGTCGGAGGATAGCATGGCACACAAAAAAGGCGTAGGAAGTTCAAGAAACGGTCGTGATAGTCAGTCACAACGACTCGGAATAAAGCGGTTTGGAGGGCAATTTGTTAAGGCTGGGAATATTCTGGTAAGGCAGAGAGGCACGAAGTTTCATCCCGGCACGAATGTGCAAAAAGGATCTGATGACACCCTGTTCTCTCTTGTTGATGGTATTGTCGCGTTTGAGAGAAAAGACAAGACCAGGCTGAAGGTAAGCGTCTACCCAACCATGCAACAACAGTAGTTGTTTCATAAAAAAAGGATCAAAAGGCAGACCGTGATCTGCCTTTTTTATTTTCATATGCAATTCATCGATAATGCTGAAGTCACAGTAAGAGCCGGAAATGGCGGCAACGGATGTGTTAGCTTCCGGAGGGAAAAGTATGTCCCGAGGGGAGGGCCTGACGGTGGTGATGGCGGTCGGGGTGGTCATGTGATCTTCAAGGCAACGCGTGAACTGAACACCCTTCTTGATTTTCGATACAAGAGGGAGTATCAGGCGCAAAAAGGCGAGCACGGCATGGGAAAGAAAATGCACGGTAAAGACGGTATCGACCTTATTATTCTTGTACCCGTGGGTACAGCTGTCCGAGATGCAGAGAGTAACCTGCTCGCTGCTGACCTTGTTCAGGAGGGGCAGGAGTTTATCGCGGTCCGGGGCGGTCGTGGCGGTCAGGGTAACCAGCATTTCGCAACACCAACGCGGCAAGTTCCCCGCTTTGCACAGCCGGGAGAAGAAGGTGAATGCCGTCGCTATATTCTCGAATTGAAACTCCTTGCCGATGTCGGGCTTGTATGGCTTCCTAATGCTGGCAAGTCAACGTTGATCTCTGCACTGTCTTCAGCCCGCCCGAAGATAGCCGATTACCCGTTCACAACTTTGGTACCCAATCTTGGTGTCGTAAAAATAGGTGATTATGATAGTTTTGTCGTAGCTGATATCCCAGGGCTCATAGAAGGCGCCCATCAGGGGATAGGACTGGGGTTCCAGTTTCTCCAGCATATTGAACGCACACGGATATTTCTTCATCTTGTTGATGTTTCCGATGCAGCGCATGAGGATCCCGCGTCGCAATACAAGATGATCACGAGGGAACTAGAGATATACGGCAAGGACATTGCAAAAAAACATCACGCAGTTGTAGCCACTAAAATTGATGCAGCTACGGACAGAAAGAGGCTTGACTTGCTCAAAGAATACTGCAAAACTAACTATATTGATTTTTGTGCAATCTCTGCGGTCACAGGTTCCGGCATTATGGCGATGGTTCAATATCTCGCTCAAATTCTTAGCAAGGTAAGAAATGAAACGGATCGTCATTAAGATCGGCAGCAACATTATTGCCGGTACAGATGATGGCCTTGATCTTGCCACGATCAATTGCATTGCCGGTGATATTTCTGGTATTACCTCTCAAGGCAACGAGGTGGTGATCGTTTCATCAGGAGCGGTAGCCGCGGGTATGAAGAAGCTTGGCTTGAAAAGCCGCCCTAGCGAGATCAGACTCAAGCAGGCTGCTGCTGCAGTTGGCCAAAGCAACCTCATGTGGGCATATGAGCGTTCCTTTTCCGGGTTTGGGAAAAAAGTGGCGCAGGTCCTGCTAACCAGAGAGGATTTTGCTGATCGAAAAAGATATATCAATGCCAGAAATACTATGATGACCCTACTATCATATGGCATTATTCCGGTGATAAATGAGAATGACACCGTGGCCACGGATGAGATAAGATTTGGTGACAATGATAACCTGGCTGCTCTTGTTGCCATCAGTATAGAGGCGGACAATTTATTCATCCTTTCCGACGTGGACGGTCTCTTTGAAGACGATCCGAGGAAAAATCAGCATGCTGTCCTTATTTCCTACGTTGATACCGTAACACCTGACGTCGAACGGATGGCAGGCTCCTCAGGCAGTCTGGTAGGTACCGGTGGCATGTATTCAAAGCTGAAGGCTGCCCAAAAAGCTGCTTTACATGGCATTGCGGTGGATATCATCAACGGGAAAAAAACGGGATTGCTCATGTCCGCCGTTCAGGGGGAGCACTACGGTACATTTTTTAAACCATGCGAAGAAAGGATACCGCAGCGAAAAGGGTGGATTGCCCACAGTAGCAGAGCAAAGGGGTCATTAACTCTCGATGATGGTGCAGTAAGAGCGATTGTTACAGGTGGAAAGAGCTTGCTTCCTTCAGGAATTATTTCGGTAGATGGTCCTTTTGAGATCGGAGACGCGGTGTACTGTATCATGGCCAATGGGAAGCGCATTGCAAAAGGACTGGTTAATTATGGTTCAGAAGACCTTCGTAAGATACAGGGGAGAAAGACCGGAGAGATAGAAAATATACTCGGGTATAAGTACTCCGATGAAGCAATCCACAGGGACAATCTTGTGATCATCTGACGAACTGATTTCTTTCCCCGTGTCTCAGTTCTTTCCTTGCCTTTTCAAACAACTCAATGGTCAGGGGATCACGATAATCGAAATATGTGTAGGGAAGAGGATTATAATGATTTCCCTGGTAATACAACGCAACTTCTCCGTAGATTCCTTTTCCAAGATAGATTCTGTGGGAGTAATCCTTCGCAGATGCAAGGACAACTCTGGAGCGCATCAGGTAGCCGGGATCTATATTGATTTTTCGCTTGCCCTCAATGACATATGCAGCCTCCAGATGATTAGTTTCAAGCTTGACATCGGGAAGACTGAGGGGGTCAAACTGCCTGCGGAAAAAGAGAAGTTTTCTGAATATCGGCGAGCCAAGCTCGTCATCGTAGTAATGGGTATGGTTCCACAGGCATGCATCGCTGTCAAGGAAGATTTCGCCATAGCGATTCAGCAAAAAAACAAAAACAGAATTAAATATTTCACGTTGGGAAAATAGCAGGGAAATGAACAGAAGGGACGGTTCAGGCGGGTGGGGCGTTCCCATTATTCAATAAGCAGTGTATTGATGAATGCTCTTGCATCAGTAGCGTTCCAGTCAAGAGCGCCGATAATTTTCTTTCTTAGAATACCTTTCTTATCTACCAGATAGGTTTCCGGAACGCCGGTCACCTTATATCGACTGGAAGTGGTGCCATCGTGATCAGCATACACAGGGAAAGTATAGCCATTCGCTTTCATGTAGTCATATGCAGCTTTCGATGTATCCTTGTACAGAATGGTGATCAATGCGAAACGTCTGTCACCAAAGAGCTCCTTGTGCAGCGTTTCAATGGATGGTATCTCCTCACGACAGGGTGGACACCACGTCGCCCAGAAGTTCACAAAAAGAACTTTGCCTTTATACTGTTCGATGTTCACTTTTTGGCCGGTAACGGTATCCCGTATTTCCAGTTCCGGCGCCTGCAGACCTTCCGATACTTCAGTATGGGGGCTTTTGCACGAATTCAAGAAAAAAATCATAACAGTTACACTGAGGAATGCTAGTATCGTCGACACCCGACGAGGGCCAATCCAAAAAAAGCGCATATTTAATTAATACCTGAAAGCACCGGCGACTCGTCAGCAACGACAAAAACAGGGGTATTTGCTTCAAGCAACACTCTGATCTTATGCGAGCCCTTGAAATTGCCCTTCAGAATTTCCTCTGAAAGGGGGTCTTCGATCTCCTTCTGTAGGGATCTCCTCATGGGTCGCGCACCATATGCGGGCTTATAATATTGATCAAGAAGCCATTCCTTAACATCCTGAGAAAGTTCTACGATAAGCTCCTGCTCAATGAGCTCCTTGTTCAGCTCTTCGACAAGAAGGTCGATAATGGCCATGAGGTGGTCTTTTGCCAGAGGATGAAAGACGACCATCTCATCTACGCGGTTCAAGAATTCAGGATTAAATGTCTTACGCAATTCATTCAGAACATTATCTTTTATGTTTTCATAAATCTCCCCGACTTCACTGCGCTGGAAACCAAGAGGAGTAGCCTTTTCAATTATGCGGGCTCCCAGATTGGACGTCATGATAATGACCGCATTCCTGAAATCCACTTTTCTGCTGAAATTATCCGTCAGAACACCCTCATCAAGAACCTGAAGAAGCAGATTAAACACGTCCGGATGAGCTTTTTCTATTTCATCAAACAAGATGACGGAATACGGTTTTTTCCTGACTTTTTCTGTAAGCATTCCTCCTTCTTCATACCCGACATATCCAGGAGGGGCCCCGGTAAGTTTGGAGACGTTGAATCGCTCCATATATTCAGACATGTCGATCTTGATCAATGCATTTTCATCATTAAAGAGAAATTCAGCAAGGGCTTTGGCTAGTTCTGTTTTCCCGACTCCTGTCGGACCAAGAAAAAAGAATGAGCCAATGGGTCGTTTTGAGCTTTTCAATCCCGCTCGTGAACGGCGGATAGCACGAGATACAGCACGAATAGCCTCTTCCTGGGCAATGATTCTCTGATGAAGTTCGTCTTCCATCCTGATCAGCTTTTCAGACTCTTTCTCTTCTATTTTGAAGATCGGAATGCCGGTCATTTTGGAGACGGTATAAGCAACATCGTCTTCATTCATAATCGGTATTTCCCTGTTCAGACTTTCCTTCCACGATTTTTGCGCCTGTTCATGCATGATCCTCAGTTTTTCCTCTTCTATTCTGACAGAAGATGCTTTTTCAAGATCGTGAAGTTTGATATAAAGGTTCTTTTCTTTTGCGATTCTCTGGAGCCTGAACTCTAAGTCCTTAAGCTCGGACGGAGGAGTCAGTCTTTTGAGCTTGATACGCGATCCCGTCTCGTCGAGGACATCAATGGCCTTGTCAGGCAGGAACCTGTCCTGAATGTAGCGCTCTGAAAGTTTTGCTGATGCCGTCAGTGCCTCAGGCGTAATCTTTACCTTGTGATGCGATTCATAGCGGGACTTCAGCCCGTTCAGGATCTCTATTGAGGTACTAATATTCGGCGGCTGCACGTGGATCGGCTGGAATCGTCTCTCCAAAGCTCGATCCTTTTGAATATACTTTCGGTATTCATCGGGCGTCGTTGCTCCGATACATTGAATCTCGCCCCTCGAGAGAGCAGGCTTCAACATGCTTGAAGCATCAATAGATCCTTCTGCGGCGCCTGCACCGATGAGCGTATGAAGTTCATCGATAAACAAGATTACATTGTCGGTCTGCACGATCTCCTTCATGACAATCTTTAAACGTTCCTCAAACTGACCACGGTACTTTGTTCCGGCAATGAGCGCTCCGAGATCCAGCGAAATGATCCTTTTGCCTATGAGCGTCTCCGGGATATCTCCGGTAATAATGCGCTGACACAACCCTTCAACGATGGCGGTTTTGCCAACTCCGGGTTCGCCGATGATAACAGGATTGTTCTTGATCCTTCTTCCTAAAACCTGCAATACTCTTTCGATCTCGTCCTCCCTGCCGATCACCGGATCAAGCCTGTTCTCCTTGGCAAGCATAGTAAGGTCACGACCAAACTCATCAAGAGCAGGGGTGCTGCTTTTTTTCTCACGTGCCTGGACGTACGATTTCATGGAGAGATTAATGGTAAGCTGGCGTGCGCCGAGGAGATTGGCACCAAGATTCCGGAGTATCTTTCCGGCAATTCCTTCATCTTCACGGATAAGACCGAGCAGAAGGTGCTCACTGCCAATATAATTGTGACCAAGAAGACGAGCTTCTTCTACCGCTAGCTCAAGGACTTTCTTGGCACGAGGGGTAAAGGGAATATCACCAAATGTGAGCAGATTCATTCCAGCAGGGAGATTGCGCTCAATTTCCATCCTGAGTTCTTCAATTGTCAAACCCATTTTTTTCAAAATGGCTACAGGCAACCCATCTTCTTCTCTAAGAATAGCAAGAAGCAGGTGTTCAGTTCCAAGGTAGTCATTCTGACGTTTTTCAGCTTCTTCTTTGGCAAATATGATTACTTTTCTACCGCGTTCCGTAAATTTTTCAAACATTCTTAACTCCTTGGTAAGACCCGTTACTACTTATATACATATTACTTTGTTCAGGCAAGAATGTCAATAAATGCTTTTTTTGCAATGAGTTAGGTAATGATAAGAAAGGGCCCGTATGAATCTCCAGAGTGCCGGAGCATCAAAGATATAACCAACGCGAAAGAATGATAAATAGCAGGAAATCAAGGCGATATGCCTGCCGGTTTGACTCGATCACGTAGAGAAACTCGGGAAGGAAAAGAATGATGACAAATAGTTCTTTTACTCGATTTCTCTCTCTGTGTTTATAAGATATTTTGCTGCAACTGATCCAAGGGAGACCGCCGTCTGCAATCTTTTTTCCAGTAAACGAAGCGTATCAATATCTGTCTTCCATACGATATCTCCAGGGGAAAGAAGACAGGTGCTTCCCGGTTCGTGTGTCAGATAAAGACCGCCAGCTTTGAAATAATAATGAGCCTGATTTATTTCTGTTGCATACGCACGCATAAAGGGAGGAATATCTGTAGGCTTAAACCACAATTTAATCTCCCGCTCAGCATCCGCATTCGTGGCGGATGCATGAATAAGATTGTCCATCCGCTCACCGATGATTTTGCCATCAGTGTCCTTGAGCGGCACAAGGGTTCCCAAAGCGCGGATGCATCCTGGACTCTTGTCACGAGCTACCAGAGGGTTTGTCGGTCCGCAGATATCCCGAATCTTTTTAACCGCATCCGAGCCCTGGTAAACGAGCGCTATTACTCTTCTCTTCCAGGGCTCATCAGAATAATGAAGCTTTCCCATGATATATTCCAGCAACGAAGGAAAGAAAATCTTTCCCTGATGTTCCGCATAGTGCTCCTCGGCGAGCATCCGGCCGACGTAGACTATTTTTGCTCCCGCAAAGCGGAGTCCCGTGTGGAACTCAGAAAGTAGCGAAAGCACGTATCCTGTCAGCGAATTCTTCAAAGCATCTGGCTTTATGAGTACAAGTGTCTGCTCAAATTCTTTATCGCGATCCATATAATCTCCTGTCAGTCATTTTAAAGACGTGTTTATATTTTCTGTATGAACGATATGAAGCCTGCAAATTGTCTCGGTGTTCCAGTCAGAGGTAATGGAGAACTGTTATGTCGATTTCAGCGTATCGATCATCGTTCTAACAGCAGATACTGATCGATCGAACATTGACTTCTCTTCTTTCGTGAGCTCAAGAGCGACAATCTTTTCTATGCCCTTCCCTCCAAGGACAACAGGCACACCAACAAAAATACCCGCAATTCCATATTCACCTTCAAGATATGCCGAGCATGGCAACAATCTCTTTTCATCGAACAGGATAGACCTCACCATTTGTACTGTAGCAGCAGCAGGGGCATAAAATGCGCTGCCGGTCTTCAGAAGGCTTACAATCTCGGCTCCCCCGTTTCTGGTCCTTTCTATGATGCGGTTAATATCATTCGCAGCGAGCAGCTCTGTAATGGGGATACCTTTAACTGTCGTGAAGCGCGGCATGGGTACCATCTGATCTCCATGTCCTCCAAGCACCAGCGCCTCAATGTCCTGAGAAGAAACACCAAGTTCCAGAGCAACAAATGTCCTGAATCTCGCAGAATCGAGGACACCGCCCATGCCGATAATCCTTCTGTGGTCAAAGCGGGACACCTGAAATGCGGTGTATGCCATGATATCCATAGGATTTGTCACTACAATAATAATGCTGTCCGGAGAATGTCTTACAGTCCCTTCGGTTACTTCCCTGATAACACCTGCATTTGCATGCAAAAGGTCATCCCTGCTCATTCCCGGTTTTCTCGGGAAACCTGCTGTGATAATGATAATGTCAGAACCCGCCGTGTCGACAAATGACGCCGTGC
>Ga0102851_10000952_pt1 | contig 15730 bp, 10 predicted proteins | sample Mud3Dept3metaG_FD_79558 | JGI IMG/M metagenome (GOLD analysis project Ga0102851, IMG submission 79558) | Freshwater wetland microbial communities from Ohio, USA, analyzing the effect of biotic and abiotic controls - Mud 3 Core 4 Depth 3... | ecosystem: Environmental > Aquatic > Freshwater >... | reverse complement strand
CGGTTGCGCTGAAGTACGGCCAGGCGATCTTCCTCGCGGCCGATCAGCTCGACGTGACCCCGGGGAGCGCGGACACGGCGCGTTACCAGGCCGATCGCGCAAAGGATCTCCTGCTCACGCGCACCGGCCTCGACGCGGTGTTCGACGGCCCGGACGGGATCGCCGGGACGGCGGATGACTTCGACGCGATTCTCTTCCCGCAGAATCGCGGCGCCGCCGCGCCAGGGAAGGCGGGCTACCCCAGTATCGTGGTGCCCGGCGGCTTCCTCCCGCCGACCGCGACCATCCTCGAGCCGTTCCCTGCCGGGGTCACGTTCACGGGTCGGGCGTTCAGCGAGCCGCGCCTGATTGGGCTGGCCTACGCCTACGAGCAGGCCACGCGGCTGCGCCGCCCGCCGGCCACCACGCCCGCGCTCGCGAGCGACTACGTGCACCGGTAGCGGCCGCTTCGCCGCGGTGTGAGCCGAGGAGCGCCGCGAGGCACTGCTGTCTCGCGGCGCTCCCGTCAGGATCCAGGCTTCATGGTACAGGCTTCAGGCCGAGCGCGCCTTGCGGCCTCCAGGTCCTATCAACGCGTGGCAGAGGTACCTGGGTGAGCGTCAGCGCCGCGCACATCCCCTCGAACGCACGCTTCCCGGTCGCCGTCTCGTAGGGAATCGTCCCGCGCGCCGTGACCGGGGCGGTCCTCAGCGTACCCAGACCCACGCACCCAGCGACCGCCACCGAGCAGTCCGCCGGCGGAAGGCCCACGTTGGCGTACTGGCGCTACTTCCCCTTGACGATTCGATACCCCGTGTCCGGCACCGTGGCCACCCACGTCTCGGACACCTTGGTGGTCCCATCCATGAGCCACACCCACACCTCGCCGAGCGTGGCGTGGTGCCACAGGATGTCGGCCTTCCCGTCGCCGTCGTAGTCCCCACTGCCCTCAATCTGGTAGCCGGTGTCCGACACCGTCCCCACACACGTCTTCGCCATACGCACGGGGCCGCTCATCGTCCAGGTCCACACCTCTCCGCGCGTGGCGTGATGCCACAAGATGTCGGCCTTCCCATCCCCCGTGTGATCCGCCACCCCGACAATCTGGTAGTCGACGTCTCCCACCGTCGTCACATACGTCATCGACGTCGGCGTGGCGCCGTTCATCAGCCACACCCAGACATCCCCGCCGGTCTTGTGCCGCCAGACAATGTCGGCCTTGGCGTCGCCGTTCAGGTCCCCCGACCCCACCACCGCATAACCCGGGTCGACCGTCATCACATACGTCGCGCTCAGCGTCGTCGTGCCGTTCATCAGCCAGACCCACAGCTCGCCGTTCGTCAAATGCCGCCACAGGATGTCCGACCTGCCGTCGCCGTTGTAGTCGCCGGTGCCGACGATGTCGTAGGCCGGGTCCACCGAGGCGAGGATACTCTCGGCCACGACGTCCTTGCCGTCCATCGTCCACAGGTAGAGCATCCCGCTCCGCGCGTGCCGCCACAGGACGTCGGCCTTCCAATCCCCGTTCTGATCACCCACGCCGCGGATCGCCCAGTCCAACTCCCCGACCGTGCGCACGTACGACTCGGCCGTCTTCGCGGCGCCGTTCATCGGCCACAGCCAGACCTCGCCGCGCGTTGAGTGGCGCCAGAGCACGTCGCTCTTCAAGTCGCCTGTGAAGTCGGGAACGGGCACGGCGCCGCTCCTGAAATCGATCTTGAGGTTGAGCGTACCGCCCGTCCCCTGGCCCGCCGCCACCTGGATCGTGTAGGTTGTCCCTCGCATGACGAGCACCCTGCGCATCCCAGGAGCGGCGGTACTGTCGCGGTACGGGTCGGTACCGGCATTGACGAAGCAGCCGTTCTGAATCTCTTCGAATCCGCCGCACGAGCCGGTGTGGACCGAAATCACCGTGTCGTAGGAGCTTCCCTCCGCGCTCACTGTCAGGATGCCGGTTGCCGGCGGGGTAAGCCGGTACCACACGCTCTTCGACATGGTCGTGCCCAGGCCGCCGCACGATTGCGGCGCGTCGTCGTACGCGCCCGTGGCCCTGGCGGTGGACACGCGATGCGTGAACGGCGTGCTGGCAATCTCCAACGCGGCCGCACAGAGATCGTTCACCGCGTCGGGCAAGGGGGAGAGCACGAAATCGACACCTGGCGTCGTGGCGGCGCCTATCACCGTCACCAACTGTCCATCCGTCACGTCACACTCGATGCACGGCAGATCGTTGTAGACCTCATCCTCGTACCCGAGCTGGTTGAGGGTCCGGATGTAGTACGACCCGGGCGGCAGCCCGGACAGGACATAGTCCGCACCAGTGATGTCGGAGGCCGCCGCGACGGTCTTCCCGTCGGTTGTCACCGCATATACGGTGGAGCCGGGAAGCGGCGCGCCGGTGCCCTCCGCCTTGAGCGTGCCGCTCACGGCCCCGCCGGCCATGAGACGGAAATCGATTCCGTACGTCGTGCTCGCCGTCGCGGGTGCATTCACGGTGATGGGCGTGGCGGTGCCGACGAGCGGGCCGTAGGCCGGGAGGCTGCGGTAGGTCTGCCTCACGTAGCCCCCGGCGGACAGCAGGCGCGCGTAGTAGGCGCCGCCCGCCAGGCCGCTGAACTTGTACACACCGGCGGCGTCCGCATCAGCGGAGCCAAGGAGCGCGCCGGCTGACGAATAGAGCCCCACCTCGACCGCGCCCTCCACCGACAGGCCGGTTACCGCGTCGGCGACGGTGCCGGTGATGGCGCCCCCGGGATACAGCGCGAAGTCGATGCCGCTTGTCGTCGCACCCAACGCAACGCTGACGGGCACACCGTCGGTGACCGTGCAGGCGTGGAGCGGGCACGCTTTTCCGCCGTAGAGCTCGTCGGCGTACCCACTCAGGTGCCCGTCGGTCCCGCGGTGCGCGTCGGTCACGAGGTAATAGCTGCCCGTCGCAAGACCGGTGGCCGTGAACACGCCCGAGCTGTTCGTCGAGCCACGAGCCGAATAGGCGCTGGCGCCCGCGCGGTACACGAGAACGTCAACGGACTGGAGCGGGACGTTGTAGAACTCAGCCGTCACCGTGCCACTGATCGACCCGCCTTGGTCGAGCGCGAAATTGATGCCCGCTGTTGTCGCGCTCGTTGTTACGTTGACGCCGGTGCCCGTCACGCCATGGCAGGCTCGGTCCCTGCATGGCACGCCATCGTACACCTCCGCGACGTGGTTGCCATAGCTCGGCGGCAGCGTGCGGACGGCATAGGTCCCGGTGATGAGCCCGCCAACGATGTAGACCCCAGAGGTGTTCGTCGAGCCGCGACGAGTGATGTCTCCGTTGGACGCTTCCACAGTCACGTTGGCCAGCGGCGCGCCCGTGGCGGCGTCCGTTACGATTCCCGTGACGGCGCCTCCGGGCAACAGTGCGAAGTTGATGCCGGCCGTGGTGGCGGCGAGCGTAACCGGGACGCCGGTCGCCCCGGGCGGCACCGTGAGCCAGCCTCCTTGCGTTTTCGTGCAGGACGGACACGGCAGATCCGCGTGGATCTCGTTGATGTAGTTGCCCTCGGCAGCGGCCCTGACGTAGTGGGTGCCGGCCGGCAGGCCTGCCACAACGTACTGCCCGGCGGCATCCGTCAGGGCGTAGCGAAGCCCTTCTCCCGCTGCGTTGTGGACGCTGACCTCGACGTCAGGAATCGGCAGACCCGACACCGCATCCGTGACCGTCCCGGCAATCGTGCCTGCGAGCCCGAGCGCGAAGTCCGCGCCGCTGGTGATCGCGCCGGCGGTCACGTCGACCGGCGTGGCCTGGCCGAGGTGATTGGCGCACCGGCCGCTCGCGCAGAGCACATCGTCGTACACTTCGTCGGCGTAACCCTGGCTGTTCGCCGTATACACCGCGTACGATCCCGTCGGCAGGCCGTTGCGCGTGAATACGCCGGAGGCATCCGTCGTCGTCGACTCGGCGGCCGAGGCCAGGGCGTTGCGGACACTCACCGTCACACCCGCGAGCGGAGACCCCGTCGCCGCGGCGGTGATCGTGCCGCTGATCGTGCCTCCCAGCGTCAGGGCAAAGTCGATGCCGCCAAGTGCCTGGCCCACGGTGACGCTCACGGCCGTGCCTGTGTTGTACGGATAGCAGTCCGAGCTGGCGCACGGCAGGTTCGCGTACCGCTGGTTCAGATACCCGCCGGTGTTCAACGTGCGAAGACAGTACGTGCCTGCGCGGAGCATGCCGTTCGTGTACGCCCCCGACGCATCAGTTGTCGCAGAACCGACGGTGGCGTTCGACGAAGTATGGAAGTAGACGGTCACGCCCGACAGAGGCGCGCCCGTCGCAGCGTCGGTCACCGTGCCCGTGATTGTGGCGCCCTTTGTCAGGGCGAAGTTGACGGTGATGCTCTCTCCCGCCGACACACGCACGGGCATGCCCTGGGCCCAAAGACACCCGGCCACAGGCGCACCTCCTCCGTAGACCGCGTCGAAGTAGCCCAGGCTGTTCGACGTGCAAAGATAGTAGTTGCCTGGCGTCACGAAGCCCGCCGTATACCAGCCGGACGCACTCGACGTGGCCGATCCACCGCCGGGGCCCCAGCTGGTGCGGAAGCTGACGGTCACCCCGGCCAGCGGTGCGCCCGTCGTGGCGTCGGTCACCCTGCCGCTGATCCAGCCGGTGGTCCAGATTGGCCCTTGGGCCGCCGCCGGAATGGCCAACACCACAAGCAAGACTGCCGATGCAATTGCCGAAACGGTGGCGCGGAGGGACAGCGGCAGCAGCAGCCCAACGCGAGCGGGGCCGGACCTGGTTCTCATGGCTCACCTGCCTGGTGCGGGTACACCCAGCCCCCTGACCTCTCGCCCTCAACGGCCCCGCGGAGCCACGTACAGCGTGTCGGACATGTGCCCCCCGTTGCCGAGATGTCTACTTCACTTTGACGATCTGGTACCCGATATCCGGCACGCTGCCGCCGTACGTCTCACTCAGCTTCGCCGCGCCGTTCATCAGCCGCAAGGCGAAGCGCGGTGAGGACGGCGCGTCATTGCAACACTGCTCTGGCGCCGGGCAGTCCAGGCGGAGATTACCCTCCACAATCTGTGTCCGCGGCGGGCGGATGTCAAGGCTCGGCGGCAGGTTCCTGAATAGTGTGGGGTGCCGGTCATGTCCGCGCCAGTTTCCTATGCTCGCCCTATGCTCGCCTGATGCTGAGGACGTGACGCCCTGGGACAACCAAGTGGCACCGTACACGCCGGGGGCCAGGGCCCGGAGAGCTCAGACAAGGAGCCAACTATGCCCCCACGGCGCCCCACAGCATCGCGGCGAGCTACCGGTTGAAGGTGTTGTTGAAGGTGTTGTTGAAGGTTGGCCACCGGCTCGTTCCTGGCTATAATCAGGCTCGTCCCCAGCTGTCGACATCGCACGTTACCCGATCGGCCCGGAGCAGACGCCATGAAGATCGGCACGCGCCGCGGTCCGTATCACGGAAGCCGCCTCAGCCGCCGGCCGCGGGCTCCTTGGGGGCCGCTTAGAAGGGGCCCGTACCGGACTACCCTGCGTCGACCGATGCCGGCGATCGCAAGACTTCCCCGTCAGCCGCGTCCTCGTGCGCCGCCGGCGCAACGCCCTATTGGCGCGCGAGCGTCGACGGCGGCCTTCGGACCGGCAGGACGATCACTGCGGTGAGCCGGCCGGGCACAGCTCCTCCGAGCCAACGGGCGTGGTGCAGGCTACCGCGTGGGGAGTGAGCGGAGAACGACAGGACATGACAAAACGCCAAGAACAAGTCCTCAGAGAAGAGTCGGCGAGACTCGCAGCCGCCCTCGAGGCGCGGCGCGCTGAGCTCATGGCCATAGCCGGCGTGACCGGCACCGCCGTGGGTCTGGCGAAAACCGATCCACGGAGCGTGGTCATCCAAATCCTGGTCAGCCAGCCCTCCGTCGCGGAGGAGGTGCATCGGAAGGCTGCAAGCATCCTCGGCAGGCAACAGCCCCTAGAGACGATCGTCATGCCTATCCCCGAGGCAAGGGAGGCGTCGGCATCGGAAGGAGGCTCGGACCATGACGCAAGCCGAACAAGTGATGAGAGCGCTGTCTACGCAGGAGCAGTACGCCGAGCAGCTTCTGCAGTTCCGACACGTGATCGGCGTGGCAACAGGCTACCGGAGTCGGAGAGGCCGCACGACCAGTGAGATCTGCGTGCAGGTTTTCGTCGACCGCAAGCTGCCCCCAGAGAGCCTGGCCGCCGCTGACGTGGTTCCCCGGAGCCTTGAAGTCGCGGGCCAATCATCAGTGGGAACCGATGTTATGGAAATCACCATCGAGGCCCAGCCGCCAGACCCCGGGCGGTACCGTCCGGTGCCCGCAGGCTGCAGTATCGGTCCCGAAAGCAGCGTCTCGGCCGGAACGCTCGGTGGGTGGGGGTGTGACCAAACCGACGATACCATCGTCCTGCTGACCAACAACCATGTCATCTCGAATCTCGACGCCCTGCCCGCGCTGCGACGCATCGTCCAGCCGGGCCGGCTCGACGGTGGTGTACTGCCGGACGACGTTATCGGCAGTCTCAAACGACACGTGGTGGTGAACACGGTGCCCAACACCCCCGGGGCGGCGCCGCCTCCGTCGGTAGTGGACGCGGCGATCGGCACCATCGACGTTGACTACACGCCCAACCTGCTGCAGCTGAACGTACCCGTCACCTACGAGATCCGGACGCCGGCCCTCGCCATGAACGTCCAGAAGCGCGGCCGGACGACGCGGCTGACGACCAATGGCCGGATCACGTCCATCAATGCGACGATTGACATCAGCTATCGCAGCGGTACCCGGCTCGGCCGGATCCAGAATGCGTTCATCATCACCTCGACGGACGGGAGCCTCTTTAGCGACAGAGGTGATTCCGGCTCCCTGATTCTCGACCAGGTCGAAGGGGAGCTGGAGGGCGCGTTCCCTGTGGTAGGTCTGCTCTTCGGCGGCGGCACCGATGCCGGTGGTACGCCGGTCACAATCGCGAACGACATCAACGCGGTGTTCGGGGCGTTGAACCTCACCACCGTGTGCACGTGCGTAGCGAGAGCCGTCATCCGTGCCGTTTTTGGGGCCGAAAGCGCTGAAGCCAGGGGGGATGCCCCGGTGCCCTTCGACCGCCAGATCTACGTTCACAAGGAACGGCAGCTGCGGAGATTCAGGGATCAGCTGCGAGAGTCGGGGGTTTTCGGCGAGGAGATCGACAAGCTGATTCGTACTCAAACGGCACGGGTCGGTTCGGTGCTCACCCACGACGAGCAGGCGTTCGGCCTCCTGGTGCGAGCGCTGCGACCCTTCGTGAAGCAGCCCACCAATCTCGACGTGCTGGAGACCCGCCTCGATCGTGACTCGATAGACAGCCTCCTGAAGTTCGCGGCGCGTCTCTCGAGGACGGCGCCCAAGATGCGGGCGAGGATCGCCGGTGCTAAGGCGATCGCACGTGCGGTCGAGGGCGCCACGCTCGGCCAGGTACTACGCGCCGCGAACCTGAGCCTCGAACGCGGAGCGAAGTCGACCCGGAAACCAGGGAGACGCTGACAGCGGCGTCATGTGACCCAACTGGGAGGGGGGCGCCAGCCGGCACTGTCAAGCTAGTCAGCGCGGTGACACACGTCGGCTGCGTGCCGCTCACGTCGCTGGATCACGCTGCGACAACGGCCTTCCACGTGGCGAACGCGCGCGGACGCAGGAGGGGCACAAGGTGAACGGTCGGGCGCAGGCCCGACACGACCGCAGGAGGAGGGCCGAGTCGAGGGCGTCGCGGCGTGCCACGACCCGACCCTCAGGCGTGCAGCGGTGGCAGAGTGCATTGGGCTGATTCGGCTCGTCGCAGCGTCGGATCGGTCAAGAGGGTCCGGACCGCCAACTCCGGGCTCTCGCTGTCACGTCGCTCGACCGCCTACCTCACCGGACTATCCACGAGAGAGCCACGGCGCGGCAGCCGCGTTAGTACTACTGTGTCGGAAAATAGCACGGTGACAGGCGCCGGTGCCACACCACGGACAACCCACGAGAGCCCGGATGAGCCGCCGCTTCAATTTCCAACAGCTGTCGGGACATCCCCCCGCCGGTCGAGTCGCTGCCGACCGCTTGAAGCGCGCGGCCAAGTGCCGCCAAACGCGGCTCAGCCCCCACTTCCCGCGTCGGCGAGATCCAGCCGCGCCGCTTCGTGCAACGCGACGTCGAACACGAGCCCCGTGCGTTGCTCGATCTCGCCGACCGTGCTCACGAAGTGGCCCGGCGCCGCCGGCTGCGCTGGCGGCGACTGCAGCAGGGCCTCCTGGTCCCACAGGAACGCCGCCACCTCGAGACGACCTGGGCTCTTGCGGCCGGCCCCGCCTTGTTGCGCGCCCTCGGCCACGACGATCTTCCAGAAGCCCCGCGGCAGCAAGAAGTTCTGGCGCAGTCGCAGGCGGCCGATCCGCTGCTCGTCGCCGCCGTGGGGCGGGTCGTCGTCGCGCAGCACCGGCCCGGCAAACGCGCTGAGCTTGCCGCGCGCCGCGGCCAGGCGCCGCTCCCACAGCTCGACCGCCAACCACCACTGCTGGTTCATCTTCGGGTGCTGCGGCACGGTGTTGGTCCAGAAGAACGACTGTCGGTTGGCCAGCTCCGCCGGCCGCTCGCCGCCCCATGACACCGCGGTCGGCGCGACGAGGTGACCGCGGTCGAAGCCGGTGCCGCGGAAGTGCTCGTTCTGCGGCTGGAAGGCCTGTGGCAGCGCGGGGTCGGGCTGCCAGCGGTCGCCGCGCTTCACGTCGTCGCTGCGTGGCGCCATGTTGTAGGCGACGAGCCACGCCAGCCGACGTGCGGGGTTCATGACGACGCTGAAGTGCAGGTAGCGGAACTCGTCGGCCACGCCGCTGATCACCGGCAACGACAAGGCCGGCACAGCAGGCCCGAGGAACTGCTCGTCGTAGCCTGGCCGCACGCTCTCGATGCGCGATGGCGGCGCCAGCCGCGCTAGGCCGGCGAGCAGCCGCTCGAGCTCGGGGTGCGCGTCCTTGCCGTTCCAGGCCGGCATCATGGCCATCTGCCGCGCGGCGAGGCGCGCCGGCACCTCGCAGGGCTCCAGCAGCACCGGCACCAGGCGTTGCGTCGTGAGGCCGATCTCGGCCTCCTTCAGCACCCAGGGCCGCTCCACCGACCGCGGCGTCCACAGCACGACGATCGCCTTGGCCGCGGCCAGCGTGCCCATCAGCAGTGTCTCCCACTCTGCGCCAGCGTAGATGTCGCTGTCCCACCAGACGTCGAAGCCTTCGGCCTCGAGCGTCTCGGCCAGCTGGCGCGCGAGGGCCTGGTCCTTGCGCGCGTAGCTGATGAAGACATCGACCAGCGGCACGGGCGGGTCGGCCTGCAGCGCCGGCGTCGGGTCGCGGGGCTTGGGCGGGTTGGGCATGGCGGGGTCCCGTGAACAGCCAGGTTCGCGCCTGGTCGCCGTGTTGGCGCTAGTATGCGCCGTGGGACTGGTAGCCGACTCATCCAGTGCAATCCGCCTCGCCCCGGGGCGCTGTCCGTCGGCCGCACCTTGACGCCGCTCACCGCACGGGATAGGCGGGGAAACCGAGTGGCTCGCTCGGTGGCTCCATCTCTTCTCTCTGCCAGAGTTGATTGCTCGTATTGGTCGCAGAGGCCAGATCCCCGAAGGGGCTCGAAGTACTGGGGTCGTGCTGGCATACCATTCGGTCACCGTCGGTCGGCCATGGCAGTCGACTGGGCCTGGAGTCGACCCGGGACCAGCTTGGACTGCAAACCTGTACCCAGATTCTTCCGGGCGCTCCGAGTTCCCCAAGTCCGGGGAAATGAACGGCACCCGTTTGGGATCGCTCGGCAACGTTCCTGTCGCAATCCTGGGCACGCCTGACTTTGACGCTTCCTCCGTGGAACCTGACACTATCACGCTGGCCGGGGCCGGCGATGTCGAAGTCGTCCTCGCCGGACTCGCTGTAGATGGTCGGATGATCGCAGGTAGGGACACGATTCGGGTTGTACGGTAGGCGGGCCTTGAGGGTGGCAAGCGCGCACCAGGCAGCAGAGGTCTGCTCACCGAGCCGATCTGGACGCCAGGCGTCGAGGGTGTCGAACCTCAGGCGCCTGGCGTCCGTGACAAGCCGGAATCCAGAGCTCGGTCGTTCAGGGTGCGCAGAACCCGAGACTCATCGCGCGCAGCCACTCCTACCGCTGCGTTCGTCGACGCGCGCGGAACGCGGCGACGACGGCCACGGCCAGGAGCAGGATTCCCCACACGAGCGGCGGCCGTCTCCAGGCCGCCGGCGCCAGCGGCAGCACGATGGCCGCCACCGGCCCCGCCAGGCACACGGCCGCCGCGATTATCACGAAGCCCTCGCGCACGAGCGATCGCATGCTAGTCGAACTTCAACGGAATGGACGAACAGCCGATGAAGCGGAACCAGGCGGATTCCACCCTCAACAGCCAGGTGAACGCGCACACTTCCTGGAGCCCAGGGAACCACTTCACGTCGTCGATGCACTGCACGTAGTCGTCCCACGCGCGGATGACCTCCTGCTCGTACTCGGAGTAGCAGCTTGGCGGGACTCGTGAGGCGACGCGCGACAGCCGCCAGCCCCCCTCCGGCCGCGCGGGGGCACGCCGGTCCACCGCCGCGGGTTCGCCCTGCAGGATGCCCAGCAGGGCATCCAGATTGTCGAGCGAGACCCCGGCCGCCGACTCCCGGCTCTCCGGGCTCAGCCGGCGGAACACGCCGCGGAATGCACGCGCGGCGTGCGACCCCGCCAGCACCCGTTGCGCGAGGTCGAGGCCATCCTCGTGCCCCCGGTCGAGCAGCAGAACGGCTGTCTGTCCGCCCCTCGTGACGCGGAGGCGGCTGCCCGTGCGGACCAACTCCAGCACGTCGTCGCGCCAGGCGAGGCGCGCGTGAAAGTCGCCGTTCGCCTGGATGACCTTGCTGACGTCGAGTGCCGTCCACGCGAGCGACGCCCGGAGGGCTCCACCGGCGCGAGCAGTGAGCCCGAGTTCCGCTCCGGTCCCTTCATCAATCACTTCCGCGCGCTCGAGGCGCCGCTGATCCGCCTGCGGTCGGTCCGCCTTGAAGCGCTCGACCGTTTCTGGCGGCCCCGCCAGCGATCCCGAGGCGGTCAGCACCCAGCCCATCAGACACACTCCCCCAATACAGAGCGTTGACACGATCCATCCTCCAGCCGGCCGCCTCGGTCGTCGCCGAGTCCGCCGGCCTCCCCGGCGCGCAACCCCGCCACGGCGCGATGCGCACGTGGCCTGCCTCGCCCGGGTGCTTCCGGAGGCTCCCGGTACACTTGCGCGGGTCCCCCCGCGCGGGCCGACCTCATCGGCTGGCCCGTCGCCGTCCCGGCCCTCAAGGCCCGGCGGGCATCGGCGGTCCGCTTCTGCCGGGCGAGCGTTCGTGCACCAGCGGACCGGGCGACGGTTCCGGCCACGCCAGAGAGGTTGCCGCATGGTCGGGCCTGAGGCCTGACGGCCCGGCCTCCCTCAGGTACGTCTGCAGCGTGTGATAGCTGATGTCCAGCGACCGGCATGCGGCCCGCTTGTTGTTGCCGCACCGATGCAGGACGAGCTTGACGTAGCGGGTGCACCAGGCGCGGAGCGTGTCCCCGTCCCGCATGGACGGGTCGAGCACGTCGGCGAAGTCGCCGCGCACCTCCCTGGGGAGGTCGTGCAGTTCGATCTGGTGCCCCTTCGCCAGGACGACGGCGGACTCCATCATGCGCTCGAGTTCCCGGACATTGCCGGGCCAATCGTAGGAGAACAGGGCATTCTCCGCCGCCGCCGACAGACCCAGCGCCCGCAGGCCGCCGTGGCGGACGAGGAAGTAGCGGGCGAGCTCGAGCGTGTCTTCACGGCGGCTTCGCAGCGGGGGCACCTTCAACTCGATGCCGCTCAACCGGTAGAAGAGATCCGAACGGAACTCCCCCAGCCGGACCAGCTCCCGGAGGGGACGGTTGGTGGCCACTACCAGCCGGATGTCGACGGCGTGCGCCGCGTTCGCCCCGACGCGCTCGACGACCCGCTCCTGGATCGCACGAAGCAGCTTGGCCTGGGCCGAGGCCGACAGGTCGGCGACCTCGTCCAGAAACAACGTGCCACCCGAGGCGTGTTCGAACTTCCCCCGCCTCCCGCGTACACCGGTCGCCGTGCGGTCTTCGATGCCGAACAGCTCCGCTTCGAGCAACGTGTCGACGATGGCCGCGCAGTTGAGGGCGACGAACGGGTTGCGGCGCCGGGCGCTCACGTCGTGGATCTGGCGCGCGACCAGTTCCTTGCCGCTGCCGCTTTCGCCCTCGATGAGCACGGTGAAGTCGGTGGCGGCGACCCGCTCAATCCGCTCGCGCAGATGGCACATCGCCGGGCTGCAGCCGATGAGCGGCGCGGCGCCGTCGCGGACGCGGCTGTGCGCGTGGAGCATCCTGGGCAGCGCACCGCCCTTGCGGTCGAACTCGGCGGCCAGCTCCCACACCCCGACCGCGCGGCGGATCGCCCGCCAATGTTCGTCGGACAAGACATGGCCAGGCACCAGGCCGATTTCGAGCACCCAGCCCAACCCTCCTCCGCGCGTCGGCACCGGGACCCGGACCACATCAGGTTCGACCTCCTGCCCGCCACCGATCTGGACCTGACTGCCGAGCTGCGCGCGGATGCGGACCCACTGCGCACCCAGTTGGCGGCGCAACGCGCCCTCGAGCGCTTCGGACAGCGGACGGGTCCGCCCCTCTCCCCCCGACTGCCTCGACATTCCCCGGAGCACGTCGTCGACGAAACAGCGATGGCCGCCACGCGGCTGGCACGATGGGAGTCTCCGAGGCGATGACCGCGAGGGCTCGAGCTGGCTCATGTCCGATCCTGCCTTCCAAACCGGGTGCCAACGGCGGGTCGCGCCGGCTCGTCCGTGCTTTTCGCGCTCGCGGGCCGACCGGCCGGGTTGGTGGTGGGTAGTCCGTTCCCGCCGGTTCTCGGCTCGCGACGCTGCGGGTAGTCGTTTCCCGTCGCGCGGCGGAGGCCCGCGCGATACTGCAGGTCCGAACCACCATTGATGCATCCAACGCGGCTGTGGACGACGACCCATGGCGCCTGTTCCTGGGTCGAACCGCTCTGGAGCACGAGATCGACGCGTCTTCCCGGGAGCAGGCGCGCGGGGCTTTCCACCAACAAGCCGTCGGGCGAGGCGTTGAGGACCCGGAGAGCCAGGCCCGTGCGAAGGCGGGCGGCGGACCCGGCAATGTCGGAGGCCCGCAGTTCCCGCGCATGTTGGCGGCGTTCCACCGGGTTCATCAAGCGGTGACCCATCGCTTCTCCCTGAAGTCGAAGCGCAGGAGCCGGCTTCGTCCTGTTGCGCCCAGGAGTCGGACGGCGTATTGCTGATTGGCCGGACCGCGCAGGTAGACGGTACCCGAGGTGGCACCCCCAGCGGGCCCGAACGACAACAGACTGGATCCACCGAGCTTCAGCGGACTTCCCGTCAGCGGGGAGCCCGAGTCCGGGTCGGCCGCGCCCGGCACGATGCCGAATGCGGCACCGGGGAACTGGTCGCCGATGCGCAGCCATGCTGACACCTGATGGTCGACGCCCGCCGCCATGTCGGCCGAGCGGACGCCGTCGTAATTGCCGTCGGCAAACATCGCGAGCCGGAGGCCGTCTCTGGAGTCCTGAAAGACCAGGGCGACGTGCACTCCGCGCTTCAGTGCTTCCGCGCGGGCGGTGTGCACCAGCGCGGCCACGTGGCGTGCGGCCCCGGCCGCGTGGAGCGAGTCGCGCTGGGCGGTCAGCGCCGGCACGGACAGTGCTCCGAGGATGAGGCCCACGACCGCGGCCATCAGCGCCTCGACCAGTGACGTGCCCGCCTCCCCGCGTCGGCGCTCGACGCGGCGCCCTGGCGCAGGGAGGCGGGAGGCTGCCTTCACTGCTGCTCCGCTCTGGGCGGGGTGACGGTGAGCTGGTTCTTGATCTTCAGGAAGGCTTTCTCGCCGATGCCGCGAACGTTCATCAGCTCCTCGACCTTCTTGAAACCGCCGTTCTTCTGCCGGTACTCGACGATGCGGGCCGCGGTCTTCGGGCCGACACCGGGAAGGCTCTCGAGCTGCTCGGCCGGCGCGGTGTTGATGTTGACGGCCTGGGCCGGCGCGGCCTTGGCGTCCGAGGCCTTCTGCTGGATGGGCGAGGCGCCGGCGGGCGCCGGCAGCATGAGTGCGGCGGCAACGACGACGATCGCGGCGACGGACAGGTGACGCACGGGACGCTCCTTTCCTTGGGCGCGGCGGAATGCCGCGCGGCGCCCGGACGCTGCGGTGGCAACCCCGGTGGAGGTCGGGCACCGCGGCCGCCACCGGCAGCGCCGGGCTATGCGGCCGTCATCGCAAGATCGCCGCCAGGGCGCGGCGCGCGGCGGGTGTTCGCCGAACTGGTTGAGGGAGTCGCGGATCCGGCGGCGCGTCGCCTTGCGCGACACGGCCACGGGAGGCCGGTGCGGTTCGGGTGTCGACTGAAGTTGCCGGGGCGGTCGGGCGGAAGTCGGTCTACGTACCCGCTCCGCCCGCCTCACGCGCCCAGGCCAGCGTGCGGGCCAGGCCCTCTTCGAGCGGGACCGCCGGGGCATAGCCGAGCAGCGTGCGGGCGCGCCCGATGTCGGCTTGCGAATCCCGGATGTCGCCGGTGCGGGGCGGGCCGCAGGCTGCCACCACGGTCGATCCCGTCAACGATCGGAGCGTCTGGAAGAGCTGGTTCAGCGACACGCGGCCGCCGGTCGCCACGTTGAGCACGTGGCCGGCGATGCCGGGGGCGTGGCACGCCTTCAGTACGCCGTCCACCACGTTGGCCACGTACGTGAAGTCCCGCGTCTGCTCGCCGTCTCCGAAGATCGTCGGTGCCCGGCCATCCAGCAGCGCCCTGATGAACAGCGAGATCACGCCTGAGTACGGCGACGAAGGGTCCTGGCGCGGCCCGAACACGTTGAAGTAGCGTGTCGTCACCGTGTCCAGGCCGTACAGCGAGGTGAACAGCCGGGCGTACTGTTCGCCGATGAGTTTCTGCAGCGCGTACGGCGTCAGCGGATCGAGCGGCATGTCCTCGCGCGTCGGCAGGCCGGCCACGTTCCCGTACACCGACGAGGAGCCCGCGAAGATCAGCCTGCGCACGCCGGCGTCGCGCGCGGCGACGAGCAGGTTGAGCGTGGCGTCGACGTTGGCCTGGTGGCAGAAGACCGGTTCAGCCACCGATCGCGGCACCGACGGGATCGCCGCCTGGTGCAGCACGTAGTCCACGCCCGCAGCCGCCCGGTTCGCGACGTCCGCGCGCGCGAGGTCTCCCTCGACGAACTCGATCCGCCCGGCCACCGACGCCAGGTTCTCCCGGTATCCCGTGACCAGGCTGTCGACCACGCGAACCCGCTCACCCCTGCGGACCAGTTCTTCGACCAGGTGCGAGCCGATGAACCCCGCGCCGCCGGTGACCAGGTAGTGTGCCATCGATGTCCCCTGTAGATCCGCCGCAGCCAGCCGTAAGCCGAATCCTGTGTCCCCGCCTTCGCGCCTTGCGGCGCTTCGGCGAGGCGACGACCATTCCTCTGGTCCCGTCATTGCTGGCGGGATCAAGCGACCGACCCGGAGGCCTGGAGCGGGCCGCTCTCGTAGCGCCTCCCTATTTGGTCTTGCTCCGTGCGGGGTTTTGCCTGCCACCCGCGTTGCCGCGGGCGCGGTGCGCTCTTACCGCACCTTTTCACCCTTACCCTTCGACTCCCCCCGCTTT